>JAEEGF011017962.1_pt1 | contig 14241 bp, 7 predicted proteins | sample 9134171 | NCBI WGS metagenome assembly JAEEGF01 (sample SAMN16246542, study PRJNA631951) | gut metagenome | biome: gut microbiome; feature: rumen; material: AP-attached | host: Bos | place: Iran: Karaj | collected 2018-10
TATGCTTTTAGAGGAGGAGGAGTAATTACCTCTGTAATTATTCCTGAGAGTGTCACTTCAATAGGAGTATATGCATTTAATAAATGCGGAGGACTAACATCCATCAATATACCTGATGGAGTTAAAGTCCTTAAAGAGACCTTTGAGGACTGCGGCCAACTTACTTCGGTTACAGTTGGTAGGGGCATATTAAAAATTGATAACGCTTTTAATAATTGTGCTGGCATAAAATCCTTCTATTGTTATGCAGAAATAGTCCCAGAGCTAATTGTACATGGTCGTGCAAACTTTGGCGAAAGCCATAATATGACGCTATATGTTCCGGCCCAATCCGTAGATTTGTATAAAAAAGCGTTTCAATGGCCTAAAAGATTCGAATATATCAAGGCTTTGCCTCAACCAATTAACTTCACCGAGAATCAGATGGCAACCATTATTCTGCCCACAGAACCGGACACTGAACTTGGAAGATACTACAAGTTGGACAGACGTCAGGAAAACCTGATTGTCTTTGAGGAAGAACATGCTCCCAAAGCCGACACACCTTATATCATCATACCCAAGAAGGATTTCATTGTTGACCTGAGCACATTGGATCTGAATAACAGCCATAGCAACGTGGTATCTGTTCAGGGAATTTCATTTATAGGTTCATACACACGTGAAGAATTATATTGCCCGGACGGGTGTTATATTGACATTATAGACCGTACACCGGATTGCATAGAGGCCCCATCCTACAAAAACAAGAATATAATAGGTGCGCTGCATGCCTATTTGAGAGTATCATGGGAGGATCCTTTGAATCCTGGCGGTACAAGAAGTGGAGGTGAGCCTAAGAAACTGAGTATTGTGCTACATAACAATCCCAACGGAACAACAGGAATAGGTGGAATTCAAAATTCAAAAATCAAAACTCAAGATGATGCTATTTACGACCTTAGCGGTCGTAGAATTACGTGGCAAGGAGCAAGGAGCAAGGGGCAAGAGAATAGCAATCAGCTTGTTAACTCGTCAACTCGTCAACTTGTCAACTCCTTGAAGAAGGGCATATATATTATAGACGGCAAACAGGTTTTAGTTAAGTAAAAAAATTCTAATGAAGGGAAGGCCTGCTATCCTATTGGGTAGCGGGCTTTCTTGTCAAAATTTCAGAAGATAAACAAACAACTGGACATTATTCTCACTCTTTATAGCAAGGACCCGCCCCAGAACACCTTCTGAGGTGGGTTCTTAGCAATATGGCATTTCACTCTTAGTAAAACGGCTTTTCGCTCCGAGCAAAAATAGTTTTCGCAAGTGGCAAAAATAGTTTTCGACACGTGCAAGAATAGTGTTTGCACAGGGCATTATACAACTATATCATGAATTGTAAGATATTTTCATTTAACACTAAAGCCGATCTCTTTACTTTCAGACACTTCAAAAATATGCAATAGTTAATACTTCTGATATTATGAAATCTGTAGCCTGCGACAGCGGCTAACGGGGATTCGTGAAATAACCAGGTAAATCCTCAGTACAATTCCCAAAATACGCAGGAATTGTTTAAAAAATGTGAAAAATTGATATGGAGAGGCATCCAGATGTTGAAAATTTGTAAAAAATCATATACCTTAGCATTAAAATACCGAAAAAAATAAACGAACTAATACCAAATTATCAAATGGAAACCTAAATAACTAAGCATTTTTATATTAACACTCATATATCATGAAAATGAAATCAATTAAATGGACTTTGATGCTTAGCACCGTTGCTGGGCTTGTGTCTTGTGGCGTAGATATGCCCAAAGAGACACAGTCGTCGTTCGAGACAATAAAAGTAGAGAAATCAGACATTGAACTGCCTTATAAGTTCAGTGCTAGGATGAAAGGTCAGAATGACGTAACAATAATACCACAGGTAAGTGGACAGTTGATGAAGATTTGTGTAACCGAAGGCCAGCAGGTGAAAAAGGGGCAGACACTCTTTATCATAGACCAACGCAATGCACAACTGGAATTGGAGGCTGCGCAAGCTAACCTTCAGGCAGCCTTGGCTCAGGAGAACTCTGCAAAACTGGAGTACGAGTCTAACAAGAACCTGTTTGACAAGAAGATTGTAAGCAGCTATATGCTCAGCAACTCTGAAAACTCCTACAAGCAGGCTCAGGCTGCAGTAGCTCAGGCCCGTGCATCGGTAAACCGTGCGAAGGTGAACCTTGGTTTCTGTACAATCACAGCTTCCGTATCCGGAATAATAGGTGAGATTCCCGTTCGCATCGGTGACCAAGTGTCGCCAATGACACAGCTAACCATGCTGAGCGGCAACACAATAATGTATGCTGAGTTCTCCGTGACAGAAGGCATTGTAGAGGCCATGGTGCAGGAGGGAATGAATGCTACCGATGTGGAAAAATACATAGCTAACCTACCAGAAGCGACGTTTGTTATGAAGAATGGTACGGAGTATCCTCACAAGGGGCGTGTCATCAGCCTGACTGGTATCGTGAATGCTGCTACTGGATCACTTACCTGTAAGGTATCATTCCCTAATCCCGACGGTCATCTGTACTCCGGCATACAGGGTACAGTATTGATGCACTTCGCCGAAAAGGATGTGATTGTCATTCCCCAGAATGCTGTGGTACGCCTTCAAGACAAGTCACAGGTCTATAAGGTCAAGGCTGACAGTACAGCCACTGCTATTGAAGTGACAACAGAAGATGCTGGCAATGGTAAGGATTTCATCGTAACCAGCGGACTGAAAACAGGCGATCAGATTGTGACCACAGGTGCCAACAATGTGACAGAGGGACAGAAGGTGCTCTTTTAAAGTGAAGAGTGAAGAGTGAAGAATGAAGAGGCGGCCATGAAAAGACCATCGTAATAACGGTATGACGTTATAACGAAAAAGCCGCCCATCGAAATATCGAAGCAATGAAAAACAATATATTCATTAATAAATACGTGATGGCATGTGCCATCTCTATTGTGATAGCGCTGGTGGGCTATATATCTATGAGCACACTGGCAGTTGAGCAATACCCAGACATAGCACCGCCTACGGTAAATATCAGCACGAGTTATACCGGTGCTGACGAGAACACGGTAATGAAGTCGGTCATCCAGCCACTCGAAGAGGCTGTCAACGGCGTGACGGACATGACTTACATGACCTCCAAAGCCTCATCGAACGGTGATGTAGAGATCAATGTATATTTCCGGCAGGGCGTCGATCCAGATATGGCAGCGGTGAACGTACAGAACCGCGTGACACGTGCCCAGGCGCTGCTGCCTGCCGACGTGAACAAGGTAGGTGTAAAGGTGGAGAAACGACAGAACAACATCCTGCGCATCTTTGCTGTGAAAAGTGCCGACGGCAAGTACGATGAGGACTTCGTGTCGAACTATATCGATATTAACATCAAGCCGAAACTAATGCGTGTCACCGGTGTGGGTAACGTCCAGAGTCTGGGTAACACATACGCCCTGCGCATCTGGCTGAAACCCGACGTGATGGCACAGTACGGACTGACTCCTAACGACATCTTCGCAGCTATCGGCGGACAGAGCTTCGTGGCTGGTGTGGGTTCCTTGGGTGAACAGTCAGAGAACTCCTACCAGTACTCGATGCAGTACAAGGGTACCCTGAAGACAATCGAAGAGTTCAACAACATCGTGCTACGCACCAGTGGCGGTGGCATACTGCACCTGAACGACGTGGCTGAGGTGAAGATTGGTGCCATGAGCTACAACTTCACATCGAACATCCAAGACAAACCGGGTGCCCTCTGCATGGTGTTCGCTGCTCCTGGTGCCAACGCAACTCAGGTGAATGCCAGCATCAACAAAACGTTTGAGGAGATGAAGGCAACGATGCCGGCCGGACTGGAGTTTGTGACCTTGATGACCAGTGACGACTTCCTGTTCGCTGCAATCCACAATGTGGTTGAGACGTTGGTAATCGCTATCATCCTCGTCATCTTGGTAGTGTTCTTCTTCCTGCAGAACTTCAAGGCTACCATCATCCCCTCTATCTCTATTATCGTGTCACTGTTGGGTACCTTTGCCATCGTTTCGCTGGCAGGCTTCTCACTCAACATCCTGACACTGTTTGCCCTGGTGCTTGCCATCGGTACGGTGGTGGATGATGCCATTGTTGTGGTAGAAGCCGTCATGGCGAAAATGGAGAATGGAATCAGCGATGCGCGTGAAGCAACCCGACAGGCCATGAGCGAGGTATCGGTAGCCGTGGTATCATGTACCTTGGTATTTATGGCCGTGTTTATCCCTGTGACCTTCATGCCCGGCACCTCAGGAACGTTCTTCACCCAGTTCGGTGTGACGATTGCCTCTTCTGTAGGTCTGTCGTGCGTATCAGCCCTCACACTCTGTCCTGCTCTCTGTGCCATCATGATGAAGGCCTCCCCCGCCCCCTCCCAAGGAGGGGAGAAAAAGAGCCTCACATATTACACGAAGCTGGCTTACACGGTCAGCTACGATGCTATATATAATAAGTATAGCAAGGCAGTACAGAAGTTCATCAAACGTCCCATATTGGCATGGAGCGTATTGGCCCTAGCTGCCGTGCTGCTGGTGTTCTTCATGAAGAGTCTGCCTTCAGGTCTTGTGCCGCAGGAGGATCAGGGCGTGTTCTTGGTTGAGATACAAGCTCCGGAAGGCTCCACACTGAAGCAGACCCGTGAGATGGCGAAAGCCGTTGAGGAAAAAGTGAAGAATATTCCCGAGCTGGAGAGTTTCGCTTTAGTCTGTGGTTATGGTATGATATCAGGTGCCGGTTCCAACTACGGTACGATGGTAGTACGTCTGAAGAACTGGGACGACCGTTCTGGTATGAACCATTACATCACACTCGTTAGGTATCGTTTCTACTTTGACTGCCAAGATATCAAGAACCTGCGGGTAATTCCGTTCGAAATGCCTCAGATTCCGGGCTATGGTACCAGTAACGACATCATGCTCATGGTAGAAGATCCCACAGACGGTAACCTGTCAGAATTTGCCAAGCATACTGAGCACTTCCTGAACAAACTGTCGGAGCGCCCGGAGATAGCCTCTGCCATGTCGACGTACTCTGAGCGTTTCCCGAAATATCAGGTTGAGGTCGATGCTGCCCAGTGCGACCGCGCCGGTGTGACACCTGAAGCCGTACTCAACACGCTTGGTTCTTTCTGCGGTGGTGCATATATCGGTAACTTCAACCAGTTTGGTAAGGTCTATCGCATCATGGCTGCTGCCTCGCCCGAATACCGTCTTGACCCGCAGTCGTTGAAGAACATCTTTATGCAGGTGGGCAACGGTAATATGGCTCCCATCTCTGAGTTCGTGTCGCTGAAGCAGATTGTCGGCCCGTCCAATATCGAGCACTTCAACCTGTTCCAGAGCATCACCTGCATTGTATCCCCTGGCAGTGGATACACTGAAGGCGATGCCCACAAAGTCATTGCAGAGGTATTCGAGAAAGAGATGCCAAAAACTGCCACCTACGAGTACAGCGGTATGTCGCGTGAGGTAGAGGAAACTGCCGGCTCTAATGCCACAGCACTCATCTACGTCATCTGTGCCATCCTGATTTACCTCATCCTGGCATCGCTCTACAACTCGTGGTTCACACCATGGGCCGTGCTTCTCAGCGTACCCTTCGGACTGATGGGTGCCTTCGTGTTTGCATACCTTGGCTATAAGAACCAGATACCTGGCATGGACAACAACATCTACCTGCAGACGGGTGTCATCATGTTGATTGGTCTGTTGGCCAAAACGGCTATCCTGATTACTGAGTTTGCCAGCGAGCGCCGCGCCCAGGGCCTGAGCATCATGGATGCAGCCTTCGAGGCCTGCAAGGAGCGTCTGCGCCCCATCCTGATGACTGTTATCACAATGATTGCGGGTATGATTCCGCTCGTCATAGAAGGCGGTGCCGGTGCCAATGGTAACCGTTCCCTTGCCTTAGGTGTTATAGGTGGTATGACCATCGGTACCATTGCCCTACTCTTCGTTGTTCCTGCCTTCTTCATCGTCTTCCAGAAACTGCATGAGAAGTTCCAAGGGAAAGAAGTGAAGAATAGCCCCACCCCAACCCTCCCCAAAGGAGAGGGGGAGTTCGCTAACCGCTAACCGATTTAAACCGCTAACCAATTAATTATGAATTATAAAAATATCATCACCGCAATAGCGCTATGCCTCGCGCTCACGAGTTGTGGCCTCTATAAGAAATATGTGTCGAAAGCGGAAGTCCCCGCCAATGCCATAGGTGTCAGTGCACTCGACGGTTCAGCCGTCGAGAGCGACACCTCCCTCGCCCAGATGTCTTGGCGCGAATTCTTCACTGATCCGCTCCTGCAGCAGCTCATTGAGCAGGCATTGACCAACAACACCAACCTTGCCTCTGCACGCATAACCGTAGAGCAGAGTGAGGCATCGCTGAAGGCCGCCCGCCTGGGCTATCTCCCGGAATTCGGATTTGCGCCACAGGGTGCGCTGTCCAGTTTCGACCACAGTCCTGTTACCAAAACCTACAGTCTGCCGTTGCAGATGAGCTGGGATGTGGAGCTATTCGGAAGTATCACCAACAAGAAACGTGCTGCCAAAGCGGTGTTCCTGCAGGCACAGTGTGGCGAGGAGGCTGTTCGTTCCAACCTTGTCAGTGCCGTAGCACAACACTACAGCATGCTGCAGATTCTGGATTGTCAGTTGGAAATCCTAACACAGACAGACAGCCTATGGGGAGCTTCCCTTGAAACACAGAAGTCACTTTGGGAGAACGGTAAGGCCTATTCTACAGCCGTGAACCAGATGGAGTCTTCGTGGTTGAACGTGAAGACACAGATTGTAGATACACGTCGCAGCATCCGCAGCACAGAGAATTCGCTCTGTAAGCTGCTGGCCATCACGCCTCAGCATATCATGCGTAACAAATGGGGAACTCACGCCCTGAGTCCCTCCATCGCTCTTGGCGGTTTCTCTGCCGAGATGCTACGCAACCGACCCGACATCCGTATGGCCGATCACATGATGGAGGAAGCCTACTACAACACACAGACTGCCCGTGCCGCCTTCTTCCCCACCCTCACACTCTCGGGTACCATAGGGTGGACCAACAATGCAGGCGGTGCCGTTGTTGACCCCGGCAAGTTGCTGCTCAATGTCATGGGACAGCTCACGCAACCCATCTTCACACGTGGAAAACTGAAGGCAGGTCTGAAGATAGCAAAACTGACACAGCAGGATTTGCGCAATAAATATGTGCAGACCGTTATAGATGCCGGCAACCAGGTCAATGAAGCCCTTGCCGACATTCAGGCAACAGCCGAGAAGCATGAGTATTACAACCGCCAAGTGGCTACGCTACACGATGCCTATACTGGCACCCATGAGCTGATGGACAACGGCAAGGCCAGCTATCTGGAAGTGCTCACAGCCCAGGAATCTCTGCTCTCCGCCCAGCTTAGCGAGGCCATGAACATGTACAATGGCACGCAGGCCCTCATAGCCCTCTACATTGCCCTGGGCGGTGGAACGAAATAAAGCCCCCTACTACTCCCCGAGGGGAGAGTGATAGTTGATAGTTGAAGGCTGCGATTAAGCGAGAGCAGAGTCAAAACGTGTTTTGAACTATGCCGAGCGTGAGCAGGCTCGATGCGAAGCATCAAAGTGTAGATATTATGTTATTAACCTAAAAATAATTGTTATGAAGAAGATTATGATGATAGCAGTAACTGCCTTGATGGCTACAACCAGTGCATACGGACAGTTCGAAAAGGGTAAATGGTCTTTACAGCCATATGCCGGTGGTGTTGTTTCATCAATAACAAACGTAGGTTCTTATGACCTTGACGATGGTACGGAACTGAAGAAAAAAATGGCCGTTGGTTATATCATCGGAGGTGAGGCAGAATATCAGTTTGCCAAAAAGTTCAGCGTTGCTGCCGGTCTTAACTACACCACTCAGGGGTGCGGATGGGATGACTTCAGTTATTGGGAGGACGGAGTCAGAGTCAAGATTAAGAACCAGAGAGATAATCTGGGCTACATTAAAATTCCCATCGTAGCCAACTACTACATTTTCAAAGGATTCGCAGTGAAGGCCGGCGTTCAGTTCGGTTATATGGTCAGATCTAAGTTCAGTGCACATGGAACAGCCGAAATGGACATTTTAGGAGATGGCGTTATAAGAGATGTGGACCTTTACGGTACTGTTGATGTAATGGATCAGTATAAGAGATTCGATTTCTCTATTCCTGTTGGTATTTCTTACCAGTTCAAAGTGCCTGTCACTATTGACGCCCGCTATCAGATTGGTCTTACAAGGTTGAACAAACTGACCTACGACGGCGTGAAGAACAGCAGGAACAGCGTGTTTACGCTGACTGTCGGTTACAAGTTTAAGCTGTAAAGATACTCATACATGTCCGTAAAAACAAACCATGAAAGCAACTATGAATTGGATGCTAGCCGCCATCCTCATTTGCGGCCTTTCGGTGACTGGGGTTAGCTCCTGCACTACCGATAATGATGACAATATAAATAAAGAATATTGGGATTATTTAGCCTGGTTGTATGATATCAGTAATGTTGCGTATCTCGACTCTGGATATGTCAGCTATTATGATCTTTTATGGGACATTATCAATGACCATAGCGGCCAGGAATCGTATGACGACCAACTCTATTATGAGTGGGCATTAGATTATTTGGATAGTCTGGCAAATCTGTATCAGGTGGCCTACAGCCGGGCAGATGGATACAAGGATGAATCCGGCTTGACTCTTTTGGGTTTGAAGTATGTCACCATCACCTACAAGACTACGGGAGCCGACGGCTCAGAAAAAGAACTTTCCGAACTCATTGCCTACCCCGTAGGGGCCGATGGCAAGACACCAACAGAGAAACTGAAAAACCTGATTATCGGCTGTCACGCCACCATCACAAGCAATGAACGGCGCCCCACCAACTTCAGTAACCTGAGTTTTGGCACGGATGTCAACATGTTGACGCTCATCGGCTCTAACGAGACAAGTCTGGTGGTGATTCCCGATTACGAAGGCTACGGTGTTACCAGCAAAGATCCCCACCCCTACTGCAATCGTGACGTGACAGCTCAGCAGGTGATTGACGGTGCCAGAGCCGCTGTGGTATGGTATGAAAAGAATGTTGACAAGTTGAAAGCTGATTGGAAGTCGGTAGCGGTGGGCTATTCACAGGGCGGAGCCGTTGCAGCTGGCGTACTGAACTATTACAACGCTAAGAAAGTGACGGGGCTGAACCTCATCGGTGCTGTCTGTGGCGACGGCCCCTACGATCCGATGGCCACACTGAATCAGTATCTCAAGGAAGACCGCCTCTACATGCCAGTAGCCGCTGCTCTGATGATCAAGGGTATGATTGATACCAACAAGCAGCTGAAGGCACTGGGCTGCACCTACAAGGATTTCGTGACCGACAAGTTCTACGAAACAGGCATCTTCAACTGGGTACAGAACAAGTCGTTTACCGTCAATGAAGTTCAGACCAAGTTGCTCGAATACTCTGCCAAACATGGCGGAGGGTTAGGCTTTACCATGATGACCTTGTATAATGACCAGTTCAAGGCTTATATTCCAGAGAACATCAAAGAGGGCGACGACAACTGGGATCTCACCCCTAGCAAGGGCAAAAACTATTGCACGGCAGACCAGTGCTTCAAGCCCGGATTCATCGAATACTTCAAGAACGGCAAGGTGACGGGCGATATACCTGAGGTGAAACTGAAGGCGCTGGAGCAGGCCCTGAAAGAGAATAGCCTGACTTATGGCAGTTGGAAGCCCAGTGGTGCCTATCCGCATGCATACTATTTCTTCCACTCCACACGCGACGAGGTGGTACCTTTCTGCAATTATGAGAGTGTAAGAAATGCATGGGGCACGAAGCTGATCATGGGTAATCCTTTCCAGTCAAAATTTACCGACCTGCATGTAGAAACCGGTGCCTACTTCTATGTCGTAATAGCATCAGACCGCACCCACGACATCCTAGCTCAGAAGTGGGCTCCAGGCGAAAAACAAATAAATTAGCAGCGAACTAAGCCCACACGGCTAATCAATTATTCCCAACGTGGGAATGTTTTGTTCCCAACGTGGGAATATTTCATTCCCAGTGTGGGAATAATTTGCCAGCAACCTACCCCATTTTCTTCTGCCGATTATTAAACTAAAAAAAGAAAGAATAAGAAACAGGAAAAAAACAGTTGAGAGAGTAAGGTTATTTGAGAAATTTACCTATCTTTGAAAAAATTTCTTTAGCATAAACGCCAAAACAACGAAAAAGTTCCATGATAAACAGTTTGTTCGATAGTTTTTACAACAACCTGATAGCGGAGGAACGCTATAGGATGATTCTCGACGGTCTGCAGGTGACGCTGCTTATCACGTTCTGCGCCGTCCTGCTGGGCACACTGCTGGGCGGACTGGTATGCTGGATGCGCATGAGCCGTCGCAGATGGCTGCAGCAAACAGCCAAAGTATATATAGATATGATGCGCGGCACGCCTGTGCTGGTGCTGCTGATGCTGATGTACTATGTGGTGATGGCACCGCTGGATGCTACGGGCATTGTGGTGGCTATCGTCACCTTTGCCATGAACACGGCGGCCTACATCAGTGAGATGCTGCGCACAACCATCCAAGGCATTGACCGCGGCCAGACGGAGGCTGGACTGGCTTTGGGCTTCACACCCCGGCAGACGTTCTTCAAAATTGTGCTGCCTCAGGTAGTCAAGGCGGTTATGCCCGTCTATCAGGGCGAAGTAATCAGTCTGCTGAAAGGCACGAGTATTGTAGGCTACATAGCTGTGGCTGACATAACGCGCGCCTCGGACCTGATACGCTCGCGCACGTTCGATGCCTTCTTCCCCCTCATCGTGACGGCCATCATTTACTTCCTGATGGCATGGCTCATCGGACTGTTGCTTCAGAGTCTAGTTCAGCGTAAGCGCGTGAAGGCTATCGCTGCGGCTGTGGTGCTGACATTATCCGGATTGTTGTGCTACGTACCAACTCTCACCTCTCAACTGTCACCTGTCAACCCATCAACTGTCAACTCTCAACTGTCAACTAGCAACTCCCAACTGTCAAACGCCCTCAAGGGAAAAAACGTGGCAGTGATTATCGGTAGCATTCAGGACATTGCCGTCACCGGCATGGCTCCCGATGCCAATATCCTGCGTGTGACCAGCGAAACTGACTTGCTGGCATCCCTGGAGAGCGGCAAGGTGGATGTGATTGGCGAAGAGAATCTCTCGGTGACATTCAACAAAGAACTTGCGGCCAAGGTGGACACGGTGAATGCAGGAATACCGCCCATTCCCATAGGCGCCTGTTTCCGTTTGGACAATACCCAGCTGAAGCAGGACTTTGACAGCTTCCTGAGCGATATCCGCCAGGACGGCACCTACCAGCAGATCTACAGCCGCTGGCGCAATGCTGAAGACCCTGCAGCAGTACCCATACCTCAGCAGCGTGGCACAGGCCAGACGTTGCGTGTGGCCATCTTCCCCGCCCTGCCTCCATTCAGCTTCATCTGTTCAGGCAAGCCCTCCGGCTTGGAAATTGACATCCTGACGGAGTGGGCCAACAGGCGCAACTGGCAACTGGACTTTCTGGCCATGGACTTCGCCTCACAGATTCCTGCCGTGCAGACAAACAAGGTGGACATGGCCATGGGAGCTATCAGCATGACCGAAGAACGACAGAAGCAGGTGCTCTTTTCCGAGGGATATATAGATTCGCACATTGTGCTGGCAACACGGAAAGGGGAAAGCGGCATACTTACAGAAGCCTACCCCCAACAGACCCACCCCCAGCCCCTCCCTTGTAGAGAGGGGATTGGATACCTTTGGTGGGTTGTGTTGGCCCTCCTTATAATAATAGGTAAAGGTGCATGGTTATTTGTTCGCCACAAACGCAGTATTGCATTACATACTACTCCCCTCTCTACAAGGGAGGGGGCGGGGGTGGGTCTGCATATTTCTCATTTGAGAAAGAGCTACGGCAGTCTTGACGTCTTGCGCGACATCACAACCGAAGTGCATCGTGGGGAGGTCATTTCTATCATCGGTCCTTCGGGAACGGGCAAGAGTACTTTCCTGCGTTGTCTGAACCTGCTGGAACAGCCCACCAGCGGCAGTATCATCGTCGATGGCGAGGACATAGTCAAGAAGGGCTATCCCGTGAATAGGCTGCGCCAGAAGATGGGAATGGTGTTCCAGTCGTTCAACCTCTTCGAGCATAAGACCGTGCTGGAAAACGTCATCTTTGCACCCTGCCAGCTACGCCATGAGCCAGAGGAAGAAGCACGAAAGGAGGGACTGGCACTACTGCGTAAGGTAGGACTGGCCGAGAAGGCCGACGTCTACCCGTCGAGCCTCTCCGGTGGTCAGAAACAGCGTGTGGCCATCGCCCGCGCCCTGGCCATGAAACCCGAAGTCATCCTCTTCGACGAACCCACATCGGCCCTTGACCCGACGATGGTGGGCGAGGTGCTCAGCGTCATCCGTCAGCTGGCCAAGGAGGGCATGACCATGCTCATTGTCACCCACGAGATGAAGTTCGCTCACGACGTCTCGACACGCATCTTCTTCATGTACGACGGCTATATCCACGAGGATGGCTCGCCCGAGCAGATCTTCGAAAATCCCGTCCATAGCGCCACAAAGGCCTTCATCCAGCGCATCCGCAAGGAGGTGTTCGAGATTGAGGGTCCCGACTTCGACTTCCTAGGCATGCACTCTGCCATGGGTGCCTTCTGCCACAAGTACGGCATTGCCGAGAAACAGGAAACTGCCGAGCGGCTGACGGACAAGATGCTGGACGGTCCTATGGCGCAGTACCGCCCCATCACCGTCCGCATCACCCATAGCGAACAGTCAGGCGTCACAGCCCTCGACTTCATGGTGGAGCAGATGACCGCCACCCCACTTACCGACGCACAGCGAAGCGAACTCTCCGATCTGTGCAAACAGGTAATAGAGGAACCCACCAAGCGAGGCTTCCGCGTAAAACTGATTATATAAACAAAGAAAGTTATCGTTCCCGTTAACGTTATCGTTTAAAAAAGAATATTATGAACGAAATAAGAAAACAAAGAATTGAAGAGCTGGACTATGTGAAAGGACTGGCCATCTTCTTGGTTATCATGGGGCATGCCACAGACAATTTGGCTACGCCACTATGGCGATTGGTTATCTACTCCTTCCACATGCCATTGTTCTTTATGGTGTCGGGAATGGTAACTAAACCGGCAGACGTAATGAATCGAGGCACCATTGGGGCATTCCTGATCAAGAATTTCAAGGCACTCCTTGTGCCATATATCATCTTTGCAGCAGTCTATTCGTGGTTCTCGTACCAGAACTTCGGCATCATGCTTTATGGAACATTCGAGAACCTCGTCACAGCCCACTCCCTCACTTCGCTGTGGTACCTGCCCGTACTGTTCCTGAGTCGCGTGTGGGTAGAGCTACTGTTCAGATCCCTGCAGTCGGTAAAAAGATATAAAAAGGTATGGATAGGCGTGGCAGCCGTGGTTTTCTTTGCTGTCGGACTGGCACTCCCGCATCCGCATCCTACATCAGGGACAGGCTTCATAGGTTATCCCTTGGGTCTGGACATATCGTTTGTAACAACCGGCTACATGTTGGCGGGCTATCTGATACTGCCGGCAGTTAAGCATCTGATGGAAGCCAAGCTATCGCAGCTCACAATAGGATTCTTCCTCGCTCTTGGCCTGCTGGGCTTTGGCATACTGGTGAAAGGCGACTCGATGGTGCTCGATTCTATGGCTTTCAAAGGCCATAACACGCTCCCGACGATGTTCCTCAATGCCTTCAGCGGCAGTGTTGCCATGATTATACTTTCCATCATCATGTATAGAAGCCCAGCTTGGCATACCCCGGTCTTCAATAAGAAGATACTGCTGTTTATCGGCCAGAACACCATCGGCATTTATCTGCTGCACAAGAATTTCATGCAGGAAGTGGTGATGGGCAGCTTCAGTAGTTGGGGATGGACGCAGCCCCAGGTGCTGGTAGCCTTTGTCTCTGCCCTCATCACCCTGATTATAGCAAGTATTGGTGTCAAGATCATCAACCGCTATATCCCGCAATTGATAGGAAGGTTCCCGCAGTAATCATTAGTCAATAACAAGCAAATCTGAAGAAAGCAAAAATGAAGCAAAACCCCGTTTCTCAAAGGATGCTGTT
>JAEEGF010743591.1_pt1 | contig 14237 bp, 6 predicted proteins | sample 9134171 | NCBI WGS metagenome assembly JAEEGF01 (sample SAMN16246542, study PRJNA631951) | gut metagenome | biome: gut microbiome; feature: rumen; material: AP-attached | host: Bos | place: Iran: Karaj | collected 2018-10
ACCAATTCTGTTCCGTACTTCTCTGTTCCTGTGTCAGGATCTGCTATCTCATCTCCGTCTTCATTCACATGGTATACGGTGTAAGCATATTCATTAGGCGCATATGTAATTGTTATTACATTAGCCTGTACGTTAGAGCTGATTACTACATCAGGTGTCATACTCTTTTTTGTATAACCCACGATGTCTGTCTTTACGAATCCTTGACCTACAAGAGTCTCTCCAGCTCTCATTGTTCCTGTATCAGGAGCTGCAAGTTCGTTTCCTTCTTCGTCTACATGGTATACAGTGTATTCGTATTCAGGAATCTCTTCCCATACTGCGAAGATTGCCTGATATGGCATTGTTTCGTCAGCTGCTACCTGAGTAACTTCCTTTGTGAATGCGCTATCTACATAGTACTTACCATTGTTATAGTAAATATAGATATCACTTTCACCAAGGTTCTTAAGACGATTGCCTGCATTCTCCATGAAAGCTGTAGCTTCGGCTGGAGTACTACCCATGTTTACTCTAGCCCAGCCCTTGAATATATAGTTTTCACGAGAAGGAGCTTCTGCAATATTTACAGCATCGTTTATAACGAGTGGATCACCATCTGCATTTGTTGTATCTACTCTGAATGCAGGGCTTCCATCATTCTTATACCAAGGAATGAATGTAGGTGTAGGCTCTCCAACTAACTTATAATTAGCACGAAGCTGAATTGTGTACTTAGCAGATTCTATCTTATCTGTTTCATTACCAGCTTCATCTTTCTTGTAAACAACATCAGACATTCTTGCATTAGCAACATGTATTACATATTCCTGTCCAGGATAGATAACAGATCCGTCAATGTCTACATAAGCACCTTCACCGTTTTCGCCGGCTGTTGGATCCCAAGTCTGTAATACCCAACCATCAAACTGATAATTTGAAGAATCTGGTGTAACAGCTGTTGCTGCTATTGCTTTTGCAGAATCAACATAGCATCTGCTATCAACTGCAGTCTGGCTACTTGTAACATGTGTTACAGGATCTAATGAGCTATAAACAACGTCTATTCCCTTAGAACCTTCAACTATGCTTCTCCATTTTGCATAAAGGTTAAATTCTTTAGTAATCCAGTTTCTGTCTGCATCAGAGTTATATGCGCCACTTCCTACATTACCCCATTTATCCATAGGATCTGTCATGTGAGTTGACTTATCATATGGAGTTGTTACAGTACTCTCGTTAAGCTTAAATCCATCTGCTGTAAACATCTGGGTGCAAGCTTCGTCTGTGTACCATCCTACGAATACATATCCGGTTCTTGTACCTGTAGGAACACTGATTGTACCATCATAAGATACACGGAAGTTCATCTGCTGAGAATCAGAACCCCAATCAAGTGTATCGTCTGTACCTGCATTAGGATGCAGGAATACACGGTACTGTATCTGACGCCACTTAGCGTAAACTGTGATACCATCTATTGGCATTGTGGTGAAGGTATATTCCTGTGTACATGCCTTATCCATGTACCATCCATCAAATACATATGCACCATATGTAGGTGTGTAACATTTTGTTCCGCCTACATTGTACTCTGCCAGGTTTGCTTCATAGGTGAGATTCTCATCTGTATGAAGGTGTCCTCTATTAGTTTCGCTTATAGGATTGCCGTTACCATCAACATATGCACCGTCCATGTAATTGATGGTATATTTATCTCTTGTGTAGTAGAAATAAAGGTGGTTGTCATTGCCGCCATATGAACCATTTATACTGGAATTATATCCCTGTGATCTGGTCCAAGGAATACTTTGATTCTCTGCTAAATTAACAACCTGATTATTACTCTTGGTAATTGCAAGTCTTGTAAAGCCTTCAAGAAGCCAGAAGTCATCATTGTAGTAAACTATCTGGAAGTCATTCTCAAGATCTGTATAAAGTATAAACTGTCTTCCATCATATGTTCTGGTTCCTGTTGTTCCTTCCGGAGCTTCAATATAGTAATGGAAATATCTCTTAGTTTTATTTGTACGCTCGAGGGTAAATGTTATATCCTCTGCCGGCATACGTTCCATTCTGGTAATACGTGCAGTATATGTTGTAGATCCGGATGGCTGCCATGATGTTGAATACTGTCCTGTTTCAGGATACTGAACATTATCTGATCCTGTAAAAGTCCAAATATCACTTATATCCTGATCATAAAGTCTCTTGACTGTATGTATTGTTGTAACGCTACCCCAATTACCTTCTTTTTGGAATGTAAATGTATATTCATTTCTATCATAATAAACATTTACAACTGCACTTCCCTCAGGTGTAATAGTAACATTCTGGTCAAAACTTGCCAGATGGAAACCTGTATATTTTTTATTTACATTGTCAATTATAGCGTAGGCTTCTCTTCCATCTCCTGTTGCAACTACTGAATTAACTATTGTTCCAGTATTACCTGTAAGATTTATTGCGTCTTCATAATCATAACCATCAGCTGTCAGATTCTGTTTCCAGATGATAACTGTATAGTTAGAAGTTTCAGCCTGAATCCAGCTTGCATAAATAGTAGTTCTTTCGGAAATAGTGCTTCCAAACTCGAACTGTCCTTCTGTAACAGAAGGGTTAGCTCCGTGTGCGTCAGCATGTTCTTTGGAATCATACCAACCACCAAATGTATAACCAAGACGTGTCATTGTTCCGCCAGGAACGGATGTTACTTCGTTAGTCTTAAGGAATACAGGAGCATTGTATGTTGCGCCTTTTCCGTTTTCATCAAATACGAGCCAATGTCCTTCAGGTGCATTTACGCCAAATATAACGTCGCCTTTAATTGTGATATTATCCTTGTGTTGGAATAAATCTCCGCTTTCAACGATATTATCTTTGCCATTAAGAACATACCAGCCCTGGAAATTGTGCTCATCATCATAAGGGTTGTATGACTGGCTGATTGTATAAGGAACAGGTGTGCCATTCTGGTCAGCTCTTACTTCCATGCTTTCCTGAACTATGGTTGCACCTAATTCGTCATAATAAGTAACTCTATACTGGCAGATCAGCTTTGCATAATATGTAAGAGTTGTTTCGCCGTCAATAACTGTACTCCAGCTATAGTTTTTAACATCTGTTCTAACATCTGCTATTGTAAGTCCTGTTGTTGCTGGTGTGTAGTAAGGATCTGTTGTCCATCCTGAGAAGTTAACACCATCTTCAACTGTTCCAATACCAGGATCGTAAAGAACAACATCCATATCATCAGACTGCTTTACATACATTGATGCTATTTCTGTTGTGCCATTTACGAACTTAACTGTAAGTCTGCTGTTCTCATCATGTGTACCAGTTACAATTGCGTATACTGAGAAATCAGCTGAACTGAATTCTGCCTTGTTATCATGAACTGATGCTCCAACGATTGATGCATTACCGCTATCATCAACGTGAACAACCTTTGCTTCCTCAGCATTTGCGATCTCACCTGATGTAAGAACTACGCTAATAGGAAGAGCGGGCTCAATTTCATGTCCGTCATATATGAATGTAATGTCAACAGCTACAACTTTTTCTACTGTATAGTCTTCACTGTTTTCAACTGCTTCAGAAGCTGCATTTATAACGCTTGCGTTAGTAGCTTCTGTAACATTCATTGTAGTGCCCTTAGGGAATGCGCCTTCAGGAGCGTCTACACGTACATATATTCCATTTGCAGTCTTGTGGAATGTAGCTGCTGGATTAGCAACTTCTTTTTTCTCAAATACTGCTATAAATGTAATATCTTTGGTTATATCCTTAGGTACGAATGCAGCTTCTTCTGATACGATTGTGCCTTCTGCATTCTTCCAGCCTTTGAACTCATATCCTTCATCAGCTGTTGCAGTTGCGCCCTTGAACTTAGCGTCTTCTGCATTTATATCTACTTCTTCTTTTTCTATAGAAACTTTACCGCCTTCAGTTGCTTTATAAGTAACTGTTACGATCTTTTCTTCTACTACTTCCTCTTCTTCAACTTCTTCAACTTCAAAAGTTGCTGTGTAAGTAGCATCTTCTTCTATATTAGAAGGAACAAAACTCTCGTCTTCTGATACGATATTTCCATCTGCATCAGCCCAACCTACGAATTTATATCCTTCATCAGCAGTTGCGGTTGAACCCTTGAATTCAGCATTTTCATCTTTGATATTGACTGATTCAGTCTCTTTTGAAACTGTTCCGCCTTCAGCTGCCTTATAAGTAACTGTTACGATTTTTACTTCTGTTACAACTTCTTCAGGCTCTTCAACTTCTTCAGGCTCTGTTACGATTTCTTCAAATACTGCTGTGAATGTTTTGGATTCTGTAAGACCATCAGGAATAAATGTGGCATCTTCTGATATCACATTGTCATCTGAATTCTTCCAGCATTTGAATGTGTAGCCATCATCTGCTACTGCTACAGTTCCTACATATACAACTGTCTCAGCGTCAAGATTTACTCTTTCTTCAAAATAGTCAACGTACTCGTCGTTGCCCTTGTAAACCTTACCACCTTCTGTTGTTGTGTAGGTAATTGTGATTATGTTGCCAGCTTCTTCAGGAGCTGCTTCTTCAGCTACTTCTCCTGCTGCCTCTACAATTTCTTCGCCTGTTTCTTCAGCAGGTTCTGCTTCAGGATCAGCTTCAGATTCTTCTTCAGGTTCTGCTGCCGGTTCTTCTGCAGGCTGTTCAGGCTCTGATGCAGGCTCTTCTGCAGGCTGTGCTTCAGGTTCTGACGCAGGCTCTTCTGCAGGCTGCTCTTCAGGCTGCGCTGCAGGTTCTTCATTTGCAGGTTCTGCTGCTGGCTCAACAGAAGTTTCAACAGGTGGAATATCTTCTGCGCCGTCAGCGTAGGTTACTATGGATGCAAAATCACTAGCAAATGTGGTCAACACCAATGCCACAGTAAGCATCCATGCTAGTATCCTTGACTTTGTTCTTCTCATAAGCAATCCCTCTCACTTAGACCAAGTTAACGGTTACCCTGCGGTAATTTTTAAATAGGGTTCTTTTCCTCCTTGTCGTCCTCAACGCTTTTCATTCCTTTTGGTATTAAAAAGCCCTGTGTCTCAAAGCGAGAGTTATTGCGCAGTACGGCATTCTCGTTCCAAGACACAGGGCTCAATGGTGCGGGCGTTCCCTGAGTAAAAATTACCAATATGAAGTTATATTTATCTCAATAACACTATAACGCTAGGCATACGGCATTACAACAGACATTGCTCGAAATAGCGATATCATGTTATGAAATAACGTAGTTTGAATATACAGTCAAACGTTTATTTTAGAGGTTCAAAAATCCACCGTAACTCCAATCTCATTGCGTGATGATCTTGTCTATTAGGTGGATTTCTGATTTGGGGTATCTTTACTTAGTATTCTTTTCTTTTTTCTTCTCTGCGATCAAGATGCCTGATAATATAGCTGCGCAGCCGATGATTATTATTATTCTTATTAATATAGTACTTTCATCTCCTGTTGCCCTTCTTCTCTCACCAAGTACTGCCGGCTCTTCCTGAGGTGTAACAACTTCTCTTGTTACTCCTAAAACCTGCGGTGTTTCTGTTACCGGTGTAGTTGTCGTTGTATATGTCGGAGTTGAAGGCGGTGTGGCTGGAGGTGTTGGCGGAGTTGGTGGTGGCGGAGGCGGCGTCACTGACGAATATGTATTAGTAAAGTTTGCTCCGCTTCCGTCCGCATTAAGTCCACTAATTGTTGCTATCAGCTGCCTGGTACTCATGTCATACGACACGGTGACAGTCACGTTATAAACTCTGGTATCATAGGTTACGCCTGTAAGGCTTCCTATTACCTCACTGATAGTATACTTATGATCTCCAACATCACTGTGATCTTCACCAAGTAAGTATCTGATCTCTGAAAAGGCAAATGCTCCGGATGCGCTATTAGTTACTGTCTCAAGCACCTTGCCGTCTTCGTCTTTAAGTTCAAAAGAGAATTCGCCTGCTGCAAGTGTTCTTCCTGTAAGAGTCTTTGTTCCTGAGAATTTAACTGATGTTTCACCCTCAAACTCTTCTTCATATACATTATTGAATTCTGCTATAAGAGCAAGGTTAAAATTCGAGTCAAACTCTGAAAGGCTCTTGCCTCGTTCAAAGTAGAATATCTTAAGGGTATGAACTTTGCCGTCTTTCCAAGTAGACCCATATACTTCACTTAGATTAGAGGTAGTAATATTAACCTTTGAACCACTGTTTTTATTAGAAAACTCATAGTACTGAATTTCGCCTGTTCTGAAGTTGAGCGTTGCTCCAACTTTGTCATGAACGCCGCCAAGATCTATAACGAGCTTTCCATCTATGAATACCCAGACGTCATCATCGCCTTCAAATTCATAGATCATGTCGGTTGTAGAGTTTGGATTGTCTTCTGTATAGACAAGTCCTGTTTCAGGTATAACAAATGCTGCCTCTGTAACAACGCTGAAGTGATAATTGTGACTATCACCTGTTTCTTTTTGACCATTTCCATCAAAAGGATAAAACGCAGGATTTACATATTCATAGGATTCAGCATCTCCGATCTTGTATAGGATGACATTTTCTCTTTTATCAACAACTCCTTCCGATGCATCAGTAAAGAGATATTCAAGGCTTTCACTGGAGCCTGTTACGTTTTCATTAAGTACAGGATATCCGTTTACAAGTTCAGGTTTTATAATTCCTGTTACTCTCTTATCTTTGCTGCTGTCATCTCCTGTATATTTGTTATATCCTGATGCCTTCTTTTTAGTACTGCCTTCGTAATAGTTTGTTCCGTTTGAGAACTTAAATGCGTGGTTATTATTGATCGTAGGTGCATAGTAATCATAGAGGTTTACGATTACAGGCGGAAGTGTATCATTCTTGACATATGCAGGGTTAGCTACAAGCAATTCTCTGTCATCTATATATTCTGAAACATATATTCTTAATATATAGAAATTCTCATCATAAGTAATATGAGGATCTTTATCTGCAGGTATGTCTTCCGTGATCTTGAAATAGTATGTATCCGGTGTGTCAAAAGAAAGAGTTGGGAATGTGACAAGTCCGTTAGCGTCATTTGGTACGCCGCTTTCTTTAAAGTACAGAGGATCACTTTCTCCATAAGGATTACCATATTCATCTGTCCTTACGATGGTAAAAGTAAAATCGCCACTTGCAAGTTCTCTGCCTGATCCTGTAAGGATCTTGTATGCCTTGGGAGTGTACTCTGCAGGCTTGTAATTAGAATTAGTCGGGCGAGTAGATACTATTGTATATGTTGAAAAGTGCTGTGCATCAAAGCTTATATCTGTTGTATTGTTTTTAGGGTCACTTACTTTTGTAAGTCCAAGAACCTCCTTTTCTGAACTGTCAGTGGTTGTTGACTCATTCGGTTCAAGAGATTCGCTTGATTCTGTATTTTCGTTTGAACTTTCATTTTCACTAATTACTGCATCTTCATTTGATTCTGTATTTTCACTTTTTACTGAATCTACTTTATTTTCGTCTGTATGTTTCAGGGCACTTGTTTCTACATAATATGCTGTAAGATATGTATCTTCTCCGGCACTTTCTTTTTCTATGACATTTGAAAAAGTAATTGTTACAGTGCCGCCTACCGGCTGTATTTCGCCTTCGACTTTATCGTTGGTAATGGTTATATCAAATGTATAAGTTCCATTCAAAACAGTATTATCGTCTGTTTTGTCATCGGACTTTATAGGTATACTATTAGAATTTTTTTCCTCTTTTTCATTATCAATATCTTCTGTAACATTTTTAGCTAATTCATTGACTTCTTCTTCTACATTTTGATCTGCTTTAGCTACGTTCAAAACAGATCCATCCGGTATTATTCCCGCATCTGCATGAGCGGTTATTGTAATGCCATCTACAGTCACTTCCCTTTCAAATGCTTCATTATAAGTAAGGCCCTCTTCACTTACCAGAGTAAAGTTAGCATAGAATATTGCTTCGTTACTATCTTCAGCTATTGTCTTAAGCAGTGTCACATCAGGAATAAATTCTGCTTCTTCGCTTATTATCTGCTCATCATATGTCCAGTTAGCGAATGTGTATCCTTCATCAGCAACTGCTGTGGTTCCGATGATCGTTATTTCTTCAGCTTCAAGATCTACTACTTCTTTAACAAAATCTGTAGTATCCAAGTCGCTGCTAAGTTTACCGCCACTATTGGCAATGTAACTTAATTTGAAACCTGCAACATCATCGGTTTCACCTTTTTCATTTTCAGCATCTTGATCTTCTTTACCATCACTATCTGCTTCTGCATCAGGATTGGTAGCATCTTCTAAGTCATCTGCATCAGAATCAGCATTTTCTGATTCTTCTTTATCTGATGTATTTGTACCTTCTCCATCAGATACAGCGCTTTCGCCATTCTGATCATTTTCATTATTATCTGCATCAGCGAAATCATCGGAATCTTGTAAAGAATCATTTGTTTCATCAGATGTGCTTTCATTTGAATCACCACCATTGGAAAAGCCATCATCATTCCCGTTTTCAGTTGTGTTTTCTTCCTGGATAGTTTTAGATGTATCATCTGCTTCGTCATTTTCAGCAAGTGTCACGAAGCTACTGCTCCCAAGAGCATGGAAAAGAACCGCAGCAGCCATTGTTCCGGAAAATAAGGTCTTAACAAATCTTTTACTCATTCTACCCCTCTCTTCCATCAAAAAAGAACAATGACAGCTGATTTAATGTTTACCCGACACGCTAATCCAGCCTTTTTAAATGGATTCCCTTTAGTATCAATCACAAAAAGATCGTAAAGAACATTTTTAAGCGCACAATAGGCGCGTATTTCCGATATTGCGTTTATCTAAATATGCGTTCCAGTCTGGTTACCCGAATTCCAAGCCTTGCATATATTGATTATATTATCACTTTTTGGGATGGAATGAAATAGTTTAGCGTTATATAATCATAATATTACGTATATTTACGCACTTTTTAACAACTTTGTTATTATTATAATATATACCGATTATATGTTTTATCGTTATTAAATATATATAAAAAGCCATACAAAAGCTTCGAGTAGCTATGCGCATCAAGCTTTGTATGGTTTTAAATATTATTGGTATATCTCTTATCTTATTAATTTTTGTTATTTCAGTAATAAGTCATTCTGAATTTTCGTTATTTCGTTATATCAGCATACTCTCCGTTATCTGCTTTTAACAGATCATCAGGAGATAACTCAAGCTGTGATCCGATACGTCCACCACTAATATATATGGTCTCCTGGTCTTTGGCCTGTATTGCAACTTTAGTCACATAGCTCTTTTTCATACCGATAGAGGTTGTGCCGCCTCTTATATATCCTGTGACTTTATTGATGTCCTTAACTGGTATCATCTCAACATTCTTGACGCCAACCGCTTTTGCGCACTTTTTGAAATCTAATTCTTCTGCTATGGGCAGAACGAATACATAATAGTTATGGTCAGCTCCTACAGTTACAAGAGTCTTAAAAACTTTCTCGTGGGGAAGTCCCAGTGAATCTGCTATCTGCACCCCATCAACGAATTCTTTGCATTCATATTCATGATGCTTGTATGGAATCTTCATTGTATCAAGGATACGCATCGCGTTTGTTTTTACTTCTTTTTTACCCATTGCCTAACTCCTTATACCAGTAAACTCCCTAGATCATCTTACGATCCGGGTATTGTTATTTATCGTCATCTCTAGCATTTTACCCCTTTTCATGGCAAATGTTAAGTTCACTGGTAATTACACCTGTCTTGTCAGGTGTAAAATATTATTTTTACATATGTCTTGACTTATTTTACAGGTAGTAGTATCATCACTCAAAAGATAAAAAATTTCAAACTAGTAAAACTAATTTGGCAATCACTATTCAACCAATCATAGGTTTTCACGTATATGTGAAGACCATCAGGAGGAGTTTATGGATACAATATCTCAGGAAATAAGGGCACTGGCTAAGGAAAAGGATGCTGTAATTCTCGCCCACTACTATGTTGACGGCGCTGTACAGGATGTTGCTGATTATGTTGGCGACTCATTCTACCTTGCAAAGGTTGCAAAATCTGATCCGCACAAGACTATAGTTTTCTGCGGCGTTACATTTATGGGACAGTCTGCTAACATCTTAAGTCCTGACAAGACAGTACTTATGCCTGACCTTGGCGCTGTATGTCCTATGGCTCTTATGGTAGACGCGGACAAGATCAAACAGATGCGCGAAGAATATGAAGATCTTGCAGTTGTCTGCTATATAAATTCTATGGCTGAGATCAAAGCTCTTTCAGATGTGTGTGTTACAAGTTCAAACGCACTTAAGATCGTAAGATCTCTTCCTAACAAGAACATCTTTTTTATCCCGGATGGAAATCTCGGACGTTTTGTTAAGGAAGAGTGCCCTGATAAGAACATTATCTTAAACCCAGGCTACTGCCACGTTCACACTTCTATCACGGCCAAAGATGTTGAGATCGCATTTAGAGAGCATGAAAACGCTGAAATCCTGGTTCATCCTGAATGTACTCAGGAAGTGTGCGATCTTGCAGACTTTACAGGCTCAACCAAAGAGATCATCGAATATGCTGCAGCTTCAAATGCAGAAGAGTTCATCGTCTGCACTGAGTCAGGAGTTCTTCACGAACTTAAGAAAAAAGCTCCCGGCAAGAATTTCTACTTCGTTGGTGCTAAGCAGGTATGCCCTAACATGAAGAAAGTTACTTTGGAAAAAGTACGTAACTGTCTGTTAAACGGTACAGGCTCTATCACAGTATCTGATGAGCTTAGAGAAGCTGCTGACAAGCCACTTGAAAGAATGCTTGAGCTGGGTAATGCTAAGGAGGCTCCTGTCCTTGTATAGGAGGAAAATTATGAATAGCGCAAATAGTCTAAAAACTGATGTTGTTATAGTCGGAAGCGGCGTTGCTGGCCTATATGCTGCAATGAACCTTCCTAAAAGCCTTAATATCACATTAATATCCAAGGGCGACGTCACAGAGTGTGATTCCTATCTTGCCCAGGGCGGCATATGTATGCTCAGGGATGAAAACGACTATGATTCCTATTTTGAAGACACTATGAGAGCAGGTCACTATGAAAATGATCCTGATTCTGTAGACCAGATGATAAGACAGTCTCAAAGTGTCATAGAGGACCTTATAGCTATTGGAACAGACTTCGAGAGAAATCCTGACGGAAGCCTTGATTTTACAAGGGAAGGGGCTCATTCTAACAAAAGGATCCTCTTCCACGAGGATATAACAGGTCAGGAGATCACATCAAAGCTCCTTGATGCTGTACGAAAGCTTCCTAACGTTAAGATCTATGATCATGTTACAATGATCGATCTTATCACAAAGAAAAATGGTAAGCTCCATGATTCAAGCTGCCACGGCGTAGTATGTACAGTACCTTCTGACAGTAAATTAGGGCAAGAATACGGCATGGCTGACACTGACATGGGCGAAAAGATAATATATATAGAAAGCTTTTATACCATCCTTGCCTGCGGCGGTATCGGAGGTCTGTTTGAACATAGTACAAACTACCCTCTTCTTACAGGCGATGCTCTTGCCATATGCCTTAAGCACGGCATAAAGCTTGAAAACCCTGATTATATTCAGATCCATCCAACTACTTTGTATACAGATCATTCCTCTGAATATGTAGAGCATTTCGATGGATCAAAGACAAAAAGAGATAATGAAGGCGTATTAAGTGATCGCTCTTTTCTCATATCAGAGTCTGTCAGAGGCGAAGGAGGCATCCTTTTAAATAGCAAGGGTGAACGCTTTACTGACGAGCTATTACCTAGAGATGTTGTCAGCAATGCTATCTTTAATGAGATGGAAAAAGAAGGATCTGCGCACGTATGGCTTTCCATGAAACATATTCCACTTGATGAGATTAAAAATCACTTCAAGCACATATATGAACACTGCCTCGAAGAAGGCTACGACTGCACAAAAGAGCCTATTCCGGTAGTACCTGCCCAGCACTATTTTATGGGCGGCATCAAGGTTGACCTTAATGGTCAAACTTCTATGCGACACCTGTTCGCCGCAGGAGAAACCTGCTGTAACGGAGTACACGGAAAGAACAGACTCGCAAGTAACTCTCTTTTAGAAAGTCTTGTCTGGGCCAAAAAAGCTGCCGCTTTAATTGGAAAAAAATACGATATGCGAATCGTAAAAAGTGCTGACTCAAGTAAAGAGAAGGCTTTAGATATCAAAGTGACAGATGTGTCACCTGAATGGACCAATACTATGACTCTTGGAGTCAATAACAAAAAGCTTGTTTTAGCTGAAATTGAAAGGATGAAAAAATATCATGAGCATCATAAACCAAAGCAGTACAGCACACCTTGCACCAGTAACAATGAGACTTCAGGCAGACGACCTGATCCTGTCAGCGCTTAAAGAGGATATCACTTCTGAAGATGTATCAACAAACGCGGTTATGCCTGAGAGTGTTCCGGGTACAGTTGATCTTATAGCAAAGCAGGACGGTGTTATTGCCGGCCTTTCTGTATACGAAAGAGTATTCACACTCCTTGATCCTGATACTAAGGCAAGCTTTTCTGTCAAAGACGGAGATCACGTTACAAACGGTCAGAAGATCGGAACTGTTGAGGGTGATATCAGGGTTCTTCTTTCCGGAGAACGTGTTGCTCTTAACTATCTGCAGCGTATGAGCGGAATTGCAACCTATACTGCAAATGTAGTAGAATTGCTTAAGGGATCAAAGATCAAGCTTCTCGATACCCGTAAGACTACTCCTAACATGAGAATATTCGAAAAATACGCTGTTACAGTTGGCGGCGGCCATAACCACAGATATAACTTATCTGATGGTGTACTACTTAAGGACAACCATATCGGTGCTGCAGGAAGCGTAACAAAGGCTATAAAGATGGCCAGAGACTATGCTCCTTTTGTCAGAAAGATAGAAGTTGAAGTTGAGAACCTTGATATGGTCAAAGAAGCTGTCGAAGCAGGTGCTGATATCATCATGCTCGACAATATGTCTCATGAAGATATGGAGATCGCTATGAAGATCATAGACGGCAAAGCCGAGGTCGAAGTATCCGGTAATGTTACAAAAGAAAATATTAAAAAGCTTGCAGATCTTGGAGTAGATTACATTTCAAGTGGTGCACTTACACATTCATCACCTATCCTTGATCTTTCCATGAAGAATCTGCATCCTGTGAAGTAAATACTTAAGATATATTTTTACTACTCATGATATATGTTGGGAATCAATTTATAGTGTCATGAATTCGTAGTTAACAAAAAATATAAATCCAGATAGAGGAATAACATGCGATTATCAGGTGAAGAAAGAAGAAATAACATACTTGAGATTCTGGCTGCTGCTTCCGAGCCTATATCAGGAAGTAAGCTCTCCAAAGAGCTTGGCGTAAGCAGACAGGTTATCGTAACAGACATAGCTCTTATCAAGGCTACTCATCCTGATCTTGTCGCAACTAATTCCGGCTATATCCTGATGCACGCTTCTAACACAAGGCGTGTATACAAGGTAAGACATACCAACGAACAGATTGAGGATGAACTTTCTACAATCGTAGATCTTGGCGGAAGTGTCCAGAACGTATATGTCGAACATAAAGTTTATGGTACTATCACAGCACCTCTTCAGATCAGTTCCAAGCGTGACATCCAGAACTACCTTCGTGACATGCATAGCGGCGTCTCCTCTCCTCTTTCTACTATTACAGACGGATACCACTATCATCTTATTGAGGCACGTTCTGAGGCTATTCTTGACGAGATAGAAGAAGCGCTTGATAAGAAAGGGTATCTGATCGAGACTCAAAAGGCTCCGGTTATTTATGAGCCTAAGTATTATTCAAATATATAAAGATTATAAGAAAATACCTAAGCAGCGAAAGTTGTTTGGGTATTTTTTTAGTATTCTTTATATTATTCTTATTGAATTGTTTCTACAAATTTCTATTTTAATAAACTAATTCCTATTAGACTGACTTTTATTGATTTTTTCAAATAAGTTTTAATAAAATATCTTTTTATAATGTAAAAAGAAAGCTTCCCACTATTTAGCGGAAAGCTCTCTTAATAAACTTTTTTATAGATCTTTTAGCTTGGCTATACTAATCAGGAATTAAGCCTGTGTCTTAGCTGCCTGAGCGTCTTTGATCTGCTTTGTAAGTTCAGGAACGATCTTGTTAAGATCTCCTACTACGCCGTAGTCTGCTACGTCGAAGAT
>JAEEGF011086023.1_pt1 | contig 14236 bp, 14 predicted proteins | sample 9134171 | NCBI WGS metagenome assembly JAEEGF01 (sample SAMN16246542, study PRJNA631951) | gut metagenome | biome: gut microbiome; feature: rumen; material: AP-attached | host: Bos | place: Iran: Karaj | collected 2018-10
TTGGGAAGCTTCTTGGTGACTAGGATGACAATCCACACTACAGGGAAACCACCCACCATGGCAATAGCTCCACAGTTGATAGGGTTGATGGGATTACCAATGAGCATATTTACCACTGTAAGACCTACACCCCAGATAAAACAACCCCAGACGGCTGCCTTGGTGACACCACGCCAGTAGAGTCCCAGCATGAAAGGCGCCAGGAAAGCACCTGCCAACGCGCCCCATGAGATACCCATGAGCTGAGCGATGAACGTAGGCGGATTAAGAGCTATCAACAAGGAGATGGCAATGAAGAACATGATGAGTACACGCATCACCACCACTTTGCGACGCTCGATTTTCTCTGAAACGATATCGTCAATGGAACCTTCTTCCACCTCACCTGGCAGCGACTTCTTGTCGCGATAGATGAGGTCGAGGGTCATCGTAGAACTGGATGTTAGTACCAGCGATGCCAAGGTTGACATGGAGGCAGAGAGCACCAGCAGTACCACGAGAGCGATGAGCACGTCTGGCAGTGTGACCAGCATGGAAGGTACGATGGAGTCGAAGGCTAGCTTACCATTAGGCAATACGGGAGGCATGCCAAACAAACGACCAAACCCACCAAGGAAGTAGCAGCCACCTGCCACGATGAAAGCGAAGACAGTAGAGATAACCGTACCACGCTTAATGGCACTCTCGTCTGTAATAGAATAGAACTTACCCACCATCTGTGGCAGTCCCATCGTACCAAGGGAGGTAAGCACCACTACACCTAACAATCCCCAGGGATCAGGGCCAAACCAGGTGGCAAAGCCGCCATTTACCGTTGGGTCGGTATCAGAAGGCAGAGCTGCGAGCTTATCGACAGCTGCGACAAGACCACCCTGTACATTGAGTACCGCCACGATGACAGCCACGATGCCGAAGAGCATAATGATGCCCTGAATGAAGTCATTCATGGCAGTGGCCTTATAACCACCAAGGATGACATAGACGGCAGTAAGGATGGCCATAATCACCACACATATTTCATAAGGGATACCAAAGCCCATTTCAAAGAGTGTGGAGATACCTTTATAGACACCTGCGGTATAAGGGATAAGGAATACAAAGGCAATGACAGATGCCACCACACGCAGCCCTTGATCGGCAAAACGGGTACCAAAGAAGTCGGGCATGGTCCGTGACTCGATATGCTGGGTCATCAACTTGGTGCGACGACCTAATAGAATCCATGCCAAGAGAGAGCCGATGACGGCATTGCCTACACCAATCCATGCGGAGGAGAGTCCATACTTCCAGCCAAACTGACCTGCATAGCCCACAAACACAACGGCAGAGAAGTAAGAGGTACCAAAGGCAAAGGCAGTAAGCCAAGGACCTACTGCACGTCCGCCCAATACGAATCCATCGACACTACTGGCCTGCTTACGGGTATAAAGGCCTACACCAATCATCACAACCAGGAATATAATGGTTAATGTAATCTTGATAATCATAACTTCAATTCTTATTGTTCAACGGTTATTGTTTAATGTTTAATGGTTATTGTTCAAAACGCCACCTGTACTTGTGCTTGAAGCCAGTTATAATCGTTAGTACTGATTTTTTCACCACAGAGGCAGCGCGTATATTGCAGTTGCACACGGCACTTCTTATAGAACCAGTACTGCATGCCGATGGTGAGGTTGGTCTGATCCCATCCATCCACCTTGGTATTGCGATCAAAAGTCTCACCACTCGCCACAAGATCAAGGGCATCAATCAGAGGAATAGCAGCTGTAACGTAGCCACCTCGGCTACACACATCGCCGTCCTTACCGCCAAGCCACTCTGCACGGATGCTGGCAGGACGAGCCTCCTTATATTTACTACCCGTATAGGGGGCAGTCTTATATTCACCACCTACACTGTAACGATTGCGCTTATAGTTGTCACCTACCTTGATATCGGGGTTCCAGGCGGCTGTATTCACAGCACAGCCCGTGCCCAGATAGCCGGATGCCACAATGCGCAAACCATCCACTGGTCGCACTTCTAGTTTGGCGATGAAGTCTTTCTGATTATTAAGATCTCTACGGTTAATTCCCTGACCGCTCATCAGTGCCAGCTCATAATGGATCATGCCTTTCGCCAGATCACCATACACCTCCAGTCCCATGTCACGACCATAATTCACGCCGTTGAGGGGGTCAGGACCTTCACCAGCCAGATAGAGCACAGCCTGAGAATAGACATCAATAAGCTCTAACTGAGTGGGTGAGAGCGGATTCTCCATTGAATAAGAGTGTTTGAATTGCCCCAAACGAACAGTCAGCTCATTGCCCTTGGAAAAGCGATAATCGGTGTAGAACTCCTGTACGACACTCGAGAAATCGTGCATAAACAAGAACGACCATCTGTCAGTAATGCGTGCCTTTGCCCATAGAAGGGTTCGTTTAAGGTTGAAGGCATTGGTAGCCTTGTTGTTAGAGTTCTGGTACGACCATCCAGCTTGCGCATAACCGTTGAGCGTAATGCGGCTAGTAAGCTCTTTCATCCAATCTGGTTGATTTTTCTTTTCTTGGTTTTGGTTTTGTTGCCCCATGGCAGCAACGCTGCTGAACACCGCTAGCATAACAGCCAGTGTCCGAAGTTTGCAAGTAATACGTTTCATTTTGTCATAAAATTAAGAATTTAGTTGTTCTTGCGTCGGCAAAAGTACAACATTTCTTTCAAACTGACAAAATAATAAGCAAAAATGTTTAGTGACATCAACATTTTTTCGTAAAAAGGTTTTGGTCGTTTCATTATAAATGTGTAATTTTGCACCCGATTATGGCCAATATGGAAAAAACAAACGCTCAGTTTGAACAGGCTTTGGCTGAATGCCGTGCACTGTTTGAGAAGAAGCTTCATGACTACAAAGCTTCATGGCGCATTCTGCGCCCTACGGCTCTTACCGATCAGTTGTTTATCAAGGCGAAGCGCATCCGTTCGCTTGAAATCAAAAAGGAATCGCTGGTGGGCGAAGGTATTAGACCTGAGTTCATTGCGCTGATCAACTACGGTATCGTGGGTCTCATACAGCTTAACAAGGGTTTCGCCGATACAGTGGACATCGACAACACGGAGGCCATGCGCCTCTACGACCAGTTTGCCAACGAGGCACTGGAACTGATGAAGCGCAAGAACCACGACTACGATGAGGCGTGGCGAGGCATGCGCGTAAGCAGCTACACCGACCTCATCCTGACGAAGATTGAGCGTATCAAGGAGATCGAGAATCTGTGCGGCGAGACACTCGTGAGTGAAGGCATCGATGCCAACTATATGGACATTATCAACTATGCGGTCTTTGGAGTTATAAAACTGTCTGAGTGAGAAAAACTGCCGTAAACGTCTGTCGTCTGCTACTGGCTGTGGCATTTATCCTTTCAGGATTCGTCAAAGCCGTTGACCCATTAGGTACGCAGTACAAGATACACGACTATCTGGGAGCTATGGGACTGGCAGTCTATGTGCCCGACTTCATGACGCTCTCGGCTTCTGTGGTACTCTCGGCAACAGAGTTCTTCCTTGGCATCTGTCTACTCTTCGCCATCCGCCGACGACTAGTGTCGCTTATCACCATGATATTCCTGGTGGTGATGACGCTGCTCACGCTGTGGTTGGCTCTGGCAGACCCTATCAGCGACTGTGGCTGTTTTGGCGATGCACTGGTACTGACCAACTGGCAGACGTTCTGGAAAAATGTGGTGCTGCTAGCAGTCTCCTTGCTCCTGTGGCGCTATCCGCTCGACATGGCGCGTTTTATCAGCAGAAGCAACCAGTGGATCGTAATGAACTACTCTGCGTTCTTCATACTGGTGATCATCGCTGGTCGTAGTCTCTACACCCTACCCCAGTTTGACTTCCGCCCTTATCATATAGGTACAAACCTGCGTGAGGGATGGCAGCAGATGATGGATGGTGCGGATTCGCCCTATGCGGAGTTCTTCATCGAGGATATCGACGAAGGCGAAGACATCACAGAAAAGGTGCTGCAGAATGAGGGTTACACCTTTCTCTTGGTATCACCGCATCTGGAACAGGCCGACGACTCAGAGCTCGACGATATGAATCGTATCTACGAGTATTGTCAAGACAACGGCTATTCGTTCTACTGTCTTACAGCCAGCAACAAGAACGGCATCACACGCTGGCAAGACATCACCGGGGCGGAATACCCTTTCTGCCAGACTGATGAAACAACATTGAAGACGATGATACGATCGAACCCCGGTATGCTGTTGCTGAAAGACGGCATGATTATCCGGAAGTGGAGCCACAACACGCTGCCCTCTGAAGAGGAGATGGGTCAGAACCTGGAGGAATCAGGGATTGGGGATCTGCCATCCGACAATGTGGCGAGTAAGATACTCTGGATTCTCACATGGTTTGTGCTACCTTTAGTGCTGCTGGCCATCGGCGACAGACTCTGGCAAAAATGGAAAAATATCAAACTGTCAAATAGTAAAATAGCAAAATATCAAAACCCTTTTAATTACGAACAAAAGATTATGAGAAAGAAAATTGTAGCAGGTAACTGGAAGATGAACATGAATCTCCAGGATGGTATCGCTCTGGCAAAGGAGCTGAATGAGACATTGAAGGCTGACAAGCCCAACTGTGGTGTAGTGATCTGCACACCGTTTATCCACCTTGCAAGCATCGCACAGTTCCTCGATCAGGACATCATTGGTCTGGGTGCTGAGAACTGCGCTGACAAGGAGAAGGGTGCTTTTACTGGTGAGGTTTCTGCCGAGATGGTAAAGAGCACTGGTGCTCAGTACGTGATTCTGGGTCACTCAGAGCGTCGCGAGTACTACAAGGAGACTCCTGAGATCCTGAAGGAGAAGGTGCTGCTGGCTCAGAAGAACGATCTGAAGGTGATCTTCTGCATCGGTGAGAGCCTGGCAGAGCGTGAGGCTGGCAAGCAGAACGAGGTGGTAAAGGCCGAGCTCGAGGGTTCAGTATTCAACCTCTCTGAGGAGGACTTCCGTAAGATCGTTATCGCCTATGAGCCAATCTGGGCTATCGGTACTGGTAAGACCGCTACCGCAGAGCAGGCTGAGGAGATCCACGCTTACATCCGTTCAATCATCGCTGAGAAGTATGGTCAGGCTGTTGCCGACGACACCACTATCCTCTATGGTGGTTCATGCAAGGCCAGCAACGCTCCTGAGCTGTTTGCTAAACCTGACATCGACGGCGGTCTGATTGGTGGTGCTTCACTGAAGTGCGCTGACTTCAAGGGTATTATCGACGCTTGGAAGAAGTAAGAGCAGTGAGACAATTAATCATTACCATCACATTGTGTATCGGTTGCATCACAGCAGCCGATGCACAATCTACTTTCACTGAGCGTCTGCAGAATAGCAAGGCAGGTGAAGGCACAGTCAGTGTGACTCAGGACAAGAGCATCGACATGCTCGTGAATGGGACTACTGCAACAAAACAACCAGAAAAAATCAAGCCTGAACAGAAATCAACTCTTACACCTGCAGCGAAAGACAAAGCTGAGATGAAGGAAAAAACAGAGCCAAAAGCAGCTCCTAAGGGTAATGAAGCACAGGCTGCTATCACCCCTGACACCATCGATGTACAAAAGAAAGTGATGAAGGGCATGAAGATCAACGGCTATCGTGTTCAGGTGTTTGCAGGAGGCAACTCACGCAACGACAGACTAAAGGCCGAGCGCACAGGAGAGAATATGAAAAGCCTCTTCCCTGGCGAACCAATCTACGTGCACTTCTATTCCCCCAGGTGGATCTGCCGCATGGGCAACTACCGCACCTATGAGGAGGCCCACGAGGTGTTGAAGAGGGTAAAACAGTTTGGCTACAATTCGGCTATTATTGTGAAAGGAAAAATCACCGTACAGTATCAATGAGTTACGAAACAGAGTATCACTCAGGCTATGAGCCCCAGTATCGCGAAGGACTGGAAGAGCTGGCCGACCATTACAAAGAGATTCTCACCCTGTTGGGAGAGGACACTGAGCGCGAAGGACTGATGAAGACCCCCATGCGCGTGGCAAAGGCGATGCAGGTGCTCACACGTGGTTATCAGATGGATGCCCATAAGGTGCTCACTGATGCCCTCTTCAAGGAAGACTACTCGCAGATGGTCATTGTAAAGGACATCGACTTTTTCTCACTCTGCGAGCACCACATGCTGCCATTCTATGGCAAAGCGCATGTGGCATATATCCCTAACGGCTACATCACTGGTCTTTCGAAGATAGCCCGCGTGGTGGATATCTATGCACATCGCCTGCAGGTGCAGGAGCGCATGACACAACAGATCAAGGACTGTATCCAGGATACCCTGAAGCCACTTGGCGTGATGGTCGTAATAGAGGCTAAGCATATGTGCATGCAGATGCGAGGCATCGAGAAGCAGAACGCCATTACCACCACCAGCGATTTCAGCGGTGCCTTTAATCAGGCCAAGACGCGACAGGAATTCATGAACCTTATTCATAACAATCAAATGTGATCAGCTATGCGCAGACAAAGAATCAACTACTCAGACTCTGAGAAGACTTTCGTTCAGAAGCTGCTCAGCAGCAGGGGCGGACGCATCGTATTCATAGGTGGCATCATCCTCGCCGTCTTGGGTTTCGTTCTTATCTCAGCACCTTCCAAAAAGGAGATGGCCAAGGTGATGACAGACAACGTGATGCAGTGCCTCGAAGACAACAACAGACATAAAGGTGATGCTATCGACAACTTCGTTCACAACCTCACCTACTCGTTTACAGAAGCCGATACCACCAACATTGCACCAGAGGTACTGGAGGCCTATCACAAGTACAACAGACTGGAACCCCATCGCCACCTCTTCTACTCCACAGCCTATATCCATAACAACATGCACCCGGAAGGTTTACGCATTGGCGTAGGTTTCCTCGGCTTTGTATTCTCTACACTGCAGTACTCTGACCTGATACTCGATGTAGAACCTGTACATAAGGGCTATGAGCAGAAGTTGCTCGACCCTGTGAATATTGAGGAGACCGACTTAGGCAGTAATCCTAACGTTCGCGAGTATCACTATGGAGGTGATCCTGACCGATAACTGCATGAACATCATCGTTTCGCAAGAGATAGAAAACGTATGCCCTAACTTCGTAGGAGCAGCTGTCGAGGCACAGGTTGTGAACTCGATGTATAACGCTGCACTGTGGGATGAGATACACGCCCTCGAAGAGCGTTTCCGTCAGGAGCTCACCACGGAGAGTCTCAAAGAACTATCAGGAATAGCTGCCACACGCCGGGTTTATAAGGCCTGTGGAAAGGATCCATCACGCTACCGTCCCGCCAGCGAACAACTCATCCGTCGTATGTTGCAGGGCAAGGAGCTTTATCAGATAGACACACTAGTGGATCTGGTCAACCTCGCCAGCATCGCCTACGGTTACAGCATCGGTGGCTTCGATGCCGATAAGTTTGTGGGCAACACACTCACCCTTGGCGTAGGACGTGAAGGAGAGCCCTACGAAGGTATTGGACGAGGTATGCTCAACATTGCAGGACTGCCAGTATATCGTGATGCCCAAGGCGGTGTGGGTACACCCACCAGCGACAATGAGCGCACGAAGATGACGCTGCAGACCACCCATCTGGTGGTACTCATCAACGGCTACGACGGACAGGAAGAGCGAGTGCTCGAGAATGCCCACTTCATTCAGGAACTGCTACGCAGATATTGTCAGAGTGACGGAGGGTCTGTCACCCTTTACAAATAAATCAAAAACCAACTTGATATGACTAACGACTTGAAACTGCGCATCGGTATCATCGGTGCCGGATGGATTGCCGAAAAGGCAGCCATCACCCTCAACGGCCTCACAGACTGTGAGTGCTATGCCATCGCTTCACGTACTCAGGAGAAGGCCGACGCCTTTGCAGCCCAATGGCATGTGAAGAAAGCCTACGGCTCTTACGCCCAGCTCATCGCTGATCCAGATGTGGATCTCGTCTATGTGGCTACCCCCCACTCACATCATTACGACGTGACACTTGATGCCATCAAGGCTGGCAAGCCCTGTCTGGTGGAGAAAGCTTTCATGGCCAACTGGAAACAGGCAAAAGCAGTGGTTGACCTTGCCCGTGAGCGAAAGGTGTTTATTGCTGAAGCCATCTGGACACGCTACCAGCCAGCAGTCACCATCGTGCGCGACCTGATAAGCAGCGGACGCATCGGCACACCCCGCCTGCTCACTGCCACCCTGGGCTACTCGATGGGCGACAAGCCTCGTATCATGCGTGCTGACCTCTGTGGTGGAGCCCTACTCGACCTCGGCGTCTATGCCCTCAACTTTGTGCGAATGTTCTTCCCTGCCGATATCGTGAATATAGAGAGTACCTGTGTGAAGAGCAAGACAGGCATGGACCTCACCAATGCCATGACCCTGACACTGAGCGACGGCATGCTCTGCAACCTCCAGTCGAGTGCTGCCTGCGTAGGCGATAATATCGGTGTTATTGCAGGTACTGATGGCAATCTCATCATCGACAATATCAATAATCCACAGAAGATAACTGTCAACACCCACGATCGTGAGTTTGTAGAAGACATACACGTACCCCAGCAGATTACAGGTTACGAGTATCAGTTCATCGCCTGCAGACAAGCCCTGATCGACGGACTACTGGAACCCAAGGAGATGCCGTTGGAAGAGACGCTCTACATCATGCAGCTCATGGACGACTTCCGCCAGAAGTGGGGTGTTCGCTATCCAATGGATTAATAGGCGTAAACCAATCCGTATTTCTCATGCAGCAGGCGCAGCGTGCCGTCCGCCTTCATCCGCTGAATGGTTTTGTTCACCTGCTGCAATAAATCTTCTTGTCCTTGCCGCATTAGCACCCCTATCTCCCCTTTCGTAAAAGGTTCGTTCAACAGCGGAGCAGCCAGTCGGCTGTCGGTCTGCACATAATAAGGTGCCTCTGTGATCTCCGTGATCATCACGTCAGCCTCTCCCTCGGCTATCAGTGAAGGTATCTCCTCATTCTTCTGATGAACGATGATGGTGGCATGTGTCAGCTTCTCGTTAGCAAACTTCTCATTCAGTCCACCGGGATTCACCATCACTCGCACATCCTCCTTGTCAAGGTCTGCTAAGGTATGGAAGCGATCGGCATCCGTCGCTCTACAGAGGATGGTCTTGCCGTTAGCCAGATAGCCCTCGCTCATCAGCATCGTCTCCTTTCTGGTGTCAGTGATGGTGATTCCTCCCATAGCCAGGTCGAAGGTCTGAGGCTCTGCCAACACATCAGCCGTCAGTGTAGACCACGAGGTCTTAACGAACTTCGTCTCGACACCCAGACCTTTGGCAATCTCCCTTGCTACCTCGATGCCGAAGCCCCAGTAGGTGCCATCGGCTTCACAGAACGACAGCGGCCTGTAGTCACCAGTGGTTCCAACAAGCAAGGTGTCTCGCGCCACAATCTCAGCTACCTTTCCACCGACAGGTGCATTAGGGGAGTCGATGTTCGAGCAGGCAACTAGAAACGTTGTGCTGCAAAGGGTCAGTATAACGGTAAATAATATCTTCTTCATATCGTTAAGTATTTTCCTATTTCTCAAAACCTATTCCTTAATCGTAATTTCTGCGGTTATACTATGAAAAACTATCCCGTGCACTAAGAAAAATTTTCTCTATAGTTATGCCGCAAATTTTGTTGCCTGATGCCTGTTTTTAAGGAACGATGCAAAGGTAATGATTTTTGGTGAATTATACATATTTTCAAGCGATTATTTTGGCTCACCGGTAAATAAATTCATAAAGGCATACGATTTTGGCTTATTTTTTGTACCTTTGCAGTCAGAATGAAAGATGTAAAAGACAGATACAGGCGATTTAAGGAATGGGAGCAGCAGCCTCACCAGGTGGCTCCGCTCTCAGAAGAGCAACACGAGTGTGCTACCTGTGGCACACACTATACAGGCAACTACTGTCCCCGATGCGGCCAGTCGGCTAAGATAGGCCGCTACTCCTTCAAGAATGCGTTTCTGTTGCTTCTTGATGTGTGGGGCTTGGGCAATCGGGGCATGTTCCGTAGCATCCGCGACCTGATACTGCGTCCTGGCTACATGATCCGCGACTACCTCAGAGGTATGCAGATGGCCTATTTCCCTCCCTTCAAGATGTTCTTTCTGCTCCTCACCCTGTCGTTCCTGATAGACACGGGCATGAACTTTCAGGGCGAGAACCGCTTCCAGCTACAGCAGGAGCAATATGAGAAGACCATAAAAGAGGCTAAGACTGAGCAAAAACAGGCGGAGGCAAAAAAGGGGAAGGCAGAAGAAGAGACCGACAAGACACTCACTGCCGAGGAAAGGGCAAGGCAGCAAAAGAAGAAAAAGGTATTAAACATGTTTGACACTGAAGAGATAAATTTAATTACCTGGGAGTGGTGCAACAAACATGTCTCGCTGGTGTGGCTCACTGGTCTGCTACTCTTCACCGTGCCCCTCTACATGATGTTCCGCCATAGTCCTGCCATACCAGACTTACGATTTTCGGAGTGCTTCGTGGCAATGATCTACATCACCAATATGCTTCTGATCTACAGCATCGTCCCCTCATTACTGTTGGCCCTCGGTTCAAAGACAGATGAGGTGATCAGTACGCTGCTCCTACTACTGGCCATCATCCCCATCAAGCAATTTTCGGGCTACAGCTACTGGAGCACCATCTGGCGACTGCTTGTTGCCCTCATCCCCTTCACGATCATCGTCGTCCTACTGACCATTGTCATCTTCTTTACATACGCCTACATCTATATCCATTATTAGAGGAAAATCCTTATAACACAAGGAATTCACTTCCTGTAACGATCGTATTTGTCATTATAAGGTGGATTATGGATAGGCATCATGGGATTCTTCATCAGCCAGCGGCTCCAGCCAGTACGACGTTCGAACTCAGTAGGAAGGATGGAGTTCGCCCACACCAACTGCGGGTTGGACATTCCCCATTCGATAGTGATATACTTATTGCTGCTGGCCTGCCAGAGCACGGGCTGTCCCTCGTTGTCGTAACACAGATAGCCCAAAAGGTCGTCAATACGCTGCTCTTCGTAATTGGCAGTTAGTTTACCCAGTGCACCCAGTGTGACGCTATAGCTCAGCGGGTAGTCAACCTTCAGGCTGGTATGGTCTAAGGCATAGGCGTGATGTACCTGAGCCGCCTGTATGGCGCGTTTCAGATCGGCATAGATGGCACGCAGCTCCTGGCTGTCTTTATAAGGACCCTCCACCAGCTGGCGGCAATAGTCGAGCAGATCGTACATCGGCTCATCGTTGAAATACTGATAGCACTTCGAACTAGGCGTTACGTAGTCGGCTGAGTTGTTAGTCAGATGCGTGCAGAGGAAATTGACAAAGCGGCGCATCGGATCCCATACTGCGGGCAGTTTCCTCATGTCGGTAAGCACGAAATCCTTGTTCAACGGCACCTTCGTGAGCTTATCTTCAGGCAGATAGTCGTTGTGCTGTGCAGCCACGCTGTCGAGATAGGCACTCATCTCGCTCTCGAAGCCCTTCCCCTGGGCAATGTTCTCCAGCGCTGTCAGCAGGTGCTCGTAACTGCCGCCTCGGTTGGAGTGGCCTGACGCCATCACATAGTCAGTGACACCCGTCAGTTCCGAGAGGAACTCGATGTTGTTCAGCATGCAGCAGTCGAGGTAGAGCAATTTCAGATGAATGCCTGCGCGCTCCAGTCCCTGACGTAATTCCCGGGCGGTCATGGCGCGGTCCTGCAGATTGTCATCGAGCAGCACGCCGATATGGCTCATGCAGATGTTTGGATACAGGTCGTCGGGATCACCGACAGCCCATCCGCTGCCATGCCCCGTCAGTATGAGGATATAGTTGTCGGCGGGAGCCTCTTTCTTGCAGAATCTGACGAACGAGGCCAGGCTGTCGGGTTGGAACATTTCTGCCTCGCTGCCGCCCCACAGATCGTTGTCGGTCAGGTCGAGAAAATTTTTAATATTCTTCTGCGCATCGGGCAGTTGGTCATTGGTAAGTTCGTAGCGATACACAAAGCCAGGTCTGCCGCCAGGCACATAATTATATTCGTACTTATTCTTCATCCTCGATGTCTCCTGTTTGAGACCTTCAGGCGATGAGTATTTCATCTGGACGAAGACGTTCGCATCCGTCGATCCGGCATCGGGATCGGGCAGAAGATCCTTGAGCTCCCCCTCGATATTATCATCCAGATTGCCGCCGCCAATGGCATAGACCATCAGGTTGAAGGGTTGCCGATCTTGGCCCTTGGCAGACATAACGACGATGAGAGTCAACAAGAGAAAAAACATTCTACTCATAATTTAAAAGAGATTAGTAGTTAATAAATTAAGGCTCAGAATCTTTCGATCCTCAGCCTCTTTTACTTTTTGTCGGGATTACTGGACTCGAACCAGCGACCTCGCGCCCCCCAGAAGTTAATTCCAATGGGCTAAATCCCGATGAAAGTCAAAGACTTACACTTTATCATTATCTCTCGGTTGACTTTGTGGTTGACTTTAGTCCCCCGAATGATTAAACATAATTATTTCAATTCTCGCTTTGATTCTTTTGGAATCGGGTGTAAAGTTACTAAGAAAAATCCACATAAACAAGTGTTTTAGTGGTTATTTGTTTTTTTCTGCTGTCATTTTCTTGATTTGATAACAAGAAAGGCTCTTTAAGTCATAAATAGTAAAAGGGGTGACTTTTTCCGATAGCACCATATAAAAGTGTTATTTTCTGGAAAAAGACACCCCATTCATATAAAAATCACTACGTTTACTTCTTATTCTTCATAATCTCCAAATACTCAATTCTACAATTCTGGCTTATCACGTCCATTGGTTTAACTTGCTTCTCACCTCATGGTATAAGTTTCTGTTTCATAATTCAAATTATTGTTAGTTCTACTCCGTCTAATCTCTTATCTCCAATGCGAATCTTAACTTTATGTGTACTGTAGCCGTATAACTTAATATCAGTACCCTTTGCTTTAGCCTTATAGCCTAATCTATCATATATAAGTTGAATCTGTTTCTTCAATTCTTTATTGGTTACTCTATCTCCTGTATGATAGAGCTTCTGTAGTTCATTCCTGATTTTGTTTTCCATGTTACATAGTAAAGGATTGTGGTTGAGGCTTGGTTGGTAATTTCAAGTTCAATGCCTTAAAGAGATAGTTCCATGTTAGATAACCGTCTTGGGGTTGGACTTTCTTGTTGGATAGCTTGTAAGGGAAGAAATTATTTAGCATGGATTGTTTCGTTTCAATCATCCATTTATAGTAATCAGTAGGTGTCATTTCCACACACTTAGCTAGATAAGCAATATCATTAATTAGTAAAGGATAGTGGCACGATAAAATGGAAAGGCAGCTATCATCCTTACATGGTGATACTATACCCTTCTTATTGCACCATTTACATAACATCTTGTAGTATTCATCGTAATAAGTCTTATTACTATAGTAGGGAAATATGTTGCTATCCATAATTTCTAGTCCATTATCAATCTTACTTATCAGTCCCCCATCTAAGGCTTTAGAGAGGTACTTATCTATGGTGTCCCTATCCATATTTAATACTCTGGATAGTTCTGCATAGTTAATTCCACTTTTACTCTTACGTTGGAAGAAATAGCAGTTTGTTCCATTTAAACAGTGAGCCTTAATAAGTAATAACAAGCCTCTCACTTGATTTACATATTGAGTTGGAATCTTACTGTAATTACCCATCTTAAATAGGTTGTTGTTTATATTGAAGAAGTTCGGGTAGGTCTCATGGAAGTTATATTTTAGATAGGTCTTGTTATCCTTATAGAAATACTCATACCTTTTGAATAGGTACTTGTTTCCATATAATGTAGGCACTATGTTCTTTACCGTCTGAACAGGAACGTCCAAATGGAAATGGATTTCTTCGTATGTAAGATTATCTAATATGTGAGTTGTGTAGTTCTCCCTGCTCTTTATATAGGCATAGATAAGTATAGCCTCTAACTTATTGTTACCATCAATCTTGGTAATATCCTTTGTAATTACTGTGTACTGAATCATTGGTAGCAATGCTCTAGTCATTCATAAAACATAAATCTCCATTCTTAAATACTCTGTTGTACTTATTAGTTCCACCTAAGAAGTCCTTAGCTTCTTTCCTTGTATGGAACACTATTTGAGTTGGTCTGTGTAATAGCATAATCC
>JAEEGF012286228.1_pt1 | contig 14233 bp, 10 predicted proteins | sample 9134171 | NCBI WGS metagenome assembly JAEEGF01 (sample SAMN16246542, study PRJNA631951) | gut metagenome | biome: gut microbiome; feature: rumen; material: AP-attached | host: Bos | place: Iran: Karaj | collected 2018-10
TGGCTTTTGCCATAGAAATACCTTACGGTGGTGCTCCAACTGGATTCATCTTTGAAGTAGATGGAACCCAGTATCACTCCAATATTGTTCATAGATTGAGAGACGAACTACGTGATAAAGTATCGTCACAGATGGGTTGGGACACATATCGATTGGACGACTTGAAAAATACTCGTTTCATCTCCGCCTGGGAGCAAGATGCAAGTTCCAATAGGTATTTCTCTATATTAAAGAAGAACTATGGGAAACAATTATCTGGTAGTTGGAGAGATACGTTGCAGATAGTGCTTTCTCCATTGGCTATCGCCCGTGTTGAACGGATGCTTCTACAATCAATCATCACAGGGGAACTGGATACACGAAAAGATTGTTGGAATATCGTTGTTGTGGAAAGAGATGTCCCGTGTTCAGCACTGGCTATTCAACATTTCTCCGAACTCTACCACAAAATGACAGAACTGGATGGAAGTAACGAGAAATTGCCTAATATTAACCTAACCATTGTCTCCACAAAAGATTTCGAATCTTCACCGTTGCATCTAACAAACAAAGTCAATATTACCATCCCCGATAGTCATTTTGACTTGTGTATGGATACTTCTCTTCTATTAAGGGATAATGTAGATGCAATGCCGTTGGCTGTTGATTCCGAAACAGTTTATATAATTCGTTCTTCCCATTATAAGAAGAAAGAGAGAACAGTTTGTTCTGCCAATAATATCATTTATCCCGAGTTTGTTACGAAGGATACTACGGGTAAATACATTGACATTGAGGATAGAAAAGAGACCCTGACCTATTTTTTGAGGGAGATTTTCAGAAAGACTTCTTTTAGAACTGGTCAGCTTCCCATATTGAGTCACTCTTTGTCAGACAGGACAACAATAGGATTACTTCCGACAGGTGGTGGTAAATCACTCACATATCAGATGTCGAGTATGTTGCAACCGGGTGTGACAATAGTGGTAGACCCGTTGGTTTCACTGATGGTGGACCAAGTTCGAGGATTGAGAGGAATACGAATTGACGCCTGTGATTGTGTAAATAGTGGAATGGATGTTCGTGAGAAGAACGAGAAACTCAATCTTTTGCAGAACGGCTCTTTACAGTTTATGCTTCTGTCTCCTGAACGGTTTATGATGGAGAACTTTAGAGAGAGTCTGGTTGCAATGTCAGAAAAAAACAATGTGTATTTCTCTTACGGCGTTATTGACGAGGTTCATTGTGTATCAGAATGGGGGCACGATTTTAGGACATCCTATCTCCATTTAGGTAGGAATATGATTGACTTTATGCACACCAAATCAAAGAGACCGTTATCAATTATTGGATTGACTGCTACTGCTTCTTTTGATGTGCTTGCCGATGTGGAGAGGGAATTGACATTGGGAGGGAGACTTTCAATTGACAGTGAGACGATTGTCAGACCAGAAAATGACACCCGTCCTGAATTGACATATCGGATAATTGAAGTGCAATCCGATTTTGATAAGATTAGAGATAGGTATAACCCACTGTTATTAGGAATAGTTTCGGATAGAGAATTGCAGGCTGTAGTGGCAGAATCCAAAAGAAGGGTAATGTATCGCCTCTTAAAAGAAATACCGACGGACATAGAATCTATCAACAGCAAGAATGAGGCGGTAGAGTGCCATCTTCGTGATTATTCTCCGGTTGTTTTCTATCAGCAGGATGAAAACAATGAATACCCCAATGCAGGTATAGTTTTTTGTCCACACGCTCACGGTCAGTTTGGAGTTGAGGACAGTGTTTGGGGAAACAATCCAGGAGTGGCAACCGGATTGGTTGCAGAAACAGAAGGGGAACTGTGTATCGGAACTTTTATCGGAGGAGACAACCCTTCTGGTGATATGAAAACATTCAACCAGAACCAACAGAATGTTATGGTTGCTACGAAGGCGTTTGGTATGGGTATTGATAAACCCAACATTCGCTTCACTATTCATATCAATCCTTGTTCATCCATTGAGGGGTATGTCCAAGAAGCGGGTCGTGGAGGTCGTGACAGAAAGCACGCTATCTCCTATGTGTTATATGATTCTACTGAATTTATACATCTGACTACGGATAAAATCAACGATATCCGTTGGCATATGGGTGAAACCGATGACCCAGTTTGGTTAGAGAACTATAGAAACAAATTCATATTATGGTCGGATTTCCATAGTCTATGTGACTCTGTTGGATGTTCTCAAGAGACTTATGAGAAATTGTCGGGTGTCATTAGACAATGTGGTTTCATTGAAAATGTAGACAAGAACATTAACTTATGGTTCCATAATAATTCTTTTAGAGGATTATACAAGGAGAAGGTTATTTTGTCAGAGATGACGGATAGAATCCTCAATGTTAAACCAACTATTTCAACTAAAATTCAAGGTGAGTTACGGGAAATATGTGGAAATGAGGACTTAAAACTAAAAGTATATCAACACAATAATTCTATCGTCATAAAATCCGAAGAAGATGGTGATAAACAATATGGTTTTATTTACCTGAACACACTCCATCCGGTTTATACACATATAAGTTACAACCAATCATTATGTTTTAAAATAACAAATACTTTAATCAGCATTCTCAATACTTATCCAAATCATTCTGCCAATGATTTGCTCAAACCACTTGACGGAACAGACGATGTGTCAGAAGGTATCTATAAAGCAATGGAAAAGGCAGATTCCGATGGTTATGTCTTTATAACTGTATCGTGGGAGAATCAGGTACAACAAGACTATGACCAATTCGAGCAATCAATAAAAGAGGAAATAACGTCCATTGCCCAAAACCAAGGATGGCAGGACCTTAATTCCGATAATGGCACCTTGAAACTGAATAGAGTCAATGATTTTGACGATTTGATTGCTCAAATTGGAAGGTTGTCGGGTGATACTCGCTGGTTACGAAATCACGCCAATAATGACATCTATCGTAAATTAAGACTGCTGTTCTGTAGGAAACGAGATAAGGATGATACCGACAAGGCAATATACAGAATGTGTTGTGTCGGGTTAGTTGAGGATGTAACAATTGACTATCTGTCTCAAACCTATGAATTGAAGATTCACAAACGAACTGAAGAAGAGTACCAAAAGTATATGTTGGACTTTTTCTGCAAGTACTATTCCCTTGAACAAGCTGAAGAAAAAGTGTCTGAAATCGGCAATCAGAAGGGCAGGAACTATTTGGATAAATGTCTGGGTTATTTGACCGGTTTTGTCTATGCCAGTTTGGAAAAGAAAAGATACCGTGCAATTGAGGATATGAGAATTGCTTGTGAAGATAGCCTTAATCACAGAAAAAATGGTGTCGACGATAGTTGGTTGAAAGAGTTCATTCATTTGTATTTTAACTCAAAGTATGCACGAACAGACTATAGAGTGGGCAAGGAGTTGTATTCTTTGTCAGAAGATTCAAATAAGAAGGACGGTTTTGACCTCGTGCTGAAATATTTGGACGTGATTCCAAAGGATTCTTCCGGAAGTGAGGTTGACAATGTGAAACATTTATATGGTGCCACATTACTCTGTTTAAGAGCACATCCCGAAAATTCGGCATTGCAACTATTGCTGACATACTGCATCACATTCTTGGGTACAGGAGAAAATGAAACACTGAGAACCGATGCCCTTAATTCATTTTACGAGGGATTTATGAATATGTACAAGAAAGATAGTTCTACTGTATGGGACAAAATTGAAACTTTCATCAATCGTTTATCTGAAAAAGTTCATCCGGAAGATATGTTTATCCAAGATAAAATCATAAGGGATGGGGCACAATCAATAATGCTATTTGTTCACGAAGAACAACTCAATCAAATAAGAAACAAATATCTAAATATCAAATAATATGCCATACGACATCAATACTTCTTTGGAAAGATTAGAGCAAAGTCTTAAAGACATTGAATCGGCAAAAAATCAGGTCGAAAAAACCGTAAAAACAAGCAATGAATTGCAAGGTGTAGTTGCCGGTTATGTTTCTTCATTGGACTCTCTTCTGAACAATGTAAAAGACTGGGTAAAAGAAATCTCATCATTTCAAGGTTCAAACATTACAGGAATTGAGAAATCCATTGGGAATATTCAAAAATCCTGTGATAAGGTGATTGAGGAATTCACAAATTCAACGGATAAAGTCTCTGACAATCTGAAACAAAAAACAGAGAATGAATTAAGCAAGTTTGAGAATGCTAATACCAAGTTGACATCACAGGTTGACAAATTGTCAAAATTGGACGAGCATCTGAAATCTGCAACCAGTGCTATTGATTCTGTAAAAGACAAGTTAGGTGAAGTTTTGAAAGAACTTAAAGATTCACAGAATACCCAAGACGAATCCTTGGAAGCATTGGGCAAAGGTCAAGAAAAACTTTGTACAAAATCAGACGAAATAAAGACCTCGTGTGAGGGGATTTCTAAATCATTGGACAGCGTTTCCTCCACAATCGACGGCGTCTCCACTGTGGTAAATGATTCCAAAAAAGAGATTTTAGAGATAAAGAGAGAGATTGATACTTGCAAAAGCTTGATAGGGTCAGACATCAGCAAACTTGATGAAAAGGTTACGACTTTGAGTACTCAATTAGATACTACTACGAAGGCATTATTGAAGTCCTCAAATGTAAATCGTTGGATTGTGATAGTAAGTTTCATAATAATAGTAATATTGGTGCTTGTTTGTAGATAATAATTCAATTCAAGTAAGAATGATAGTCGGGAAGCATTGCATAGTAAAAGTTATTAAATGACATGACCGAGAACAAAAAAAAATTATTACAGAGTGGTGAGTGTGTGACTTTGGAATGCAAACGAGCAAAATCCGAGGTTCCAAGATCTGTTTGGGAGACATACTCTGCATTTGCCAACACTATCGGCGGAGTGATTTTGCAAACAATAATATTAAAATGATATGAGGAAATATACAAAAATAAGTGTCCAATGGTTCTACAGTCTTCTTGAACGAGGAGAATGTGATATTGTGGATTTCAAGGAGCAGTTGGAAGACAAGAAGGTCTTTGGCAAGTCACTGAAGAACTTTGCTCCAAAATACGACGAGATGGCTCGTGATGTGGTGGCATTTTCCAATCTGAAGGGTGGATTCCTGTTTGTGGGTATCGCTGATGAGACGAAAGAGGTGAATGAGACCTTTGTGTATGACGACAAGAAGATTTTTGAACTGATAAAACAGATACAAGACAGGACTACTCCCACCATTACACTCATTCCTCATCGAATACGGGTCAATGGAACAGACCTATTAGTGTTGGAGATACCGTTCTCCACACAGATGCACAGAACCTCCAAAGGGGAATACCTTATCAGAAACAATGATGGCAATCGTCCTATTGAGCCTCACGAGATTGCAACTATTCAGGCGGAGAAAGGTCTTATCGTTTATGACCAGAAAACGTGGGATGTGTCGGGAGAATGGATGGATGAAGGTCGTTTGCAGACCTTACGAAGGATGATTGAGAACAAAAACAACGAGAGTCCATATCTTGACAAGACCGATGAAGACTTGCTCGATTCTCTTGGGATGGTCAAGGAGGAAGGAGGGAGAGAAAAACCCACCACCACAGGCATACTCTTTGTTGGTAATAACAAGGCATTACGAGAGCTGCCCTACTACGAGGTAAAGTACATCCACTATTTCTCCGATGGCACGTATAAGCCTTATGAGTATAAGGGAAACATCATAGAAGTTGCACAGGATTGTTTCACCCAACTGAAAGCGGAAATCCGTCAAAAGGAATATATCTTCGGTCTGTTTCGTGAATATGTTGAGGATTATTCAGAGATTGTGATTCGCGAGCTGCTTATCAATGCTTTGGCACATCGGGATATAAGCCGTCAACAAATAATTGAGATTAGGAAATACGAAGATGGCGGTTATCTTGAATTTGAAAGCCCGGGCAGATTCCCTGAAGGAGTGACAGTGGAAAATTATCTTCGGAAGACCAATCCCCGAAACCCCAATGTAATGGATATCTTACGGGAGATAGGTTTGGCAGAGAAAGCAGGCAGTGGCTTTGATAAAATATTTACAGACTTATTAAAGAAAGGGAAACCGTTGCCAGAGCCAGAAGAAACCGAAACATCCGTTATCTTCAGTATAAAAGCGGAAGTCTCGACCGAGAAATTGATAGAATTATCCCTTCTTTATGAGAATCAAACAGGGAAATCGTTAAAGCTCGACCAATTGCTTGTGTTGTCGGAAATTGTGAAACAAGGGAAGGTAAAGTTGTCTGAAATGGCAAAATCGTCAAACATCAGTCCGTACCGCTTGCATGCCATTTTGGACAAGCTGCAAGAATTGGAATTTATTGAGACTACGGGTAAAGGTTCCGGATTGGCATATATTCTCCATATCACAAAACGAAAAAGCACAGAAGACAAAATAGCCTACGTCAAGGCGAAGAAACAAGATAAGGCCCGACAGAAAGAAGCGATACTTCGATACCTTGACTCAATAGATACAATCAATAACAGGGAAGCAAGAACCCTTCTCAAGCTACAAGAGAAAGACAGGCCTGCCGTTTCTCGTTTGTTTGCAGAATTGGTCGCTGCAAACGAAATCGTGCAAACAGAGGATAGTGTGCCTAATAACGTAAAATACAGAAGATTAAAGTGATGTTTGCTTGCAGTTTTGTTTGCAACTTGTTTGCAGTTTGTGTGCAATATCGCTTCCAAAAACAATAATCAGAGAAAACGTCCCAATACCTAACAGGGTTTCTAATGAGAAGGTTGATGGCAATAGTGATGTCGATACTGATGGCGAAATTCAATTATCAGATAGACAACAAGATATTATATCTTTATTGAATATTGATGGCTATACTACTGCCACAAAAATGGCGAAATTGTTAGGCACTTCAAAACGTACTATTGACAGGGATATATCCTTCCTTCGGGCGAACGGTTACATTAGAAAAGAAACGAAAGACAACAGAAGTCCTTGGATTGTAATTAAACAGATATGATAGTATGAATTGAAAGACACTTTGATTTTTTTACCTGTAGATTCGCATGAAAATTGGGAATATCTATTTTTCAATGGATTAAATCTCGCCAGAGATTCGCGTGAAAATAAGAATCATCCATAATTTCGCTCACGCATCACTTGATATAAAACTCCTTCAGCGCCTCATACCCCAGCTCCTCCATCAGCTGGTCCCAGTTGCGGGGCAGTTCGATTTTCACGGTGGCACAGCCGCCGCCGGGCATCGTCTGCATCTTGTTGCGGGCCGCATCGCCGGTGATGAGATAGGCGGTCGCGCCGGCCTGCATCGTGGGGATGGTGCTGATCTGCGCGGCCTCGCTGTCGTACCACGGCGGGGTGTCGGTCATGGCGGCGTGCTCGGCCTTCTTGATGTGGGCGCTGTACTCTCTCAAGGTGTGCTCGCCACCGTCTTTCTCGCTGCCCGGATTGGCATAGTAGTTGGCAAAGGCGCGCTCTTTGGAGGGACGGCGGGCCACACTCACCAAGGTCTTGTCCAACGCTTCGGTGGTTTTGTACTTTTGGGCAAGGGTAGCGGCCACGGGCTCGGTCATCAGAATGGTGCGGTTGGTGAACTGGCGTCCGCTGCCGAGGGCGAACTGGCAACGCTCGGTGATGTCCCACGCTAACAGCAGCATCACTTTCTCGGGATTGGTGGTGGAGGGCGCCATGTTGTTGCCCCACAGCAGGGTGGAGCTGGCCGTTACGGTGTTGTCGTTCATGTTGAAACCCTGCTGCACGTGGTAGGGATTCCAGCCCACACGCTGGCAGGCGGCATCGTCTTCCACCATGCACCATGAAATCGGATAGCCGAAAGTGCCCATGCGGTCCTGCTTCACATAGTAGCCGGCGAGGTTCATCATGGCGAGGTTCATGAAACGGCCGATGGCCACGTTGCCCTCTTCGTTGATCTGTCCCTGACCGCTGTCGATGCCGAGCTGACGGGCCACGGGACCGTTGAGCCAGCAGAAGGGAATCCACGCGTGGGTGCTGGCGAGCGTGCGGCGGAAGTTGCCGTCGCCCATCGCCTTAGTGAGGGCGATCAGTATGGGCATGTACTCCGGTTTGCAGCCCGACATCACCGCGTTGACGGCCACGTGCCAGGTGGTGGTGCTGCGGTGGGCGGGCGGCAGCGTGGCAATCACCTCGTCCCAAGCATAGTCGGTGTATTTGAGGTATTCGTTTACTTTTTCAAATGTGGGGGGAATGAAGGGGAGACCGTCGCTCCAGTTGTTTTCCTTGAAATAGGCATTTATCTCATCAAGGGTGCCGTAGAAGGCGTCGTCGCGGATGTCGCCGTGGTCGCGGCTGGCACTGCGGTCCAGCTCCTCCTGCGTGATGGGCTTGGTGAGGGCCTCCACAATCTGCGGCCACAGCACCTCGCGGGTGTTGCGGATCAGCTCCTCGTTGGTGTGGGTGGCGAAAGCGCCGGGGTAAAGGGCCACGCGCATCACCGGTACGCCATTGTTGTAGGCGGTATAGTAGGCTTGGTCGGCAAAGCCGGGACCGGCGATGATGACGGAAGGGATGCCGATATATTCGGCGGTGAGGCACGAGCCCGTCTCTTTCGGGGTGCACAGGCCGCAGCCGCCGTTGCCCGCGATGACGGCATCCACATGCATCGATTTCAACTTGGCTTCAAATTCCTCCTTGCGCTGGCGGGTGACGCCGGGGGCGGGAAACGGTCCCGCCTCGCCGATTTCATCCAGCAGGATGACCTTGGCGGTCGGATAATTCTTGAGAATCAGGCGTTTGAGTTCCGGATGGGTGACGTGCGTCATAAAGCTTTCGCCCACAATGGCGATGGTTTTTCCTTCCAAAGTTTCCAAGCGGGGCGCCTGCTGAATCATTTTCACGGAGCTGCGCCCGACGGGCGACACTACGGCATAATTCCCGCCGCTTTTACTCTGGGCGGTGTCGAAGCCCGCCTCTATTTTGCAGGTTTCGTCGCAAACAATACGCTGGTTTTGGGAATAAATCAGGTTCACGCACAATAGAAGTGCGAGAACGAGGGTAAAGGTTCTTCTCATAAAAATCAGTAATAAATGTGAATAAAATTCCCGCGGAAAGAACGGGTATTAGATAGGGAAGATTTTTGAAAGTTTAATGGGGAGAGAAAAATTTGTCGGAAAGACGTAAAATCTCAAATAAAATTCCCTGTCATTTTCTCTTCACTCCCATCCGCGCCAGCATCTTGATGCCATACACGAGCCAGCAGGGCAACATCACCACTATGGCGGTGCCTATCAAATGTTTACAATGCTTGTTCTAACTGACTGTCAATTTTTGCCGTTAGTCGTCGTAACGGAGGAAATTTCCATTTTTGTCGAACACCAGTTCAACGCCGTTGTTGAGTTCTACTTCGAATTTGGAACGTTCCTTATTTACTTCAATGATGTTGACTCCGGGGAAATTGGTGGCAACATAGTTCGCCATTGCTGTGGGCAGGAAACCGGTGGGTACGCCATCCTCATCGCGGTCTTTCACCTCATCCCAGTCGCCTTTGCTGGTAAATTCTATTTGAGCTCCATCGCTGAAAAGCACTTCGTACTCATTCTCACCATGTCTTTCTCTAAAGATTGCGGACACCTGTTTGTCCGAAAAGTATGTTTCCACAAAGGTTTGTGAACTATGGGGTAGCTCGCTAAAGGTGATAGGCCGCTTGTCATCGTGGTGGTTGCAGGCACAAAGGTTCATAAACATTGAAATTGTCAATGCAATAAAGGCAAAGTGTCTCATTTTTTTAGTTTTTTGATTTGTAAATACGTTAATTAATACGTTAAAAAATGCAGATTATTGTGTAGGGTGATAATAATGATGCGCATTTTTCACCATGTGCTTGATGAAGAGGAGGCTAGGTATGTTAGTTGTCCTCGCAGAAGGCGGCAACAGACAGCGGAGATGTAGCGCAGCAGGTGTTTGGGGTTCTGCGAAACTTTAGAAATTCACACCTTCTTCCCCATCTCATACGCCTCCTGCAACTTGGCGTTGCCCTCAATCTCTTTTGCACCTTCGGCAAACTGCTCCGCCAGCCTATTGCTGTTGGAACCAGGACGGAGGCTGGTGGAGATAACGACTACTTTTTTCATTTCAGATTCGCTTTGTAAAATTCTTCAATATAATCAAACGGAATGTAATTCCCTTCGCCGCCGTCGTAGAGGTCGCAGTGGGTGGCATTCGGGACAATGTACAATTGCTTGTTGCCGCGAGTAACAATGAACGGTTCCGCGAGAGGTTTGTTCAGCGGTTGCAAATTGGCGTCCTGTCCCTGCAAATCAACCTTTGCACCCGTCATGTTCTCATAGGCAGTGATGCCGAAATAGCGGCTGTGGGCTTTCTCTCCGTGCAAAATCAGCACGGCATTGTCCATCTCGTTGGTGAACTTGAGGAAACCAGCATTGAGCCACGGCAGGATAGAGGTTTTGTTCCAGCCCTCGTTGCTGTTGAGGCTACGTTTGTGGTAGCCACGCGCGGTCTTGTAGTACGCGTGATACTGCTGGACGAACCACGGTGCTTCGGTCGGGTCTTCCACCACACCCCCGGCACGTTCGTACGAGCCGTTGCGATAGTCGGTGAGCCGTTGTTCGGCCAGGGCTTTTCGCATCGCATAGCGTGCCTCTTTGCTGTCGCCGTCGTCGTGGTAGCCGTTCTGCGACACGCGGCTCATATCGTACATCGTTGTTGCCACGGTGGCTTTGATGCGCGGGTCGAGGGCGGCGGCGTTGAGAGCGATGCCACCCCAGCCACACACGCCAAGAATGCCGATGCGGTCGGCATCCACATTCTCCTGCAAGGAGAGGAAATCGACTGCGGCGCTGAAGTCCTCCGTGTTGATGTCGGGCGATGACACATAGCGCGGTTCACCGCCGCTTTCACCAGTAAATGAAGGGTCGAAGGCGATAGTGATGAAGCCGCGTTCAGCTAACGTTTGAGCATACAAGCCGCTCGATTGTTCTTTTACGGCACCGAAGGGACCGCTTACGGCGATAGCAGGCAGTTTGCCTGTGGCATTCTTAGGCGTGTACATATCCGCCGCCAGCGTGATGCCGAAGCGGTTTTTGAAGGTGACCTTCTTATGGTCCACTTTGTCGCTCTGCGGGAACACCTTGTCCCACTCCTGTGTGAGTGTCAATTCCTGATTCATATTATCCTGTTTTGGTTCTTGATTTTTGTTTCCGCATGCGGCAATCATTAATACCGCTACTGCCAATAATGCTACTTTTCTCATTCTATAAAAATTCTCAATTTTCAATTCATCAGCCTCTTCTCGCCCCATTTGTACTGCGGGTAGGCTTTCTTGAGGTCGTTGTAGGAGCCATCGACGGTGCTGCCGCCGCTGGTGGCGAAGACGTTGAGGGTCTTGCCGCTGAGGTCGTGGGCTTCGATGAAGGTGTTGACGATGGTGGGGGCGGTGTACCACCACACGGGGAAGCCGATCCACACGATGTCGTAGTCGGCGATGTTCTCGCAACGCCCCTTGATGGCGGGACGTGAGCTCTTGTCCTTCATCTCCAACGTGGAACGAGAGTTTTTGTCGCGCCAGTTGAGGTCGGCATCGGTGTACGGCACCTCTGGGGTGATTTCATAGAGGTCGGCATTGTACTGTTGGGCCAATTTCTGTGCGGCAGCCTTGGTGGTGCCAGTGGCCGAGAAGTAAACGATTAAGGTCTTGTTCATTTCTTTGTTCTCCTTTCCTTGATTTTGGGTTTGGTTTTTCTGCGCGCAGCCACTCAGACTTATCATCAAAAGTGCTGCCATGATGAATGCGATTTTTTTCATTGATGATCCTCCTTTATATTCATTTTTTATTGTAAATACTTCTGTCGTAATGCTTTGGGTAGTTTCGAGGCTACAAGTTGATACGATTCACGAATCCATTCCTGAACCCGTGCATCTTTTATCTGTTCGTAATACACATCACTCCAATGTTTCTTGTTCCAATGCCAGGCAGGGGTTACAGCGGAAAATTGTTCTCTGAGTTCCTCATTTCTTTCTGGCGACAGCTTCAGTGCCAGTCTGGGCTCAGAATCCTTCATATCATGCTCACCACCGCCCAGCCAAAGGCATACGAAAATCTTCCCTTCCAGACGGAAGGTGAGGATGTCATCGCCAAACGGCTGGTCTTCGGTCACGCCGTAGAGGGACAGGGTGTAGTCTCGTACTTGCTCGATGTTCATTTGTAAGGATTTTTCGGTGCAAAGATACGCATTATTTCAATTCAAACAAAACAAGCATCGCCGGCAAACCTTTAATCCTTTCCGATGCACCAGCACATCAGCATATTGGTCTTCATCCCGCTCCGTTTGGCGACCTTGATCAATCGGGTGATATCGAAGGTCTTGAAAATGGTCACCTTCGGCATCCCAGCCGTCTTCCACAGCTCAAAAGTGAATCCGCGCGGCGAGTCTTTAGGGTCAATCTCTTTCTTCATTGCTGTTGTTTTGCCGCAAAAGTACAAAAAAACCGCAACCCAAGCCATTACCCAGATTGCGGATTCTTCATGGAACCTTGTCCAATTATTTCAATGTGTCATACTGCTCATCGCTGACCGGTTCCAGCCACTCGTTGCTGGCCCCTTCCTGCACGTCCTTGTGGTAGGTGAGGTGCTGCATCCAGCTGTCTTTGGCGGCACCGTGCCAGTGCTTCACGCCTTCGGGAATCTCGATGATCACGCCGGGTTCCAACTTGACGGCGGGTTTGCCCCATTCCTGGTACCAGCCACGGCCATACACGCACACCAACACCTGCACCTGCTTGTGGTGGATGTGCCAGTTGTTGCGGCATCCCGGCTCGAAGCTCACGTTGACCATGCCGCCGTCGTAAGGCGCAAGATAGCTGTTGCCGATGAAGTACTGCGCGTAGGCGGTGTTCGGCTCGCCCCGCCGCCAGCTCGACTTCAAGTCAACGTAGTTCTGGACGTATATATCGCTGGCAAGATGATCGTTAATAGAATCGCTGATGCCCAACTGCTGAATGGCCGCGGCGACACGGTGCGCCTCCATTTTGCCCACACGCTCCTGCAACACTTTCGGGATGGCGAGCAGCTGGGCGTCGGTCAGACCCATGTTCCGTGCGCCGCGCACGTGGGCGGCCAGCTGGGGTTCCACGCCCTCCAGACCGGCCAAGGCGCTGACGGTCACCAACTCACGGTCGGCGTGGGTGAGCAGGTCACGGGCGAAGATGTCGCCGAAGAGGTGCGCCTTGAGGTAGTAGTCCTCGTCGGGGCAGAATTTGTAGTCGAAGGGCTGTCCCGACAGTTTGGTCTGCACCTCGGTGCCTTGAGTCAGGGCATCGTAGTCGGGGGATAGGGGAGTGGACTCGTCTCCATGGAGCACTTTCACGCCTTTTGCCTCCCTGTCACCGATGACGCGTTGGAGTACGCCCAGTGCGTTGAGTGAGCGCGGGAATCCCGTGTAGGCATAGAGTTGCGAAAGGGCTTCTTTGATCTGATTGGCTGTCAAATCGTCTTCCAAACCATTATGGATGGCGGATTCCAGCGACATCAGCTCTCCTTTTGCCTCGTAGCAGGCAATGGCCGTCATGGCCGCAGCCTGTTTCTCGTTGAATGTCAATGTATTCATATTATTTTCGGTTGTTTTTTCGGTTTTATTAGTACATGCAGCGAAGACTATCGCTATTGCTGCGACAACTATTATGGATTTCTTCATTCTTCTTATTTTTTATCAATGTCAACAATGTTGTATTTGCGTGTGCCGAGGCCCAATTGAGCGGCATATTCCACAGTATGAACGCCATGTTTCTTGTTGATGCGTTCAATGAGAGGCTTGGCATCGTCATCACTGCTGTTATTGGTGTGGTTGAAGACCAAATCAAGACAAGCCTGGTCTAAGGCCACAGGGTCGGTGCTTGCGAGGATGCCTATGTCACGCAAACAAGGCTTGGATGGATTGCCATCACAATCGCAGTCAACAGACATGTTATTCATAACATTGATGTAAATTATATTCTTGCCCGGCTGTTTGAAATAATTGTGCACCGATTGCGCTGCCACGGCCATCGACTCCAGAAAGTCGTCCTGATTTACGGAAGTCCAATTGGACTGGCTCTTTCCGGCAGAATGAATGTAAAGTTTGCCGGAGCTTGAAGCTACACCGATGCTTTGGTTTTTGAGCACGCCGCCGAAGCCGCCCATGGCATGACCCTTGAAGTGGGCTAAGTTAATCATGAAATCATAGTTGGCCAAGTGTGA
>JAEEGF010195733.1_pt1 | contig 14232 bp, 7 predicted proteins | sample 9134171 | NCBI WGS metagenome assembly JAEEGF01 (sample SAMN16246542, study PRJNA631951) | gut metagenome | biome: gut microbiome; feature: rumen; material: AP-attached | host: Bos | place: Iran: Karaj | collected 2018-10
ATCAATATGGCAGTTTTTCCAAAGATTTCCAACGATTTCTTAAGATTTCTTGAGATTTTAGAACCACGAATGGACACTCTTTCAATGCATAATTCATAATGCATAATTCATAATTATTAGTTAAGAGATTATAACATAACGTTATAGGCCGTAAGTTGTGAGCCCTCTCCGCCGCTTTGCGGCACCTCCCCCAGAGGGGGAGGCGTAAGCCCTCTCCGCCGCTTTGCGGCACCTCCCCCAGAAGGGGAGGCAAGAACATCCGTCTTAATTAGCCTTAGACTTCTTGAAAAAAGTCTGCGCAGGGCTGGAGGGAAAGGCAATGATGGAGGATGTCGTCGTCTGGATTGAGATGCGGGCAGAAGACGACAAGGCCATCGAAGTTGTTGGCTTTCAGCAAGTCAGCCCATTCGGCGAGTTCATCTTCAAAGAGAGATTCGCCGAGATGCGGGGCGTAATGGAATTCGACGGCATGGAGATGTGGCAGGATGTCGGTTACGATTTCCTGCGGAGACGGCGGCGCGTCGTCAAAATCACCGGAATGAAGCTGTAAAGAGAGTCCTATCCGCTTGGAATCCGCCATGTTGCAAATATCGATGGCGCGCTCCCATTCTTTTGATTGTGGATATTGGAAGGGAAAACGGATTTGAAGATCCAGCTTGAAGGGCTTCTCCAACGGCGCAAGAATCAATTTGCGGAGGAAGGCGGCGGTTTTGCGGATGCGGTTCTCTTCGTCTGGAAATGGTTCATCCAGCCGCATTTGAAGGCTGAAATGCGAGACGCCTGCGTTTTCCGCTGACAGCATGGAATGGATGATGGATTTGCGCAAGTTATTATACGCCAAATCATTGGGTGATTCGTTCAGAAATTTTGCCGTCTCCGGCGGGAGGATGTCCCGCGCATGGGCACCGTATAGGGAATGCCTGTCCAGCGATTTCAGAAAATCCAAGCTGAAAGAGAACAGCGCGGCGTCGCATTCGATATGGCGGATTTTCGGAGTGGCAGCGACGGCGTCAAGCCACTCCGCCCAATGTTCATCGTCTATTTTGATAGCGGAGGTAATCATGTCAATGGAATTGTGTGAGCAGGGAACCGATGAGGGCCGTGACGGCGGTTTCAACACGCAGAATCCACGGCCCGATAGTGAGAGGCATAAGCCCTTTATCTCGAAGGGCTTGCTCTTCTTCTGGTGAAAAACCGCCTTCGGGGCCGACCCACAATGAAAGGCGGTCTGGAGTGTAGGGGAAATCGGACGCCTGAAGATCGCTCGGCCGTGGAACGGCGCCGAAGAAGCCATCTTCGTGGCTGTTGGCCAATGCTTCGCTAAATGCTTGCGGCGCATCAAGTTCCGGCAACCATGGGTTGCCGGATTGCTTCATGGCGGTGACAAGCGTTTGCGACCATGATTCGACGGCGGATGCGTCCGGCCGTGAGACGGCGTAACGGCAGATGACGGGAACGATTTGGGCGACGCCAAGCTCCGTCGCGGATTTCAGGACTGTGTCCATATTCTTGTTGCGCGGCGGCGCGACATAGAGGATGATCGCAAGATTCGGCTGCGGCACGATTTCCGCCGATTCAACGCGGCAAGCGGCTTCGCGGATCTTGCGCGTCGGTCCGTCATCCAACAGGATGGCGGCCGCGCGGCCGCCTTGTCCGTTGAGCAGCGTCAGCCGTTCGCCTGGTTCAAGGCGCATGACGCGCAAGGCGTGGGCGGTTTCCTCCGCCGAGAGACGGACGGTTTCACCGACGGTGAAAGTCTTTGGAACGTAATAGCTTGGCATGGGGTATTAATGGAATCAGAATGGCACGTCATCAACAACTTCTTCATCAGCCGCGGCCGACGGTGGCGTGGACTGAGATGGCTGTGGCGGAGGAGGTTGCGCAGGCGGTGGATCGGCTTGCGGCTGTGGCGCAGGCTGTTGCGGTTGTGGAGCAGCCTGCGGTGGTTGCACTGCGGCTTGCGGCGCAGGCTGTTGCGGCGCAGGCTGTTGCGGCGCAGGCTGTTGCGGCGCAGGCTGTTGCGGCGCAGGCTGTTGTGGTGCAGGCTGTTGCGGCGCAGACTGTGGTTGTATTGTTTTCTGTTGCACAGGCTGTTGTGCAACTTGTTGTTGCTGTTGCGGAGCAGATTGTGGTTGTTGTGGCGCAGGTTGTGGCATAGGCCGTTGCAACGGCTGATACGGCTGTTGCGGCATTGGCTGGTAAGGCTGTTGCATAGGGGGATAGGGCGACGGCTGTTGGTAGCCGTAGGCCGGCATGGGCTGCCCGTAGGGGGGAGCGGGATAGGGCGGCTGTCCATAACCCATGGGCGGATAGCCTTGTTGTTCAGGAACTAACGTGCTTTTCCTGTCCAAATGGATGATGTTATCCACGACGACGCGTAACTTCGAACGATTCTTTCCTGTTTCCTTATCTTGCCAGCTGTCGAGCCGCAGATGGCCTTCCACATAGACTGCGGAGCCTTTCGTCATGTTTTTGACGCAGAAATCCGCTTGGTATCCGTATGCAATCAGATCGACATAGATGACGTCTTCGCGCTCTTCGCCGGACTGTGTCTTATAGCGGCGGTTGACGGCCATCGCCATATCACAGATAGGGGTTCCGTTCTGCTGGAGGGCTTTGCTTTGCGGTTCACGGGTCAAATTACCCATGAGAAGGACTTTGTTGAGGTTCACCATAATTGGTTTGCTCCTGTTTTAGATGTGTTCCATGTTTATACCATAATATAATAAACGAAAATTTCCTGTGATGGCGGCTGTTTTTGGCCGTTGTCGCTTTTTACAAGAAAAATACATTGAAAAATTCATTTTTCAAGAAAAATGCAAGAAAATAAATTTGCATTAATGAAAAACTGGTTTATCTTTATTGTGTCAATCGCTGGAGGCCATTTTATGCCTTTAATGAAATGCAAAAAATAATGCCGCTGGCCGAGCCTGATGGACTCCGACGAAAGACGGGTGTGAAATGGGCGGCACAGGTCCGGCTGGCGGCGCCAAAAGGAGAATGAGTTATGAGAAAGTTGTTGTGTCGGTGCATGTTGGCGATGTTGCTGTCATGCGGTGGTTGGCGCGTCATGGCGCAGGATGCCGAAAAGCCTGCGCCGCAGGAGGAAAAAGCAGTTGTAAAGGTCGATGAGGAGGTAAAGAAAGAGAAGGCGCCCGTGGCGAAACTGCGTGGCAAGCTTCTCTACAAGAAGAGTCAGATCAAGAAGTTGGAAAAGGCTGCCACGGCGACAGATGATGTCCTGGCAAGCAAGTTGCAGGAACTGGAGAATCAGCGCCGCGCATTGCTGTCGGCTGCGGAGCCGCGTCTTGCCGCGCTTTATGCGGAACATGACAGCATGGAGGATGAAATCCAGAAGATGACAGAGAAAAAGTAAAAGAAGGCATGAAAAGTCATAGAAAATCATAGAGAATCATAGAAAGTCATAGAAAATAACAGAAAGTCATAAAGAATCATAGAGAATCATAAAGAATAATATGGAATCATATGACTATGAATGATTTTATATGACTAAAAAAGCATTAATAAGAATAAGACTGTTCGGGAAAAGAAAAAGAAAAGCAATGGCCAAAACAGGCGCAGGACAGAATGGACATCGAAACGGAGAGCTTGAACGGGCGTCTAGTCCGATATACAGCTGAAATAGTGGCGTTGTCGGGCCGGATGCCATCTGGGCAGGCTGCACAAGAAGTAGCGACCGGGCTGTTGCAGGCGGTTATGGGATTGTTGCCGCGTTATCATGCGGCTTGTGAAATGGATTCTGACCGTGCATTCTCGCGGAAAATCCGTCAATGTCGACGGATGTTGCGGGATGCTCGGCTTTGGTTAAGCGTGATAGAGGAAAGTGGATTGTTGCCGCATGAAGGGATACAGGGAATACAGGGCGACACAGTTGCCATGGAGGCGACATTTTCGCGGATTATACATGAGATTGAGCGGCGTTTGGTGTGAGCTTTTTCCGAACAGCCTTTTTTAATGATTAATGAGTAATGAGTAAGGCCCTCTTCGCCGCTACGCGGCACCTCCCCCAGAGAGGGAGGCTGAATCTCCGCCACTACGCGGCACCTCCCCCAGAGGGGGAGGCTGAATCTCCGCCGCTACGCGGCACCTCCCCCAGAGGAGGAGGCTGAATCTCCGCCGCTACGCGGCACCTCCCCCAGAGGGGGAGGCTGTAATATCCGCCGCTTCGCGGAGCTGAAAAGTTTAAGGCCATAAGCCATAAGCACCGTTTCGCAACGCGAAACGGTAGTCCCTTTTCACCACCGATAGTAGCGATATGGGTCGTCTTCGGCCTTGGGCTCCTGCAGATAGTACGAGTGGAGCCAGGCTTTTTCCTGCGGTGGATTGGAGACGATGTCGATGATCGGATTATGGAAATCTGCACCTAAGTTGGCGAGAATCTTCGCGACTGTGAAAACGGAGCGTCTGTAGGATGTACGCAGATATGGTTTTGATTCGGCGTCGAAATCCCAAGGGGCGACTTGGAGGCAGACGGTGGCACGTCTTTCATGAACCAACGCGAACAAAGAGGGGATTGTGAGGACATATTTGTTCAGTTCCTCTAACGGTGAGTAAGCGATGGCGGTCTTGGAAAGCTTGTCGTGCCAGTAGAGGTCGGCGGACGTCAGTCCTCTGACAATATCGAAAGCGGTGTAGGCGATATCCTTGTCAGGTATGTTTTTGATATAATCCTTGAGTGCTTGGCTGTATTTTCTTGCCGGTGGCTTTCGCTCGAGGTGGTTTTCCTGTGGGAGGGGGATGGCGAATGCGAGGGAGGATCCTTCCTCCAGCCCCGCAGATATTGTTGTCTTGTAAATGTTGTAGAGCGCTTCTTCGAGAAGATTCGGAACGCCTTGGGCCTCCACTTTTGCGAGTTCTTCCGCTTCCTTCTTAAAACCAATACGTTCAAGATAGACAATCATGTTATGGAGTTTTCTGTAATCGTATTCATCCGGTGCGTCGAACTTGAGGTTCAATTTGTCAAGCCTTTCATGGATAAGCTGTATGACTTTTTCGATTTCAGCCGGATTGCCTTCGCTTATAACCTCTTCGAATTTTTTCACGTCTTCTTTTAAGTCATTGCGTTCAAGATAGTCGATCAGCTTGTCAAGCTTCTTGATGTAGAAGCAGGGCTCGAAATCGGATTTTAGCCCGGCGAGTTCGAGTTCGAGGAGGTCGAGTCCCACGGCGACGGTTCCAGCTGGTACTTTGTCTGCGCGGTCGAGTTTTTCAAGAATGTTTTTGGGTTCCTGTGCATTTAGGTTGACTTGCTCCAGAATTTTTGTCGGCGCTCCATGGCCTATGAAGAGAATGTCGTTTCGTATGGAGGGATAATCCAATTGTTTTCTTAGGTCGGGTTTGATGGCTTCCGAATCCACTAATAGCGAATCAGGGAAGGGCTTCATGTCTTCAAAATCGACCTTCAGATTTGTGAGCAAGGCGCGTCCTTCGGGGCCGCCCGCATAATAGACTTTGCGTTTGGTGACGGTTTCCGGAGCGTAGATTAGATAATGGATGAGACGGCATGCGATACGGTCCGCGACAGGATCGTTTTCCGTGCGGTTCGTGACATCCAACTGGCAGAAGATGGTACGGCCTTTGTCAACGATCAATTCCAGAAGCGGCGTGTACTGCATATCAAATCCGCCGACGGCGAGCGGCCGCCAGTTGCCGATTTCAGGCTTTTCAATCAAGACGGAGGCGACGTTGCCTTGATTGCTGGCCCTCCAGACGCGAGTGTTTTCGAACCCGAGCCAATTCCATTTGGGATTGTGCGTTTCATTTTCGGGCACGTCCAAGAAGGGCGGCGTCAGCGTGGATTCGCCGCGCCAGTTTTTCAATGCGGTATTGGCGGCCCGCTCTTCGTCATCCTCCATGGGGGATACGCAGTCGCGGAAAGCTTGGTGGATGTCTTTCGTGACGAAGAGTTCGCGCAGGCCGTGGATGTTGGCACGGAAGCCAAGTCGTTTGGTCAGAGCGTCATAGGATTGTTCGAAAAAGAGAACTTTTCCTTTCTGGATGGCCTCCGCGAGCCATGTGATGTGGGCTGGATCGTCGAGCGCCTCGCGGCCGATGATAATAGGTTCTTTGATTTCTTCGATTTTGACGGCTGCATCAGCCGCAAGCGGCTTCAACTCGAGCATGGAAATTTCCTGCAAATATTTGGTGGTCAATCCTTTAGGATCATAGATCCATGCGGAGAAGCCCTCCAGAAGCTTGTCTAGAATCGGAAGCGTCTGAAAATCGAACTGGTCCTTCCAAATATCGCCGTTATCGAATTTGGCGGTCATCATGATACGGGTGCCGAATGTATGGATCTGAAGGCCAGATTTGCCGACAACACAGGAGATTGGGAAGAAGTTGACGGTGCCTGGTTTCAGCTTCGCTTTGAAGGACTTGCGAACGCTTTGGCAACGCCAGTCAACGGTGGCAACACGCGTCCTGCGTGTGTCATTGATGAGTACGATGGTTTTCTCGATGGTTTCGCCTTGACGGTAGTAGTGCGTCTTGTCTGTGAAATTTTCCTCTATGCCTCCAATGAATGCGCAAGTATCTTGGTTCCAACGGAGGAAGGCTTCTCCGAGATCCGTCGGCTCCCAGTTGGACGGATCGGTTTTGCCATAGATGAATTGCGACGGCATCGCTTTCATCCTGTCAGGGAAGAGGCCGGGCTGTTTCAGAACGCTGAGATCGTTCAGATGGGCCTTCGGATTGACATTTTTGGGAGTCTTCCAAAGAGCGCCTTGGTCCCATGGCAGCATGGCGGAGACGCCGAATGCACGATGTGAACGCCAGTTATCTGTCGCATATTTCGCCATGATCTGATGATAGAACGGATATTTCGAGAGAGGCTTGTTGAGTTCGGACCATGCGAACGGTTCTTTCGTCTCCCAGAGCTTCTGTTCATGGACGATGGCTTCACCGCCGAACGCTGCGGCCTGGCGATAGGCTTCTTCGCCGAGCTCGGCTGCGGCGTATTCGGTCGCCCAGAGGCTTTGGAAAGCTTTTGTCCGCCAGATGAAAGCGGGGCCGCGGTAACTCGACCAACTGGAAATGTGCGGAAGGCCCCATTCGACGAAGAAGACCGGTTTGACGCCGTTGGCCGCCCAATGTTTCATCCAGTCTGACCGCTCCTGCAACGGGGCCCAGTTCAAATAGATGTTGACGCTATGGAGATCACCTAAATTGCCGGATTCGTGATGGTAAACAAGCCGTGTCGGATCGAGTGATTTGACGATCAACTCTGCGTGTGTGGCTTGGTTGCGGCGATTGCCGGGCAACGGAAATTCGGAATCTTCATCCTTTTCAGGACGGTATTTGCCGTCGATTTTCAATGGATTCTGGTCACCGTAATAGCCGCAAGAGTTGTGGTTCATGGCGTACATGACGACGGCGGGATTGTTGGCGACTTTGCGGATGAGGAAGCGTGTCATCCATGTAAAGCGGTTACGAACGGCCTGCTCATGAAGCTTCCAGCCGAACTGGTTCAAATGCAGCAGGGAGAAGGACATGAGAAAACCGTTTTTCTCTGCGGCTCGAAGCAGTCCTTCCAGATAGTTCATGGCGCCGTAGTTGAAATTGTAATGGCCATTGATGAGGAAGTTGAAGCCGTATTGGCGCATGCGGCGAAGCATTTCCGTTGCTTCTGGTTCGGCCGAGCATTCGACGGCGACGGATGTTCCCGCATCGCAGTGCAGGGCGCGAAGATGGATTGGTATGCCGTTGAGATAGAGGTCTTTACCGCGGGCTTCAAATTCACGGAAACCGAACGTGAAGGGGATCGTGCGGTCGATAAGCGTCTGTCCATCCGCAGAATAGAGGGAGACGGATGCCGTGAGCAGCTGCGGATCATCCAGTTCCCAGAGCGGGGCTTTTTTCCATTCGGAGGTGAGGACGATGGCGTTGTTTTCGTCCGGAATGGAAGGCAGTTTCTGACTGAACGTTTTGACGGATCCGTCTGGAAGTGTCACATCCGCAACAACTTGGTAGGGGATGTTGGCGGCGTCTTCCAAGAATGTCCGGAAGGTGATCGTGTTGTTTTTGACGGATGGGATGGCATGGACGAAGGTGATTCGCTGCGCTTTCGGGCGGGAGACGAGATAGACGTCGCCGTTGATGCCTTTGTTCTTGACGACGGCTTTGTCTTTGATAATGCGATCAGGCGCCATGAACGAATCCATCGTATCGGAAAGCGGAATGGCTTCGACGAGAATCGCGATGGATTGGCGTTTGCCTGGAAGGAGCTTTCCGGTTAGATCGACTTCGCCGCCAGGGAACCACACGTCGCCTGCTTTTACGTTATCGACAAAGACTTTAGCATGCGTATTGACCAGCGAGAAATCCAAGACAATCTGGCGGTCTTCCCAATGCGGCGGGACGTTGATTGTGCGTTTATACCACGCCTTTTCCGGAACGGAATTCTCTTGCGTGAGAAGGTTGTCCTCCAAATACTGCGCAAGGATTGGAGATTGGTAGGCTTCGTCATTGTCCCAACGATCAGGCCAGATGGCGGGCAGTTTGAACCATCCCCAGCAGTCGTCGTCTGCGGGAACGTTGTCTTCTGCTTTTTTCGGCGCGTCTTTTCCATCCGCCGCAGCGGCTTGTAAGAGGATGGGGCGGAATTGCCAAAGACCGTTCATGGAGATGCTTTCGCGCGTCGGTGTCGTGCGCGTCCATGCGTCTTCGATGGATTGTGCGGCCTCTTCATGCATGGGGCACGGGGCGTTGGCAGGCTTTTCCAGACGGTTGGCGGTCACGGTGAATTTGATGTTTTTGAATTCAACCATGCCGGAAGGCGCAAACAAAGAGGCGCTGAAATTAAGTTTCGTGGCGCCTTTCGGAATGATGTAGCGGCGGATGCAATGACGCCATTCCGACGTGCCGACCCAGCCGAATACGCGCGGCCATCCACCGACCTGCTTGCCGTTCGCGTCTTGGAAGGACATGGCGAGGCGGGCCGTATGCCAGCTTTCCTCCCCCTGGACGACGTTTGTGGTTTTCATCCAGAAGTCCAGTTCGAGATGGGCGTATTCTGGCTTGAGCTCAAGGTTTTGGGAGAGACCCGCATTGCGGTCGTTCAGAATGACAGCTTTGTTCATGCCGTCCACGTCTGGTATGATGCGCACTGTATTGGCGCATTTCCAGCCGATAGGCTTTCCTTTTTCGTCCAGTTCTGAGAAATCTGGGTTGACGACGAGCTGCTGGGCGAACAGCGCCGTCGTCAGAAGAATGAAGACGTATAGGATGTTTTTCATGATATGTTCGAAAAAAAGGGGGAGATTTCACGGTGGTATATATATAAATTATTGTATAAGGGTGTATATTTCAAACAAAGCGTTGATGTAAAACACAATATTTAATAAAAAAACAATCCGTCCGGGAAGACGGGCGAAGGAGCAGGCATGTCCTTTCTGTATCAGAAGAAAATAGAAGTCCGGCAATCGGTCGATGTATTTGTGGCGGGCGGTGGTCCGGCGGGCGTTGCTGCGGCTTTGGTCGCGGCACGGGCTGGCAAAAGCGTTTTTCTTGCGGAAGGCGAGGCGTGTTTTGGCGGCATGGGCACGAGCGGTCTCGTGCCTGTGTTCATGATGTTTGGCGATGGTGTGAACTTCCTCGCAGGCGGTATCGGCCGTGAAATTTTTGACAAACTCAATGAGATGAAATCTCCGAAAACGTTGGCCGCCAGTAGGATGGGATGCCCGGCAGAACTAATGAAACGGTTGTACGACAGACTGCTCACGAAGGCTGGCGTGAAACTGTCGCTGATGACGCAGGTTGTCGATGTCGTGATGGAAGGGCATTCCGTCAAACAGGTGATCTGCCATGCGAAGAGCGGTTTTTTCGCGATTGAAGCGAAAATGGTCATCGATGGCACGGGCGACGGCGACATTTGCGCATGGGCAGGAGCTCCCTTTGAGAAGGAAGAAACGATGCCCGGCACGTTGTGCAGCCTGTGGGGTTATATCGACTACGAACGCCGCCAGCAGAATCCGGTGAATGTCCATGAACAGTTGATGCGTGCGTTTGAAGACGGTGGAATCTTCACCGTGCAGGATCCGCACCATTCCGGCATGTTCCGTATCGACGAACATACGGCGGGCGGCAACATGGGCCATGCCTTCGGTATTGACGCATTGGACGAGCAGTCTGTGACAGAACATTTGATCGCTGGCCGCAAGATGATGCCCGAATTCGAAGCGTTCTACAAGAAATATGTTCCTGGATTCGAGAACGTTACATTGTTGCAGACAGGAGCCTTGATGGGCATTCGTGAAAGCCGTCGTATCATGGGCGACTATGTTTTGGACATGGCGGATTTCACAGCACGGGCCATTTTCGACGACGAAATCGGCCGTTATTGCTATCCTGTCGATATCCATCCTTCCAAGCCGGATCCGAAACTGTACGCGGCGTTTGAAAAGGAATTCATGAAGACGGGGCGTTACGAAAAAGGCGAAAGCTACGGCATTCCGTACCGTACGCTGACGCCACGCAATCTGGACAACGTGCTCGTCGCTGGCCGTTGCATCAGCACGGATCGCAAGTTGCAGGGCTCCGTTCGCGTCATGCCAGGTTGCTACATCACGGGGCAGGCCGCCGGAATGGCCGCCTGCGAGGCGTTGGACAAAGGAACGGACATTCGCGGTATCGATGTCCATGTCCTGCAAAAACGATTGCTGGATATCGGCGCGTTTTTGCCCAATTACAAGTAAGTAGGCGGGAGGGCTGCGCTCCTGCGCGGCCGATTGCGCAACGCGCAATCACTGTCTAAGTATTTTAATTGCAATCGTTTCATGAAGTCGTTGTTGTCATATTCCATTCTCTTGCTGCTTTTGGCCTTGCCCCTTCGCGGGGGGAAGGTCGAAAGCCGTGACGTCGTCGAGGAGAATGGCACACGAGTTCGCAAGACAGTTGTGACAGTGGTCGCGTGGAGTCTTCCGGATCCAACGCGAACGGATACGAATACGCGTGCGCAAGTAGCGGTCATGAAAGAGTTTGTGAAACAATATCCACAGCTCGTCCAGAAAAAGTATCGCGCCCGTTATGAGGCGGATCCAGACAAATATGGCGATTTTGATTGGGGAAACGTCATGGTGGAGCTTGTGCCGCGAAGCGGCATTCAAGTGGAAGGGAGCGGAATGGATTCGGGGCCGTTGATGGCGATCGCGGGCGGCGTGGCGCCAGACATCATGTATGTCAATTTCCGCCAATCAGATACGTATATTCAAGAAGGTTTCCTGTATCCGCTTGACAAGGAGGAGGATGGCTATTTCGCGGGCATGAGCGCGGAGGAACGTTCGTTCATCTACCATGAAAAAGTCATGCCGGTCGTGAAACGGAAAGGACCAGGCGGCGAACATGTGTGGGCGATGCCGACGGGCGGTCTGCTTGGAAAAGTCTTCCTCTATCGAAAGGATTTGCTGGCGAAATACGGTGTGAAGGAGCCGACCGCCGATTGGACATGGGAGGATTTGTTCGATGCATGCCGCAAGATCACGCATCCGGCTGAGGGCATCTACGGCATCCGCTTCAGCAAAGGGAGAGGCGAAAGTTGGCATTGGGTCACGTTCCTTTGGTCGGCTGGCGGCGATGTCATGTCATACGATGCGGCAAAAGATGAATGGACGGCGACGTTTGATTCAGATGAGGCCGTGACGGCTTTGGATTTCTATGTTCGCCTCACGTCGGAACATTGGCGCGATCCGCTGGACGGTCGCGACCGCTACGGTTATGCGACGAAAGAGACGGATTCCAGCCAGAAGTGGGATCTCGGCCAGATTGGATTCTTTCCGACCTATATCGATGCGCGGTTGTTCGCGACCATCGATCCGGACATCGTTGGTATGGTTCCCGTGCCGAAGGGCTATCCGGATAAGAACGGCGTGCGCCATCGCGGCGGCGAATTGAATTCGCGTATGCAGGGAATTTTCGCAGGATGTGACAATCCAGTCGTCCGTGACGCCGCATGGGAGTACATGCGATTCTGCGAATCGAAGGAAGGCGTGGAAATCTATACGCGCGTCATGGTCGAAGGCGGTTTGGGCCGTTTCATCAATCCAGATTATCTGCGGCAGTTCGGTTATGAGGACATGATCCGTCTGGCTCCCGCAGGATGGGAGGATACGTTCAAAGTCGCAATCGAAACAGGCATGCCGGAACCATACGGAAAGAACTGCAATCTCGTATATTACCAAATGACGAAGCCGTTGGTTCGGGCAGAGGCGATGGCGATGGGTGGCGAACTGCCGTTGAGCAGTGCTTCGAGCATGAGGCGTGCATCAGCGAATCTTTTGGCGAAACGCCATGGCATTCTGAAGAAACTGCTAGAGGCGGGCGTGGCGGACGCGAACGAGAAGATGCTCGGCATCCTATCGCCGCATGAGCGGATGGTACGGCGGACGGCCGCAGCCGCCGTAATGGCAGCCATCGTCGTTGCATTCGCGCTTGTTTTCCGTAAAGTCGTCAAAGTGTTCACGCCGCCGAAAATCATGGGTGTTGAGCTTCATTCATGGGACTTCGTAAAGTACCGTTGGGCATATCTGTGTCTTCTTCCCGCAGTCCTTTCCATCTTGCTGTGGCGGTACATCCCATTGCTGATGGGGTCCGTGATGGCGTTGCAGGACTACCGCATCATGGGCGGTTCGCAATGGGTCTGGCTGGACAATTTCGGCAACGTTCTGTGGGATGGCGAATGGTGGAGCTCCGTCTGGAATTCCATCCGCTACTGCTTCTTGGTGATCACGCTGACCTTCCTGCCGCCGGTGATTCTAGCCGTTCTGCTGCAGGAGATTCCTCGCGGTAAAGTGTTCTTCCGCACCGTGTTCTATCTGCCAGCCGTCATCACAGGGCTGGTGGTCATCTATCTGTGGCGTTCCTTCTATGAAAAGACAGAATACGGTGTGTTGAATGCGATCATGCTGAAGCTGCCCGCCATTGTGTATATCGGTTTGGCGGTACTTTTCTTCTATATCCTGCTGTTTTTCGGAAAACGCCTTTTCCTGCATGAAAACTATCTTGGCGGTCTTCTCTGCCTAATTGCGGGACTCGTTCTGTACTTTTTCTTCTTCTCGTTCGCGACACCAATTCTCCGCATGGGGGAGATGGATTGGCCGACGGCGACGCTTGTCCGTTGGAACATCGTGTTCTACAGCGTTCTGATCCTATCGGGAGTAGTCATGCTGTTTTTGGCGGGGCTCTCCTTCGCGAAAGGGCGGACATCCATCGGTCTGGCGTATTTTGGTGTTGTCATCCTCGGAACGGTCATTATCAGTGCATGCTATTGGTATTCAAGAGATTGGAATTATCTGATGAAGCTTTTCCTGCGGCTGTTCCAATGCATGAAGAATCCATACCGCTGGCTGGACGATCCCAGTACGGCGATGATCTGCTGTGTCCTGCCGATGATTTGGGCGGGCATGGGGCCTGGCTGCCTTATCTATCTTGCCGCGTTGAAAGGCATTTCGGACGAATTCTACGAAGCGGCGGACATCGACGGTGCGACGTTCGCGGACAAGATCCTATTCGTTGTCCTGCCGATTCTGAAACCGTTGCTGATCATCCAGTTCGTGGGCGTGTTCATCAGTTCGTGGGCCAGCACATCGTTCATTTTGGCGATGACAGGTGGTGCGAACGAGACGGAAGTGGCGGAACTGCACATTTTCTACAAGGCGTATCTATACTTAAAATTCGGCCCCGCCACGGCGATGGCGTGGGTGCTCGGCTTCATGCTGATTGGCTTCACTGTCTATCAGTTGCAGATTCTCTCTAAACTGGAGTTCAAGGCGACGGATTCGAAGAAGTAGCGACGGCGTCCCGCCGTCGAGGGAAGTAGCGACGGCGTCTCGCCGTCGATGATAATTAATAGGATAAGCAAACGTTCATGGCGATCATTTCGGCAATAGGAAGAAAGTCCTGGAAGGTCAGGCTGCTTTTTCTGGTGATGTATTTGTTTCTCATCGCCGGCGGAGCAACCATGGTCTATCCATTTCTGCTGATGTTGTCCGGAAGCACGAAAAGCGCGGTGGACATCCGCTATTTTGACGCCGTTCCAAAATTTTGGCATGATGATGCGTGGATGTGTCGCAAACATCTGGAAGGGCTTTTCAATGAACGACTTCAGGATCTGAATGTGGCGTATGATCTGGATGAGACATCGTTTGATCGGCTCGCCGACTACGGCGAGCCGAACGAAGCGCTTGCACGCGAATGGGAGACGTTTTTGAACGAAACGCA
>JAEEGF011816231.1_pt1 | contig 14231 bp, 12 predicted proteins | sample 9134171 | NCBI WGS metagenome assembly JAEEGF01 (sample SAMN16246542, study PRJNA631951) | gut metagenome | biome: gut microbiome; feature: rumen; material: AP-attached | host: Bos | place: Iran: Karaj | collected 2018-10
GGCTGCCGGGGAGACCCCGGCTTCTCCTTCCTCTGCTGCAGCCGATCTTCCGGAAAAGCTGTCAGATCATTCCCTGGAAGCTCTCTGCCATGGCCGCTGATATCGGATTTGCCCGCAAAAGGGCGGCGGCGCGGGCCGCGGGGGTGATCCTGCTGGCTCTTATTCTGACAATGCTGGGATTTACCGCTTCCCTTATGAAACCGGAGATCATTACGGCCGATTTGGCTGCGCTGCTCCCGGAGGAACAGGGCCCGGGAGACCTCGGGGTGCCGGAGGCTCTTTCCCGGGAAATTATTATTATGGCGGATGGCATTCCTGATTTCGGGGAGACTCCGGAAGGGGGCGGGAGTTCCCCGGAGAGGGATTATGCGCCGTTACGGCAGGCTCTCTCCCGGACGCAGGAGATCCTGCGGCAGTATCCGGAAATCGTCCTGGAGGATGCCGCTGTTCTCGAAGCTGCCGGCAAATATTTCTTTGATAATCGTTATCGCTATCCTCCCTATTTCAAAAATGACGCCGAGCTGCGGGAGGCGGTGTTCGAGGCCGTATACAGTCCCTTCGGCGGTCTTACGGATCTGGAATACCGGCGGGATCCCTTTCTCATTATGCGGCATCTCTCGGGGCAGCTGGCGGGAAGCTCCTTCGGGGACATCCGCCGGGACGAACAGGGCTTTCTTTACTTAGAGCGGGAGGGGCAGAGGCATTTTCTCCTTTCCGGGAGCATCGCTCCGGGACAGCGGATCTCCCGGGAGCGGGGAAAACGGATTCTGGAGCAGCTTTTTCAGGAGAAGGAGAGGCTCCGGGAGCAGGGTATTCGCCTTTCTTTCCTGTCAGGTTATTTCTATGAGACCCGCGCTTACGAAAATTCCGTTTCCGACATGAGCCGCATCGGCGGATTTTCCGCAATTGTTCTCATCATTATTTTCATTTGCCTCTTCCGGGGGATCCGGGAGCTTTTGGGCACCGTGCTTTTTCTGGCGCTGTTTCTGGGGGGCGGCCTCGGCGCCGTTCTGCTCTTTCTGGGCCATCTTCATGTCATCGCCCTGGGGATGGGAGCCGCCCTTATCGGCATATGCGCGGATTATCTTATTCATTCATTTATGTTCCGGGAGCCGGGGAACCCGGCGGCCCGGAACCAGCTCGCAAGAGCTCTTATCGCTTCTGGGATTACCAGTATCTTGGCTTATCTTGCCATGACCCTGACCGCGCTTTCGGCGCTCCGGGAGGTGGCTCTCATGGCGGCGGTTTCTCTTTCCCTGGCGGTTTTGACGGCGATCTTTGTGATTATTCCCTTCTGGTCTTCCCGGGCGCGGACTCCGGCTTCCGGACATGATAAGGGATGGTTTCCGGAAATGTCCCGGAGGCTCCGCCGCCATCTCGGGCTTTCCGGCGGCATTATGCTTATCCTCTTCGGGGTTTATGCCGCCTCCGAAATTACCCCGGATGACCGGGTGTCCCGCCTGCAGGATCGGGACGGCGTTCTCACGGAGATGGACAGTCAGATAAGGGAGCTTATGGTGCATTCCGGGGAGGTGTCCTGGTACCTTATAAGCGGCAGGGATCTCGAAGCGGCTCTGGAGACCTGCGAGGAGATCCGGGACAGTCTGCCTCAGGATCTCAAAAAAGCCGCGCTTTTCCCCTGCGCTGCCGTGCCCTCCCGGAGCACTGCGGAAGAGAGCATTCTGAGGTACCGGGCGGCCCTTCCGGCGCTTCTTGAAGCCTACAGCGAGCAGGGGATCCCTCTGGAGACTGCTTCCGATATTGCGGCGGAGCTTGCTGCCGCGCCGGGAGATCCTGTAATTCCCGCAGTGTTTTCCCGGCTGTTCCCCGCTGATGCCGCGCTTTTGCGCACATCAGGCGATCCTGAAATCAGGCCTGTTCTCGAGAGGGAGCTTCTGGCCCGGGGAAATGTGAAACGACTAGATAAAAAGACAGAGTGGAATAATGCTTTTCGGGATTTTAGGATACAATTGACCCGGGTTTTGCTGGGGGCGTTTCTGGTTGCGCTGACCGTTCTCACGTTTTTTATGGGCCGGAGAGTGGTTACCGGTTTTCTGATTCCGGTGCTGGGCGGACTTTCCGGAGGGCTGATAGCGGCGTGGTTCCTTTCCGGAGGCTATTTCTGCCTTTTTTCCGTGCTGGCTCTTTTTATGATTCTGGGGCTGGGGGCAGATTACTGCATCTTTATGCATTCGGCCTCTCCCGCCGCCATCCGGGAACGGCGGCGGGCGCTTCTGGCTTCCTGGCTTACCACCGAGGCCGCCTTCGGGGCTTTGGCGTTTTCAGGCACCCGGGCCATGGCCGCCTTCGGGAGCGCGCTGGCTCTGGGCCTTCTGGCGGTGTTTGTTCTGGCGCTTTTGCTCAGCTATCAGGAACCGGCGGAGGAAGGAGCGGAGCAGCAGGGGAATGCGGTGTAGCTGCGGTGTAAATGGCGGAAAGCGGGAATTGATTTCACAGGGATGAGCGCGGATGATTTATCTAAACGGTCTTACTGCTATTTCGGCTCTGGGGCGGGATCGGGAGGAAGCGGAAAGGTCTCTCAGAGATAACCGCGCTCCCGGTTTCACAAGACTTAAGGGCTATCTTCCCGGAGATCTGGCCGCTGATTTCGGGGAGATCTCCTTTCCTTTGGACTCTCCTGAAGAGCCTGACTGCCGGAACAGCCTTCTTCTCATGCATTGCCTTAATCAGATCCGGGATCTCACGGATACGGCGTTCCGGCGTTACGGGGCCTCCCGCATCGGCGTGGTGCTGGGTACCTCCACCTCGGCCATCAGCGATGTGGAAAAGGCGGGCCGGGCTGATATGGCCGCCGGAAGGCCGGTGAAATTCAGCTCTCTTTCCTACGAGGTGGGCAATGTGTCTGCCTTTATCGGCCGCTTTCTGGGGGCTAAGGGCCCCTGCTACACCGTGGCCACGGCCTGCTCCTCCTCCTCCCGGGCCCTTATCAGCGCCCGGGATCTTCTTAAGGCCGGGATCTGCGATGCGGTTATTGCCGGAGGCGCGGATTCTCTCAGCGCCATCAGCATTTCGGGATTCTATGCTCTGGGAGCTCTGTCTTTGCAGCGTACCCGGCCCTTTCACCGGGAGCGGGACGGCATCAATATCGGGGAGGGCGCCGGCATCGCTCTTATGACCCGGGAACCCCTGGAGGAGAAGCCCCTCCGGCTCCTGGGCTTCGGAGCCACCTCCGATGCCCATCACATTTCCGCGCCGGAGCCTGAAGGTACCATGGCCCGGGCGGCCATGGAGGAGGCCCTCTCCATGGCCGGAATTAAGCCGGAGGATCTCGGGTATCTTCACTTTCATGGCACCGGCACCCGCCTCAATGACGCCATGGAGGGCCGGGTGGCCCGGGAGCTTCTGGGGGGCCGGGTGCCGGTATCCTCCGCCAAGCATCTCTGCGGCCATACCCTGGGCGCTGCCGGCATTATGGGAGCCTTTGTGTCCTCTCTCGTGCTCCGGGGAGCCATGCTGCCCCGGCATGACTACCGGGAGGAGGATTACCGGGAGGAGTTCCCTGATATCGATCTCGTGACCGTTCCCGGACGGTATGCGGAAAGACCTTACGTCATGTCGAATTCCCTTGCTTTCGGCGGCAACAATGTTTCTCTGGTGTTTTCCCTATGAAAAAATCGCATTTCACTCCCGCGGAATTCGGCGGCTATATTCCCCACCGGCCTCCCATGCTGATGATCGATGAAGTCATCTTTGCGGATCCCGATCTGGAATCCGGCGAGGCCTTCTATGTGCCCGGTAATCGTCCCATGGCCGGACTCAATCCCGATGGCTCCCTGCCGTCTCATGTTATTATGGAGGTCATGGCTCAGGGCTGCGCCGCGGTTTTGGGAGTCTGCCGGATGCTTCGGGGGGAGCCCCCTATGACCCGGGCGCTTCTGCTTTCGGTGCGGGGTTTTCAGATCAGGCGCCGGGGAGCCTTCCCGGCGGGGCAGCGCCTTCTGATTTCCGTCTCCCGGGAGCTTAAAGATGAGAACTTTGTGATTATGAATGTCGAGGCCTTTGCCTCAGCCGGGGCTCCTGAGGACAGCAGGGCCGCAGATGACGGCGGGGCTATGCATGACAACAGGCAAATCGTGGCCTCCGGACGGTTTTCCTTAATCGGCGCCGGGGATGCCGGGGAGACAGATCCGGAGAAGCCTTCAGGAGGGGCAGAAAAATGAATACCGCTTTTGAGGAAAACAGGAATCGGACGATTCTCATTACCGGAGCCGGCACCGGAATCGGAGCCGCCGCGGCAAGGCGGCTTTCGGGGGCCGGCTTTTCAGTGGTTTTGCACTGCCGGACGCACCGGGAAAACGCGGAAAACCTGGCCCGGGAGATCCGGGAGCAGGGGCGGGAGGCCCGGGTGATCTCCTTCGACGTGGCGGACACTCAGGCGTGCGAAACTGCTCTTAACGAAGACATTCAGGCTCACGGAGCCTACTGGGGAGTGGTGCTTAATGCGGGCATTGCCCGGGATGCCGCCTTTCCGGCCATGGAGCATGAGGCCTGGCAGCAGGTTCTGGATACCGATTTGGGCTCCTTTTACAATGTCCTCCGCCCCTGCATTATGCCTATGATTCATCTCCGGGACGGCGGGCGCATTGTGGTGGTGTCCTCGGTTTCCGGAATTACCGGAAACCGCGGCCAGGTGAATTACAGCGCGGCCAAGGCGGGGCTTATTGCGGCGGCCAAGTCTCTGGCCGTGGAACTTGGCAAAAGAAAAATCACCGTGAACGCCGTGGCTCCGGGAGTGATTGACACCGGCATGGTCAGCGAAGAGGTGCGGGAACATGCGCTCCCGCTGGTGCCTCTGGGCCGGCTGGGGGCTCCGGAGGAGGTGGCCGGAACCATCGCCTTTCTCTGCTCCCGGGATGCGGCGTATATTACGAGACAGGTTATCAGTGTGAACGGAGGAATGTGCTGATGGGGATGCTGACGGACGGGCTTGAGAGCGGACGCTCGGGAGCGGAAATGCGCCGGGTTGCGGTAACCGGAATCGGAATGGTTTCTCCTCTGGGACAGGATCCCGGAGAGGTGCTTAAGCGTCTCCGTTCCGGCAAAAACGCTGTCCGGGTACTTCCGGAGCTTTCGGAATACCGGAACATGACCTGCGTTCTCGGGGCCCCGGTAACGGAGGAGCTCCCGCATTACCCCCGGAAGAAAACCCGTTCCATGGGGCGGGTCGGCATCATGGCGGTGGCCGCTTCCGAAAAGGCCCTCTCCGATGCCGGACTTCTGGACAGTCCCGAGCTTACCGACGGCACCGCGGGGGTTTCCGCCGGGAGCTCCGCAGGCACCATGTCCGGCCTTAAGGACGTGGCGGCCTTTATTTCTGAAAAGGATACGGTGAATCTTAATGCCACCACCTACGTGCAGATCATGCCCCATACCTGCGCCGTGAATATTTCGCTGTTTTTCGGGATCACGGGCCGCATCATTGCCGCCAGCACCGCCTGCACTTCGGGATCTCAGGCTCTGGGTTATGCTTACGAAGCCATTAAATGCGGCGCTCAGGATATCATGCTGGCCGGAGGGGCCGAGGAGCTTAATCCTCTCACCGTGGGGGTCTTTGATGCTCTCTTTGCCACCTCGAGCACTCGGGATCCGGAACGCGCCCCCCGGCCCTTTGATGTATCCCGGGACGGTATTGTGGCAGGCGAAGGCGCCGGCATGCTGGTTTTGGAGGAGTACGAACATGCCAGGAGGCGGGGTGCCCGGATCTATGCGGAATTATGCGGCTTTGCCACAAATGCGGATGCCACCCATGTTACTAGTCCTTCATCTCCGGGGATGGAGAAGTGCATGCGGCTGGCCCTTAAAAACGCCGGCCTTTCTCCTGCGGATATCGGCTATGTGAACGCGCACGGCACCGGCACCGAGCAGGGGGATCTCGCCGAGGGATCTGCCACCTTCCGGGTGTTCGGGAGCCATATCCCGGTAGCTACCCTCAAGAGCTATATGGGGCATACTCTGGGGGCGGCCGGAGCTCTGGAGGCAGCCATGACGATTCTCATGCAGCGGGAAGGGTGGTTTGCCCCGAATCTCAATCTCAGTAATCCCGATCCCGCCATCGGAGATCTCTGCTATATCCGGGGGAGCGGACTTGATCTCCGGACGGAATATGTTATGAGCAACAATTTTGCCTTCGGCGGGGTTAACACCTCTCTCATCTTCAGGAACCCGGAAGGCGCGGGATCATGACCGTGTCTCAGGAGGGGGAGTCTGCCAAAGCAGATCCGAATCGGGATTCGGATCGGAGGCATGGGAAAGCCCTCAGGATCTTTCTCAGGATTATCTTCTGGTGCGGCTCTCTCTGCTACCCCTTTTATGTTTATTACGGCCTGAAAATCCAGGACAGACTGGGGCCGGCGTTGCTCCTGCTCCTTCTGGCGGGGATCAGAGTTTTTCTGAGCGGCCGGGATTCCCGGGATATCAATACCGTAATTCTGGCGGCGGCGCTGTTCATGGGAGCGGCCTCCCTTCTCCGGATGTCCCAGGAGTTCATGCTGTTTTACCCCGCTCTCGTGAGCTTTGGGCTTTTATGGTTTTTCGGGAGAACATTGAAAGGGGGCCGGACGCCTCTGGTGGAACAGATCGCCTCCCTGAAAACACCGCCGGAGGAACGCACGGAATTTTTCCGGAGGTACTGCAGGAGAGTTACAGAGGCCTGGTGCGTTTACTTTGCCCTTAACGGGGTAACGGCGATTTTGCTGACGATTCCGGAGGATCGGAAGTACTGGATGATTTATACCGGCATTATTATCTATGTGATTATGGGCCTTATGTTCGCCGGGGAGTTTGCAATACGCATGATTTGTTTCAGGATTCAGCTGGGACGGGAGTTTAATGACCACAAGGAAGTTTAACGATATGTCAGCCATGGAGGCTCTCAGGCGGGCTCAGGCCATCAGCGTGGGGCCTTTTGTCTTTCAGGCGGTGGCAGCCATGGAGGATCTGGGCCTTCTCAGGATTCTCGGGGATCTCGGGCCCGGAGAGAGCATTACCCGGGAGGAACTCTCCCGGAGATCCGGGGTTTCCCTTTACGGGGTTTCGGTGCTTTTGGATCTGGCCGTTACCGCGGACATCGTTATTGAAAACCCGGAAAACGGCGGTCTCACCCTGTCCAAGGTGGGAATATATCTCACGAGCGATCCCATGACCCGGGTGAATCTGGCCTTTACCCGCCACGTCTGCTATCAGGGACTGGAAAAGCTGACGGACTCCCTGAAAACCGGCCGTCCGGAGGGACTTAGGGTATTTACCAATGATCACGACACCATTTATCCCTTTCTTAAGGATCTTCCGGAAAAGGCCCGGGAGGCCTGGTTCGGCTTTGACCACTTTTATTCGGATCGCCTTTTTCCGAAAGCCCTGCCGGAGCTTTTCGGGAGGTTTCATCCCCGGTTGATCTACGATGTAGGGGGAAACACCGGCAAGTTCGCCCTGGCGGCCACGGATTATGATCCCGAGGTTAAGGTTACCGTAATTGATCTCCCGGAACAGTGCGAGAAAGCCCGGGAAAATTTCCAAAAAGCCGGAAGAGCGGATCGGGCCCGGGTATTTCCCGCCGATATTCTCCGGGAGGAGCCCGCTCTTCCCGGAGAGGCGGATATCTGGTGGCTCAGCCAGTTTCTGGATTGCTTCAGCGCCGGGGATATTTCCGGTATAATTTCCCGGATTTATCGCGCCGCTAAGCCTGATGCAGTGCTGGCGGTGAACGAGATTCTGGGAGACCGCCAGAAAAACGAGGTAGCCTCGCTGGTGGTGGATGCCACCTCTCTGTACTTTACCGCCCTGGCCAACGGCAGGAGCCGCTTCTATCATGCCCGGGAGCTTATTTCCCTGATAGAAGGGGCGGGCTTTACGCTCTTTGACGAGATTGATCATCTGGGCATGGGGCATACAGTGATGTTTTTCCGGAAAAAATCCGGAAGCTGAATATGAGGAACGCCGGAGAGGATCCGGCCATGAAAGATAGCTATGAGTGATAATGCTGATAAGAATTCCGCTGCCATTCGGGAGCGGCGTCTTGAAAGAGTGAAGAAGCTGTTAAATCTGAGCAAGTCGGGGAATCCCAACGAAGCGGCTCTTGCCATGAACATGGCGGTCAGAATCCTGCAGGAATCCGGTCTTACCATGGAGGATGTGGGGCTTTCGGAGATCAAGAGCGTCAAGCTCAAAAAGGTGCTGTCTGCCGGTTTTAACAGAGTGCCGAATTATGAAACCAGATTTTTGCGGCTGATAGAAAAGGCCTTTGGCATCAAGGTTATTTACTCCAAGGATTACGGGGTAAAGACCTATGAATTTTACGGCCCCGGGGATCGGGTGGATATGGGGGTTTATGTCTGCGAGGTGCTGGTAAGACAGCTTTCCGCCGCTCGGAGGAGATATCTTAAGGAGGATTGCAACTTCGGAAACTGGAGCGTATTCAGGAACCTCAAGCGGGATATGGCCGACAGCTACTGCTCCGGGTGGGTTTCCGGGGTTACTGATTTGGTGAACACCTTTGTGGATATCACCCCGGAGGAGCAGAAGCTTATTGAGAGATTTGAAACGATTAATTACCCGAATCTGACCGCAACAAAATCCCGCTCGGGAGCATCATGGAATGCCCAGGGCTATAACAAAGGCATTTCCGATGGCCGGAATGCCACCCTTAACAGACCGGTTAACGGCAGCGGAGCCCGGGAGCTTCTTTTGGGGTATTAGCCGGGGCGGCCAGAGGCGGGTTCCGGGGAAAGGTTTTTTCCGGGGCTTGTAACCTCAAGGCCGCAGGCAAACAAGGCAAACGGACAAACAAACAGCTGCGTTCACAAGAGGCTTTTTCAGACAGCGAGGCCATTGAGATGACAGATCAGGCGCATCCCTTTGATTTAATGATTATCCAGAACAGCGACAAAAGCCGGGTGCTGACAATTTTTGATAGCAGATGGGGGATGTTTCTGTTTCCTTATCGAAAAATGACCGTTATTGACCAAGGCCCGGAGGCAGATCAAAAGGAGCTTTCTTACGTTACCGGATGCCTTGCAGAGCTGCTGCGCACGCCTGCTCACAGCATTCATGCTGAAATGTCCTTGCGGGCCTTAACTGAGAAGTACTCGGTGTCCGATAAAGTCAGCAGGCTTTACGATCACCGGTTTTTTAAGGTTTCCGTTGACAATCTTAATGAAGAGGAACAGTTTGAGTTAGCCGGGACTAAATTTAAGTGGTGGCGTATTTCGGATCTGGAAGCGGATTCGGATACAATAGCTCATAACTCTGAAATTGTTGCTGCTGATGATGTTGTCGTTGCCGGTATTGCTGCGGACAAGGACGGTAACGGATCTTCGGTATTGAGACGCCTGGATGAAAAAGAACTCCGGGTCTGGCTTGAAGATTATTCCTTAGGCGATTTGTGGCGGAAAAATATTTTGGGCGGCGGGCTCTCAAGAATGCCGCCAGAAGCTTGAGCAAGTCTGACTTTTAATGATTTCTCCCGTTATTTCCCGGAATTCCGGAAATCCCCGTTCGGCCTGTCAGGAACTCATCTTTCTGAGCAGCAACAATCTCATAATCGCCTCAGAACAGTCGCCGAAAAAACTCAGTAATAATAAATCCGGCGATTTTCGCAAAACGGCAATTTGACGTTTTGATCTGATTTTCGTTTTTATTATTTATCTGGTGTTTTTTCCCGGAATAAAATGCCGTTCAGACCTTATGACAAGCGGGTTTGTGATGTTTCTAGAACAACCTGTCCGATGTTAGCGCTAATTACCGCGGAAATGATTTCTTAAAGTTTGCTTTTGGCAAACGTTTTTAAATTAATTTTTTACTCAAGATCTTATCCACGTGCCGAATATCCTGTCCGCAAAACTCTGTATCGGCAGCTAAAGCCTGCATGCGATATTTGCCGCATCTCCGTTCCTGAAGGGCTGAGATCAGGGAAAAGCCGGGAGAGGTTCCGGAATCTCACTGGAGCTCCAGCTTATCGCCGGCGTGCAGGTAATGGAGCCGGTCTCCCAAAACCTTCTTCATGATTTCATACTGAGGGATTCCGGTGCAGTGGCAGGTATAGTAGCGGGAGCGGAATTCCATAAGCTCCTCTGCAATGCCGGTGATTATGGAGATATCCTTATCATTGGGGGCGGTCTTCTGCTTAAGGTGGAAGCCGGAAACCACGATGTCGGGATCCCGGTTAAAGAGCTTACGGGAGTACCGCATGATATTGACAATGCCGTTATGGGCGCATCCGGAAAACAGTACCTGAAACCCGTTTTCCGAAACCATAAGACACTGTTCATGCCGGAAGTCGTCCCGGATAAGCCCGGCGCCGGTTTTTATCATCAGGGGATGCCCGAATTCCGGAGCCGGGGTCTCCTTTTTTATGCCGCTCATAAGATAAAGCTCATCATCAAGACAAAGATCCTCTGTAAGGAGTTCAGCGCGGGGAGGCAGCCGGAGATCCTGAGGAAGACCGATATAGACAGGCTTTTCATGAAGGGAGTAAAAGCTTTCAAGAGCATTCTTTTGGATCAGGATCCGGGCATGGGAGTTATGCCGGAGCAGGTACCCAAGGCCGCCTCCGTGATCATAGTGGCCGTGGCTCAGGATCACGGTGTCCGCTTGGGAGAGATCGATGCCGGCCCGGGCGGCATTCCGGATCATCAAATCAGAGGCTCCGGTATCAAAAATAACGGCATGATGTTTGGTTTCGATCCACAGGGAAAGTCCGTGCTCGGTTTCTGCTCCGGAAAATGCCGGCAGGGGAGAACCGGGAGCGCTGTCCGTTTCCGTATCTCTGCGGCAGGTGTTTTCAGAAAGAACTATGATTTTCATGGGGACTCCTGTAAGGCGGTGAACATGACGGGGCGGAGGAGGATGGGGATGATATTAACGGAGCGATTCGGGACTTAAAACCGGCGCCGGCTTTCCGGATCAGCCGCTCCCAAAATTAAAAACACCGCATCCAAGAACAAAAAAACACCGAAGCGAACTCCGGTGTCTGGCAATTTTGCAGGGAAGAAACTACTTTTGCTGGCCGCTGGCCTGAGCGTTCTTCATTTCCTCGTGCTCGCGATGCTTTTCCATAACCTCCTGAATCATCTTCTTGGGGGTGTCGGCGTCGATGCACTGGTTAATGCTCTGTTCCAGCTGGCTGACCTTTTCAATACGCTCGCTTTCGATCTTCAGGATGCATTCGTCATACTTGGATTTCTGCTTGGCGCGGCTGAAGGTATATTCGCAGTCCAGCTTCTGCTTAACGCTGTCATCCTCGATGCGGCGCTTCTGATAGCTCATCTTGTCGAAGGTGGTATCAATGCAGAGCTGCAGTCTTTCCTGTTTCTCCTTATAGGCCTTTTCCTCATCGTTCTTCTGCTGTTCCTTGTTCATCAGCCGATCATGAGTTTCCTTGGCCTTGTTGGATTCTTCAATCATCTCTCTCTGGTGGGCAGAGTAGTTGGTATTCACAGACTCGAAATTTACCCCCCAGGGCTTGGTGGGGGAGTAGTGCACCGATCCGTTTTCATCCACCCATCTGTAAACAACATTGCTGGATGACTTCTCCGCCGCAGCCTGAGCTGTTAAAGAGAGCATCGCTGACAGCAGGGCAGCCGTGATTATTCTACGCATGGTCAGTTCCTTATATTGCCGATTATCTCCGCGCGGGGATTGCATAATTCCGCGCCGATCACCATGATGCTGAAATCAGGACTGTATCCGGACTTTACATACTTTTTCAATTATACCTGCAAGACTGATCTGTTTGCAGAAAAAGGCCTGAAAACGTTATTTCAGTTATACATTATTTTGTGAAAATGGCATAAGCTCCACAAAATGACAGGTTTTTTCCGGGCCGGAATCACTGTTTTTTGCCGGAGCAATGCTCCCGTTTGCCAAAATCCTCTGCCAAAACGGGGGTGTCCGGCCTCTGGTTAAATATTTTTGCTTTCAAAAACGGTTGGGTATAAAAAATCTTAATATGCCGGTATAAGCAGAATTAATTTTCTTTAAAGCCCGGGATCGCTTATTATGGCAGGTACGTAAGCAGCATCTGTCCGGAGGGCGGGATCTCCGGCATCGGCCGGAGCTTCCTTTCTCTCTCAGGCAGTTCATGAGGACAGAATTCAAGACTGTAGAACCACAGGATTATATATGAGCACTATTGCCAACATTTTTAAGAACAAAAGCAAAAAGCCGGTGATATCCTTTGAAATATTTCCGCCTAAAAGGGACGAACTCCTGAAAAATATTGATGCGACACTGGCGGTGCTTGCTGACATGCATCCGGATTTCATTTCCGTTACCTTCGGGGCCGGGGGCTCTGTTACCAATTCCGCCACAGTGGAGATCGCCAGCAAGATCAAGAAGCTGGGCATTGAGTCCGTGGCTCATCTGACCTGTCTTAACTATTCCAAGGCCGAGATTCTGACCATGATCAGAAATCTGGAGGCTAACGGCATTGAAAACATCCTGGCTCTCCGGGGCGATCGGAACCCCAATGTGCCGCCTAAGAATGACTTCGCCCATGCCTGCGATCTTATTAAATTTGTCAGGGAGAACAGCTCTCTCAGCATCAGCGCCGCCTGTTATCCGGAGGGGCATCCGGAAGCGGAAAGCCGGGTGTCCGATATCAGACACCTTAAGGAAAAGGTGGATGCCGGAGCCACGCACCTGATTTCGCAGCTTTTCTTTGACAACGATGTTTTCTACCGTTTCCAGGAAAACGTCAAAATAGCCGGCATTGATTTGCCTGTGGATGCCGGCATCATGCCGGTGGTGAACAAGGCGCAGATCGAAAGAATGATCACCCTGTGCGGGGCCTCGTTGCCGGTTAAGTTCCAGAAGATCCTGACTCGCTACGAAAATGACAAAGTGGCTCTCTTTGACGCCGGCATGGCCTATGCCGTGAATCAGATAATAGACCTCATTGCCAGCGGCGTGGACGGCATTCATATCTACACCATGAATAATCCCCGCATCGCTGACAAACTGACCAACGCCATTAAAAATCTTTTCTGATGATTCTGACAATACAGAAGGTCTCTCGGATGCGGGAGACCCGCCGGAGCGGCCAGGCGGCCGCAAAGGCGGCTTTTTCTTATGCGGGGGGAATGCCGGGCATTGCCGTTTTCCCGCTCCTGATATGATTACAGTCCGACCCCGGGCCGGGGCAGAAACCGTTGCTATCCCAGTTATTACTCCGGCGCTGCCCTGGTTTTGCTCGCGTTTACCCCGTCGCTTCCCTTATTAATCGCTTCCGGTAATTCTGTTCCCGGCGTTTTCTGATTACAATATCTAAAGAGAAGAAACCAGAAAAAGCAACATGAGAAAGCAGCATGGCGTACAGTGAACTTATCAAGGACTTCGGCCGCATCAGGTCTTATCTCCGCTCCTTTTACGTATACGGCTTTCAGCACCGGGACGACTTTACCCAGAAAAGCGCCCGGAGCTATGACAACGAACGCCGCCGCATTGAAAGCTGGCTGGGAAAGTACCTCTCATTCCGGCAGGATGAAAACGGCCGGAGAATATTTCTCAGCGTTGACAGCCGGCAGGTGCCGGAGAATCCTCTTTACCGGGCCTTTAAAACCAAGAGCTTTACCTCCTGGGACATTGCGCTTCATTTTTATCTTCTGGAGATTTTGCAGGAGGCAGGCAAAGCAGGGTCTCTCTCCATAACCGGCATTATGAACCGGCTTATGGACATGCTGTGGGATCTTGCCGACGAGGAATATCCCGATGAATCCACCGTACGGAAGAAGCTCAAGGAATATGCCGGTCTCGGACTTATCGTCCAGAAAAAGCAGGGCCGGGAGACACGTTACGCCATTCCCGAGGAGAACTTCAGTCTGGAGGGCTGGCAGGAGGCTTTGGCTTTTTTCACGGAAGCCGCGCCTCTTGGCGTCATCGGATCCTTCTTGCAGGATCGGCTTCGGGAGCGTGCGGACTTCTTCCGGTTCAAGCACCATTACATTCTGAATGCTCTGGACAGCGAGATAGTTTTTGAGGCGCTTCGGGCCATTCATGAAAAGAGGTTTGTCACCTTTACCGCCGGAGATCGCACGGTAAAGGCCCGGCCGCTCCGGCTTTATACCGGCACTCAGACGGGAAGGCAGTACCTCCTTATTGAGTCCCGCAAAAGACAGCGGCTGTATTTTCAGAGGATCGACCTTATTGAAAAGATCGCTGCGGGAGATCCCTGCCCGGAGGATCCGGAGCTGGAAGAACGGCTGGCATTTTTTTCCTCC
>JAEEGF010543575.1_pt1 | contig 14230 bp, 10 predicted proteins | sample 9134171 | NCBI WGS metagenome assembly JAEEGF01 (sample SAMN16246542, study PRJNA631951) | gut metagenome | biome: gut microbiome; feature: rumen; material: AP-attached | host: Bos | place: Iran: Karaj | collected 2018-10
CCTCGGCTCCGCCGACCTCAATCCTGAACGTTCCATTGCCGTCGTCGGCACCCGTCGTGCCACCCCCTATGGACGCGACAACACCGAACATCTTATCCAAGGACTCAAACCTTACAACACCCCGATAGTCAGCGGCCTGGCCTACGGCATCGACACCGCCGCCCACACTGCCGCCCTCAACCACAGCCTCCCCACCGTCGCCGTCCTTGGCCACGGCCTCGACCAGATCTATCCTGCACAGAACCGCCCTCTCGCCAAGCGCCTCCTCGAAGCCGGCGGCGCCCTCGTCACCGAATACCCCTCCGGCACTGCCATCAACCCGCGCCTCTTCCCAGCCCGCAACCGCATCATCGCCGCCCTCGCCGACGCCACCGTCGTTGTCGAAGCCTCTGAGAAAGGCGGTGCCCTCATCACCGCCGCCATCGCCGCCAGCTACCAGCGCGACGTCTTCGCCCTCCCCGGGCGTCTCACCGACACCTACTCCCGCGGCACCAACAACCTCATCGCCACCAACCGCGCCCTCCTCGTCCGCGACGCCGACGACATCGCCTTCCAGCTTGGATGGCCCCTCCTGGGAAAACAGATGGCTTTGGCCGAAATGAAAGACACGCCGAAACTCTCACCCGACGAACAGAAAATCATTAATCTGCTGAAAGAAAAAGACAACCTCGCCCTTGACGAGATTGCCTCCGCCGCCTCATTCTCCCTCCCCAAAGCCGCCTCCATCCTCTTCAACCTCGAGATGTCAAAACTCGTCCGCACCCTCCCCGGACACCTCTATCAGCTCCCCCACTGACATATTAACGCAATTCCCAGAAGGCCACGCTGGCAGCGGCGGCGACGTTGAGGGAGTCGACACCACGGTACATAGGTATCTTGGCAACATAGTCGCACTGCTGCAAGACACTGTCACTCAACCCATCACCTTCTGTCCCCATAATAATCGCCAATCTTTCCGGGATTTTCAGCACAGGGTCGTCGATGGAAACAGAGCGATCGGAAAGGGCTAGGGCGACTGTCTTGAACCCCATATTCTTTAGCTGACCATAGTGATCAAGCCACGTCCACGGGATCTGGAACACCGTCCCCATGCTGACGCGGCAGGCACGACGGTTCAACGGGTCGCAGCAGGTGCGTGTAAGCAGCAGGGCATCCACGCCTAGTGCGGCGGCGGCACGGAAGATGGCACCGGTGTTGGTGGAGTTGACCACGCTGTCCATCACCGCTATACGGCGGGCTCCCTGACAGACCTCCTCCAACGGCCTCACCTGGGGACGACGCATACAGCACAACACCCCCCGGCTCAGCTCATAACCTGTCAACGAGGCCAGTACAGCACGCCCTCCTGTGTACACCGGCACCTCACCGGCACATTGGGACATCAACGCATTCACACAATCAAGATGTTTCTCCTCGCAGAGGAACGACACAGGCTTCACCCCTGCCGCCAATGCCACGCGGATAACTTTCTCGCTCTCGCAGATGAAAAGCCCCTCCTCGGGATGCAGACGATTGAGCAGCTGTCCCTCGGTCAGCCGGGCATAGGGCGCCAACTCGGGCACTTCCAATGAATCAACGAAAACTATATTCAATGTTACACTTTTTTCTTATTAACCAAATAACACATTAACGCAATAACACATTCACACATTCTAAAACCGATATCCTAGCGAGCATCCGAGGAAACACTGACGATAGCCGCCAAGGTGCCAATGGGAGCGGTTTAGGGAGAGGGCCTTGCTGCCTGGCAGCGGGGAGCCTGCATCCTCGAAGGGGTTGCCCATAGCGGAGAACCACAACTCGACGGTGAGGCGTCGCCACAATGCTAGTTCAGCCGCCATGCGGGCGGCGAAGCCCCAGCCCGACTCACCCATATCGTCCACCACCGCTACGGCCCTCTGCCGCTGACAATTTATGTAGCGGAAATAGCCTCCGAGGCTAGCATAAAGCGCGGCGGAAACCGTCTCTCCAAAGGGTATGCGGTAGGCTGCACCAATAGTGAAGGGGATGAGCTGGTAACGCTTCACGTGGAAAGAAGTATCGAGAGGCATAACGTTGATATCGGGGCTGTCATTGCCAAACTCCCTCACATGCCACATGTCGGCTGTCAGCAGCCATCCGCTGCCGTCCGCGGCAAGGGGATAGCTGAGGCGAAGACCCGTGGCGAAACTGGCACGGAGCTCGGGGGCATTGCCGCTGGCAAGTGCAGGCAAGGCAACGCCGCCATGGAGCGTGAACTCCACCTGCCCATGCGACGGAACCCATAACACACACAGCATCAATATCAAGAGCGACACCCTTCTCATTTTCGGACGTTTCATTACTTCTTTCCAATAACGACATCGGGAAAGAAAAATTGTACCGTCATCTCTTATAAAATCGGCTTTGCCTGTGCCTTTAACATTTAATTAAGAAAAAAAATTTTGCCAAGAAAAAAACAATTCATACTTTTGCAGTCGGAAAAAACCACGTAGGAAATCACTGATCAGAAACCCAAAATACAAAAACATGACCTATCGAGACCATGAGGAGAAACTCTTCGAGCGCTGGGCGCAGCGGGCCCGCAAACTTCATGATGCCGACACGATTACCAAGGACGGATTGCTCTACCGCGGCGACGTGTGGTGGGATGGCTTCTGCCAGGTGCACAAACCCGCCAATGAGGAGCAGCTCTGGAACGATGCCGGCATGCGACTGATGGTGCTCACCAAGGAGCTTTATGAAGAAGACTGCTGGGATATCCGCACTGAGACAGGACGTGTTCCCTCGCCACGCCTCACCGTGCGCACCGCCATGCGGTTCTTCCCCAATCTCGAACTCTGGGCCTACGGCCTGCTCACCATCCCCGAGCGCAAGGTCATCCCCTTCGTAAAGGCCGATAACCCGACACGCCTACAGGGCTTCTATGAGAACGCCCCCATCGCACGCGTAACCTGCAAGAAGCAGCAAGACGGGAAAGCGGCCAGCAACGCCGTGCTGCAGAAGTACATGGACAACTATGCCGACCTGCTCAAGGAGCAGATCACCATGTATAACGCCGACATCATCCTCTGCCTCGGAGGTCAGGGCATCATGGTGAACTTCCTGCAGAAGAACGTCTACACAGACCTCGAAGAGGTGAATCCCCACTGCTGGTACTCGCCGGAGGCCAATGTTCTTGTGGTGAAACAATTCCACCCCAACTACAACGTCTACAGCCGCAAGGAGATGTATTCGCTGATGATCAACGACTACCAAGCCTTTCTCAAGGCCACGCCACAATTCCCGACTCAACGATAAAACAAACGAGGCCCGCAACTGCGGGCCTCGTCGTTTCCATAACGTCCTTTATTTATCTTTTGTTCAGAACGAACGATGTTGCACCGCCAGCCATCTGAGCTATAGAGGCAGGCAGGTTGAAGACCATCGTGTTACCTTGATATTCGAGTGTCAAATCACCCACCAAAGATGAATTGGTCTTGATAACCACAACCTTCTTACCATCGAAAGTGTATTCGAATTCTCCCTGCGGCAAGTCAACATTGGGAATCGTCGGGGTGAGCGAAATATTGGCAATGCAGGTGGTTTCAGTGGTAAAAGTGAGATCGGCAGTGATGGCCACACTACCTAGAATGGGAACAGAATAGGTCTCGGTGCCCACCCAGTGGGTCCCCACAAGACTGACTTGCTCGTCATCATTGTCTTTCGAACAGGAACTGAACGCCATCACGGCCACGGAGACAAAGGCCATCATAAGAATTTTTTTCATAATAACAAGATATTTAATGATTTATAAATAATTATCATCTATTTTCACACTGCAAAAATACAATTTTTTTTGTTTTATTATGCCACCTGTGACTTTTTTTGTATTTTTGCAACGAATCAAGTTAATCAAATCCTATCAATTATGAGACAGTCTTTTCTTTTGCTGGCCATGGTTCTTGCACCGTTGGCTGCATGTGCACAATCATCACCGTCTCTCGGAAAGAGCGACTCCGTATTCATCGTGATTACCGACGACAACGTCTTCTCCAGGTGTTTCACCAAATGCGACCTCAATGACGACCGCATGGTCAGCTACGCCGAAGCCGCCATGGCCACTGCCCTAGGGCTTGACTATGGTGGACGCAAGAACATCATCAGCGACTACAGTTTCCTGAAATACTTCCCAAACCTGACACATCTATCCATCGGCAACACACCCAACGAGACTATCGACCTCAGCAACAACCCGAAACTGGAAGTCCTCGACCTGCGGGGTGGCCTGTGGATTACCGAAGTCACACTCGCCATGGGTTGCAGTCCTCGGATATTTTTTCCCATTCACGACCAGCCCGTAACATTCAAGCGGAAGAGCGGAAAATAGTTTCACTCAATAATTTTTTTTTGTCAGTTTCAAAAATCTTCGTATTTTTGCATCCCGTATTTTTCATTTTTAACACACATATATATCCATTATCATTATGAAATACGGGTTTGACAACGAGAAGTATCTGAGGATACAGTCCGAACACATCAAAGAGCGCATCAGCAAGTTCGGCAATAAACTTTATCTTGAATTTGGCGGTAAACTTTTTGACGACTACCACGCCAGTCGTGTGCTGCCCGGCTTTGAGCCCGACAGCAAACTCAAGATGCTCACCCAGCTGAAGGACGACGCCGAAATCGTCATCGTCATCAGCGCTGTTGACATCGAGAAGAACAAGAAGCGCGGCGACCTCGGCATCACCTACGACGAGGATGTGCTGCGTCTGCGCGACGCCTTCATGGAACGCGGGTTCCTGGTCTCCGGCGTCGTCATCACCCACTACAGTGGCCAGGCCAGTGCCACCGCCTACCACGAACGCCTCCATCGCATGGGCATCAAGGCCTACTATCATTATATGATCGAGGGCTACCCCACCAATGTCGAGCTCATCGACTCCGACGAGGGCTTCGGCAAGAACGACTATGTCGAGACCACGCGTCCGCTGGTGGTCATCACCGCCCCGGGGCCCGGCAGCGGCAAGATGGCCGTATGCCTCAGCCAGCTCTACCAGGAGAACAAGCGTGGCATCAAGGCCGGCTACGCCAAGTTCGAGACCTTCCCCATCTGGAGCATCCCCCTGAAGCACCCAGTCAACATCGCCTACGAGGCCGCCACCGCCGACCTCAACGATGTCAACATGATCGATCCCTTCCACCTCGAAGCCTATGGGAAAACGGCCGTCAACTACAACCGTGATATCGAGATATTCCCCGTGTTGAATGCCATCTTCGACGGCATCTACGGCGAGAACCCCTACAAGTCGCCCACCGACATGGGTGTCAACATGGCCGGTTTCTGCATCTGCGACGACGTTGTCTGCTGCCAGGCCTCCAAGGACGAGATTATCCGCCGCTACTACACCGCCCTCTGCGACTATGTCAACGGAAAAGCCACCGACAGCGAGATCAACAAGATAGCGCTGCTCATGAAGCAAGCCAAGATCTCCACCGACGACCGCCGCGCCACCGTGGCCGCCAAGGAGCGCCGTGACCGCGAAGGGGCACCCTCGGCTGCCATCGAGCTGGCCGACGGCACCATCATCACCGCCACCACCAGCGACCTCCTCGGTGCCTGCGCAGCCCTGCTGCTCAACGCACTGAAGCACCTCGCTGGCATCGACCACAGCGTGAAACTCATCTCGCAGAAGATGATAGAGCCCATCCAGCACACCAAGGTCAACATGCTGCATGGCAGCAACCCGCGCCTACACACCGACGAGGTGCTGGTAACGTTATCGATATTGAGCCTCCTCGACGACAACTGCCGCCGCGCCCTCGACTGCCTCCCCCTCCTCGACGGCTGTCAGATGCACACCACCGTCATGGCCAGCGAAGTGGATCACAAGATCTTCAAGAAACTTGGCGTCGGACTCACCAGCGAGCCTATCCGCAAAGACTGACACAATCACCTGCATATAACAAAATTCCTGCCAGAAAACAAAACCTAGCGGGAAACGTTTTATTTTTTTCCAGAATAACAATAACAGAATCCGTCAAGACCGTTAATCAGCAATCCAAATTAATACCAATATATAATCATCATTCAAACAATGAGTAATCTTAGATTTAAAGTGCTGCAGGAGGCCTTCGCCAAGAAGGCGGTCGCCGTCCAACCTCCTGCCGGCATGGTTTCCGATTACTACGGCAACCACGTGTTCGGACGGAAACAGATGGCACGTTACCTCTCCGCCGAAACTTACAGGGCTTTCTGTAAAGTGCTAGACAATGGCGCTCCCTTCAACCGTGAGATCGCCAACAACGTGGCTGTAGGCATGAAGAACTGGGCCCTGGATATGGGCGCCACGCACTACACCCACTGGTTCCAGCCACTCACCGAGGGCACGGCCGAGAAACACGACGCATTTATCGAATATGCAGGACAGCCCGGGACCGACGTCATCGAAGAGTTCTCGGGCAAACTGTTGGCTCAGCAGGAAGCCGACGGCTCTAGTTTCCCAAACGGTGGCATCCGCAACACCTTCGAGGCTCGGGGCTACACCGCCTGGGACACTTCGTCGCCAGCCTTCATGGTCGACGACACACTCTGCATCCCGACGGTGTTCGTCTCCTATACAGGCGAGGCGCTCGACTACAAGACCCCGCTGCTCAAGGCATTACACGCCGTCGACCGCGCCGCCACAGAGGTGTGCCTCCTCTTCGACCCCACGGTGCACAAGGTCTATTCTTTTCTGGGCTGGGAACAGGAGTATTTCCTCGTCGACGAATCAATCTATTCGGCACGCCCCGATCTGCTGCTGACGGGCCGCACGCTGCTGGGTCACGAGTCGGCGAAGAACCAACAGCTCGAGGACCACTACTTCGGCGCTATCCCCGCCCGTGTGCAGTCGTTCATGAAGGAGCTGGAGTTCGAGGCATACAAGTATGCCATACCCTGCAAGACCCGACACAACGAGGTGGCGCCCAACCAGTTCGAGTTGGCGCCCATTTATAATGAGACCAACTTGGCTGTCGACCAGAACCTGATACTGATGTCGCTGATGCACAAGATTGCCAGCCGGCACGGATTCAAGGTGCTGCTGCACGAGAAGCCCTTCGCCGGCGTGAATGGCTCGGGCAAGCATTGCAACTGGTCGCTGGGTACCGACACCGGCGTCGGCCTGCTCACCCCCGGCAAGACACCCGAGGAGAACCTCCGCTTCGTCACATTCCTGGTCAACGTTATGATGGCCGTCAAGAAGCACAACGCCCTCCTAAAGGCCTCCATTATGACCGCCACCAACGCCCACCGTCTGGGTGCCCAGGAAGCACCACCCTCTATCATCAGCGTCTTCCTCGGCAGCCAGCTCTCGGCGGTGCTCGACCAACTGGAAAATGCCGACAAGGAGCAGGCCATAGTCCTTGACGAGAAACGCCGTATGCAACTCGGCGTGGCGCATATCCCCGAGGTGCTGGTCGACAATACCGATCGCAACCGCACCTCCCCTTTCGCTTTCACCGGCAACCGCTTCGAGTTCCGTGCCGTAGGCTCATCAGCCAACTGCGGCTGCGCCATGATAGCCCTCAACACCGCCGTCGCCTCACAGCTGTGCGTATTCCGTCAGGAGGTGGACACCCGCATGGCGGCAGGTGAGCAGAAAGAGCACGCCATCTTCGAAGTGCTGCGAGAATACATCCGTGAGTCGAAGCCCATTCGTTTCGACGGCAATGGCTACAGCGACGAGTGGCGGCAGGAGGCGCAGCGGCGTGGCTTGGATTGCGAAAGCAGCGTGCCACTCATCTATGATGCCTACACCTCGCCTTCGTCGGTGAAGATGTTCGAGACCACCGGTGTGATGAACCGCACCGAACTGGCCGCCCGCAACGAGGTGAAGTGGGACACCTACATTAAGAAGGTGCAGATAGAGGCGCGCGTGCTGGGCGACATCGTCCTCAACCACATCATCCCGGTGGCCACGCGCTACCAGTCGACACTGCTTGACAACGTCTACAAGATGCGCCAGGTATACGACATCGACAAGGCCCGCACCCTCTCGGCCCACGACGACTCGCTTATCGAGGAGCTCTCGGAGCATATTTCCGCCATCAAGCAGAACGTGGACAATATGGTGGAAGCCCGCAAACAGGCAAACCACATAGCCAACGAACGGGAGCGTGCCATCGCCTACCACGACAGCGTGCTACCCTATTTCGACCCCATTCGCTACCATGTGGACAAACTCGAGTTGATTGTCGACGATGAGCTGTGGCCGTTGCCAAAGTACCGGGAGATTCTCTTCTCGCACTAACCAATCAAGTAATCAAACAATAATATATCATTTATCATCTTATGGACACAAAGTACATTTTCGTCACGGGCGGCGTGGTTTCCTCTCTTGGGAAGGGCATCATCTCCGCCAGTATCGGCCGTCTGCTGCAGGCTCGCGGCTATAAGGTCACTATTCAGAAATTCGACCCCTACATCAACATCGACCCAGGCACCCTGAACCCTTACGAGCACGGCGAGTGCTACGTGACAGACGACGGTTTTGAGACCGACCTCGACCTGGGGCACTACGAGCGCTTCACGGGCATCCACACCACACGCAACAACAGCATCACCACCGGCCGCATCTACAAGACGGTCATCGACCGCGAGCGCAAGGGCGACTACCTAGGCAAGACCATCCAGGTGGTGCCACACATCACCGATGAAATCAAGCGTCGTATGCTGCGCGAAGACGATAAAGACGAGCAGCTCGACTTCGTCATCACCGAGGTGGGAGGAACTATCGGCGACATCGAGAGCGCCCCTTTCATGGAGGCCATCCGTCAGCTGCGCTGGCAACTGGGTCGCAATGCCGTCTGTGTTCACCTCACCTATGTGCCTTATTTGAAGGCTGCCGACGAGCTGAAAACCAAGCCTACCCAGCACAGCGTCAAGGAGCTGCAGGGAATGGGTATCCAGCCGGACATCCTTGTGCTCCGCACCGAACGCCACCTCGACGACCACCTGAGGATGAAGGTGGCATCATTTTGCAACGTCGACCTCGAATGCGTGGTGCAGAGCGAGGATATGCCGAGTATCTATGAGGTGCCGGTGAATATGCAGAAGCAAGGATTGGACGCTGCCATCCTGCGTAAGATAGGCATCCCTGTGGGCGAGACACCGGAGATGAAGGCCTGGCACGACTTCCTCGACAAACAGCGCAACGCCCAACGCGAGGTGCACATAGGGCTGGTGGGCAAGTACGACCTTCAGGACGCCTACAAAAGCATTCGCGAGAGCCTCAACCTGGCCGGCATCTACAACAACGTGAAGGCAAAGCTGCACTTTGTCAACAGCGAGGAGATTACCCAAGAGAATGTGGGCGAGAAACTCGAAGGGTTGGCGGGTATCGTCATCTGTCCCGGTTTTGGCACACGCGGCATCGAGGGCAAGATTATCGCCGCCGAATACAGCCGGACGCACGACATCCCCACCTTCGGCATCTGCCTCGGCATGCAGATGATGGTCATCGAGTTCGCCCGCAACATGCTGGGCTATAAGGACGCAAACAGCCGCGAGATGGACGAGAAAACACCGCATAACGTCATCGACATCATGGAGGAGCAGAAGAGCATCACCCAGATGGGCGGCACCATGCGACTGGGCGCATACGACTGCGAGCTGAAAGAAGGAAGCCGAGTATATGAGGCATACGGCAAAGAGACGCTTATCAAGGAACGCCACCGTCATCGCTACGAATTCAACAATGCCTTCAAAAAAGAATATGAGGCAACGGGTATGAAGTGTGTGGGTATCAACCCCGCCGCTGACCTGGTGGAGATAGTGGAGATACCTGAGAAACGCTGGTATATCGGCACACAGTTCCACCCCGAATACTCGTCGTCAGTGCTGAATCCGCACCCGCTGTTCATGAGTTTCGTCAAAACTTGTTCTGAGTAATCTGAGTATTCCGAATAATCTGAAAAGAGATGGAACAGCTGAAACATGAATGCGGCGTGGCGATGATTCGCCTGCTGAAGCCGCTCGACTATTATGCCCAGAAGTATGGTTCATGGGCCTACGGATTCAACAAGCTCTATCTGATGATGGAGAAGCAGCACAACCGTGGCCAGGAGGGTGCCGGCATCGCGTCGGTGAGCCTGACCAATAAGCCTGGCACAGAGTATATGTTCCGCGAGAGGGCCGAGGGTAAGGACGCCATCACGGAGATTTTCTCCCGAGTGACGCAGGAGATGGCCGGCGAATTGCTGATGGGCCATCTGCGCTATTCCACCACAGGCAAGAGCGGATTGCAGTATGTGCATCCCTTCCTACGGCGCAACAACTGGCGGGCCAAGAACCTATGCCTGTGCGGCAACTTCAACATGACCAACATCGACGAGGTCTTCCAATTCCTCACCGCCCAAGGCCAGTCACCGCGTATCTACGGCGACTCGTACCTCACGCTTGAACTGATGGGGCACCGCCTTGACCGCGAGGTGGAGCGACTCTTTGTGGAAGCAAAAGAAAAAGGGCTTGAAGGCATCGACATCACGAGTTATATTGACGACCATGTGGAGATAGCCAATGTGCTGCGCACCACGATGGAGCACTACGACGGCGGCTATGTGATGTGCGGCCTCACCGGCAGCGGCGAGATGTTCTCCGTGCGCGACCCTTGGGGCATCCGTCCGGCGTTCTACTATCGTGACAACGAGATAGTGGCATTGGCCAGCGAGCGCCCCGTGCTGCAGACAACTTTCAACCTCCAGTACGATGATATCCACGAGTTAAAACCTGGTGAAGCCCTGATCGTGCGTCGCAACGGAGAAATACGTTTGGAACAGATTCTGCCCGCCAAGCAGCTGAGCGCATGTTCTTTCGAGCGCATCTACTTTAGCCGAGGTTCCGACCGCGACATCTACCATGAACGCAAACGACTGGGAGAGCAACTGACTCCCGCCATCCTGCAAGCTATCGACGGAGACATAGAAAACACCGTCTTCTCCTACATCCCCAACACCGCCGAGGTGGCCTACTACGGCATCACCGACGGCTTCCGTAAGATGCACGACGAAGTGAGGACGGAAAAGGTGGTGTGGAAAGACATCAAGATGCGTACCTTCATTGCCGACAATAGCGAGCGCAACGACCTGGCAGCACACGTCTATGACATCAGCTACGGCTCCCTGCGGCCCTACGAGGACAACCTCGTCATCATCGACGACAGCATTGTGCGAGGCACCACGCTGCGCGAGAGCATCTTCAAAATCCTCGACCGGCTGCACCCCAAGAAGATTGTAATGGTCAGTAGCTCTCCGCAGATACGCTACCCCGACTACTACGGCATTGATATGCCGCGTCTAGAGGAGTTCTGTGCCTTCCGCGCCACGATGGCGTTGATTGAAGAACGTGGGATGCAACAGCTTATAGCCGACACCTATCAGGCCTGCCAGCGCGAGTTGCAGAAGCCCAAAGAAGAGATGCAGAACCGCGTGCGTGCCGTCTATGAGCCCTTCACCGTCGAGAAAATCAACCGGAAGATTGTGGAGATGCTGCGTCCCGAAGACATGCAGGCTCCCGTCGAGTTGGTTTTCCAAAGCATCGAAGGGTTGCACGAGGCTTGTCCCAACCACCCCGGCGACTGGTACTTCACCGGCCACTACCCCACCCCTGGAGGCACCCGCCTAGTCAACCAGGCCTTCATGAACTATATCGACAAACAGACATAACCAGCGAAATCAACCGAAATATTTTCAAGAAACTCGACGTTATTATGAATATGAAATCAATAGCCAAAATATTGTCACTCATCTTCTGCCTGTCCCTCCTGTCCTCATGCTCAATCATAAGAGGATTAAGGGCCGATGGCAAGAACGGCCCTAACATCTTCAGCTTCGAGGGACGCGAACACGACACCATCGCCACTGGCGATGTGGCATTCCTCTTCCCCGTCGCTCATAAACAAGTTGACTGGATCGACACCACGCATTTCTATAGTAAGCCACATCCTTGCGACTCTATGACATTCGGGGAGGCCTTCGACAAGGAAAGCCATATACAGGGCATTCTCATCATCCACAACGACAGTATCGTATTTGAGCGTTACTGGGGCGACTTCTCAGCCGACCGCATGGCCACCATCTTCTCCATTTCCAAGTCCATCACATCGCTCCTCTGCGGCATCGCCGTCGACGACGGCTATATCCATAGCATCGACGACCCTGTAACCGATTACCTGCCGGAGCTGAAGAAGGAAGACCCGATGTGGCATAAGCTCACCATCCGGCACCTGCTGGACATGAAGAGCGGCCTGGATTTCGACGACACCTACGAGTTCACCTCGCTGAAGGATTTGAAGATGATCAACGCGATGGCTAAGCTGAACTATGGGCACGACATCATGAAGCAAATCAGAGGATTGGAATTCCGCTGCGAGCCCGGAACTCAATTTCGATACGAAAGCATGACGTCGGCCATCCTCGGCGCGGTCATCGAGCGCGCCTCGGGTAAGCGCTATGCCGACTATCTCGGCGAGCGTGTGTGGAAGCCGCTCGGCATGGAACATCAGGCGCTGGTCAACATCGACAGCCGCAAGCACGATTTTGCGCACTGCTTCGGCGGCATCTCCCTTACCATCAAAGACCTTGCCAAAATCGGCCGCCTTTATCTTAATGATGGAATGTGGAATGGCCGGCGCATAGTGAGCGAAGATTGGATACGGCAGACCGCCGACTGCGACACCAGCTATCACGGCTACCATTTCAACTGGTACAACATCAACTACGATGGCTTCATCCGCCCAGACTATTCCGGCTACTACGCTCTCGGCATCTGCGAGCAGGTGCTCTACGTCAACCCTCACAAGAACCTTGTCATCGTGCGCATCGGCTGGAGCAACAGCGGTCCCACAAGAATTCCGGTATTGTTTGAGCAGCTAAGCGAATACTTCTGACGCGGATAAAAGAACACTATTGCAGCTACAACGTTGCGACCAACCAACAAGCCGCTATTTCACAACAAACTTGGTTGTTTCAAGGTTTCTATTGCCCTCTATTTGCAACAAATAGACACCCTTTTCTAATTCGTCGACGGGGATGGTTCCTCGTGTTAAACCGGCTGCCACCTTTTGTCCCATTACATTGTATACGGCATACTCCACCGCCTCACCAGAAAGTCCCTTCAAGCAGAGGGTCTCAGAAGCCGGATTGGGATATATCTCAAGGGGCTGTGGCCGAGAGGCTTCATGAACAGTCAAAGGTGCTGTCGTGGGAATGATATCCACGATAATACCCTCTATTTTTGTCCATCCGTAAGAGAAACCATTGGCATCGGGTATTTTGTACCAGTTGTCCTTGTATCCGCCCCAGCCAAAGTTGATATGGAACTTCCCGTCACTCTCTCGATAGCCGTCGACTACAACATTGTGACCGGATGTCCCGGCGGGATTTTCAATGGCCAGGTGGACAGGATAACCCGCTTGTAGATTTGAAATCAAAATAGCCAATGCCGTCGAATCGAGTTCCCGTAGCAACTGACAATCCGCAAAACCAAACCGTTGATAGGCCTCAAACGCTTGATTCACTGAGAAGGTGCCGGAACCATAAGAATCTGAAGCAGAATAAACCTGTTGACAGGCAATGCCACAAGCAAAGACCACGGCAGCTTTCAATGAGTCGGGAAGATCCTCGCCACGTTGGAACCGGGCGTCGACGGAATCCAACATCACGTTCAGCTGTGGAAATGATGGGAATCCATAAGTCGCCCAATCGTCATCGATATGGAACTGGCGTCCGAAATAGTTACCAGTGTAATAATCGTCGCCATCGTCGAAGCGGGTGCCCTGCGTCGTCTGCAGATAATTGAGGATCTGCCCCATGACAACAGCTGGGCAACCGGCATAACAGTGTTTGTTATTCTCCTGCGGATCTGCCGGACAAAGTTGATTGTAAGGATACTCCTGCGTCCATCGCGTGGTAAGAAGAGTCTGCTGTGCCCAGCCGGTTACCGCGCAAAACAAGAACAGTACAATAAAAATCTTTTTCACTGTTTTCAATAGTATTATCCAATTCGCGGTGCAAAGATACACTTTTTTCCCCATTTGAAACAGAAAAAATGTAATTATACAAACAAAAAAGGAGTCTCATTTCTGAAACTCCTTAGAAAAGATGGGCGGCGACTTACTTTTCCACAAACAAGTGCAGTATCATCAGCGAGGGCGGGCTTAACTTCTCTGTTCGGAATGGGAAGAGGTGAACACCGTCTCTATAACCACCCAAAATAATGGTTTTGACT
>JAEEGF011695636.1_pt1 | contig 14229 bp, 9 predicted proteins | sample 9134171 | NCBI WGS metagenome assembly JAEEGF01 (sample SAMN16246542, study PRJNA631951) | gut metagenome | biome: gut microbiome; feature: rumen; material: AP-attached | host: Bos | place: Iran: Karaj | collected 2018-10
TCGTAACTTTGCCCCCGAAATGAAAAAGGTTATGCTTCCTTAGTTCAATGGATAGAACAAATCTCTCCTAAAGATTAGATCCGAGTTCGATTCTCGGAGGAAGTACAAAACGAGTCAAATAAAGGAAAAGAAATTAAAAGAAATCATTGTAATACAATCATTTACAAAAATTCGTATTTTTCCTTTATTTACAAATCTTGACAAAATTTACCCCCTTTTTCGCATTTCAGGATCCTTTTTAACACCCCAGAGTTTTCTGTTTTCAGAATAATTTGTATCTTTGCAAAACAAACTGAAACGACCATGGATAAAGGAAAGAGAAGAGGTGTCAATCCGAACCTTATAGAGGACGGTACACCAAGATTATTAAAGAAAAGTATCAAAAATGGGGCTGAAGAAAGCCTGTATGTCGAGTATCAATTAGGGTATGACCTTGAAAAGGGCACATCTATCAGAAGGAAAGAGTACCTATCCCTGTACCTCATCACTACCCCCAAAACGCCCGTCGAGAGGGAGCAGAACAGAGAAACGCTCCTCCTTGCAAAGAAAATTAGGCGAGCCAAGGAAGAGAGATTCATAGAGGAACGAGAAGGATTTATGTTCCAACGTGACACCAAGGTCAACTTTTTCTTCTTATTTGAGGAATACATCAGCACATACCAGAAAAAAGACATCCGAGTTATCGAGATGGCATTGAGACGTTTCAGAGAGTTTCTTGAAGACAACGAGGAATACAAGAAGTTCACAGAATACCTCAAACCAGCGTACATCAACAAGGATATGATGGCTAAATTCACGGACTACCTAAAGAAAACTTGCTCGGGTTCCACGGGCGCTTGGAGTGTATATCAACGCTTCAAAAAAGTCATCAACTACATGGTTGAGAAGGGGTTTCTCCGGACAAGTCCTTGTAAGGGCGTCACCATCAAGGCCGACACGGATGCAGTTACAAAAGAGATACTTACGCAAGAGGAAATTACCACCCTCATCAAAACCCCAGTCGTTCCAGACGCACCCGAAGTACGGAAAGCCTTCATCTTCTCATGTTATACGGGGCTGCGGTGGGCAGACATCATCAACCTACGTTACGGCAACATCGACCGAACAAACAGACTGCTGAGGTTCGAGCAAACGAAGACCAAAGGCCACTCTTCTTCAAGCGTGGTCACTATACCTCTTCGGCTGGATCTCATAGACTTCCTGGGGAAAGGGGAGAAATCCACTCTCCTATTCCATCTCCCTACCCACAACGGTGCGTTATACTTCCTTCGTCGTTGGTGCAAGGCCGCTGGAATCGACAAGCACATCACCTGGCACTGCGCCCGTCATAGTTATGCTGTCGCTTTGCTGTCTAATGGTGCAGACATCAAGACCGTTTCTTCCCTAATGGGGCATTCCTCAATCGCCATGACCGAGAAATATCTGCACGTGGTGGACCAACTCAGAGAGAAAGCCATCAACTCACTGCCACGAATCACATTATAAACTGAGGCACGGAAGGCAGTAGCACGACAAGGCGACAAGCATCCTCAACAAGGGGATGAGGCCGCGTGTTGTCCTGTTTTTGCCATCGATAACTGAACTAAGCATGGGGATGCTTATTCATTCGTGAGGAACTTACCGTCGGGTGTCATACCCTCCACGCTGATGAACATCTCGCGGCAAGAGGAGTTGTTGTAGAACTCCACATGGGCCTTGCCCTCGCTGTCGGTCTTCACGTCGGGCTGCCAGTAGATGGTGCGGAGGAAATCTTCCATGGGCGGAATCTTGGAGTAGTCCTCCATCTGAAAAGTCTCGGGCGTGTTGTAGCCCTCGAAATAGGTCTTTCTCAGCCCCTTGTTGCTTTCAGTGGTGAATTTCTTGTGCAAATACAGATAAATGCGCACAGATTTCCCTCCAAGTTCAGTATATTTTTCAACATTTATATTCCCGCCATCCAGCATTTCTGTTCTCGGGCTGCCTGGCTGGATATAGATGGACTTAATTTCCGACAGGTCAAAGGGGAAAAACTCGTCACCATGAAATCCATGTTCACCTGATGTCGCATTGCTGATGTTGGTCAACCCGTTGTCGATGATCCAAAAAAACGGGCGGTGGTCGTAGGATATACTGCCAGTCCAGTCATAACCTCCGTTATGCTGTACAAGACTTCCAACATTATTCGTAACAGGAAACACAGGAGATGTTGGCACATGTTTCGCATCGGGATCGTTGAAGAACGGGTTCCGCTTGCACAGGAACTCGAACGTCGTCGGGTCTTCCTCGCCCCTGTCACGGATGTTGTCCAGTTCACGGTCCACATCATAGTATAGGGTGGCGAACTGCTGTCCAAATTTCTCGTTCTTGTACTGCCAGTCGTCGTTGGTGAAGTAACGGCGCTTGGCTCTCACCGTCACGTTTCTCAGCACATGCTCGCGTTTCGACAGCGGTACATACACCGTGTCGTCGTCCGTCCACTCCAGCAGAGTCTGGTATTTCTTTAATTTTACATCCTCTTATATTTTGTCTTTTTAAAGATGGAAGACTCCTTATTGTTGCAATGTCTACTGCTCCAAGTACACCATTGACATCCATCCATTCAATTGAATCTCTTCCCTCATCAGACATAATCATTGCAGATAATTGACCTTCTTTTGTAGTCCATGCACCCCTCTGCGAGAATGCAATTGATGGTATTGATAATAACCATACTATTACAATTACAAGTCGTTTCATATAAATTTCGATTTATTGATAACGGCCCTTATAAGGAATCGTTCACAGCTTAGAGCCTAAAGCCTTAATAGTGCCTAAGGTCTTGATTTAGTTCACTTATATCAGAATAGCCATAATACTTCCCATCATGATAATTCATCTTACCTAAATCATCAAATCTGACGGAAGCTCTCCTTGAGGATGAAGACATATCCGTCTCACCGCCCTCTATTGTCCACGCATTGGAATAGGTGTATCTCGATGGGATGTAAGATGAAGCCTTGCCCAGCAGACCTACATAAAAATATCCTTCTAACTGGTATATAGGCGTACACATCATGCCGTAGGTGTACTGATAAAACGTGTTCTGAACTGACGTACTATCGTATTCGCAAGTAAAAATATAGTTCTCTTTGCTTTTTACTTCATTCTCAGTGTATTCTCCCACGGCCTTGATTGAAAGCAGACGGTGGTCGGAAGAATAGTTGAATGTGACCTCTGAATTATTGAAAAAGGAATAAGGTTCTCCGCCTTTGGTTCCTTTTCTTTCACTGGTAGTTTTGCAGGAAGAGAGCTGCCCTTTGCGATTGTATGAGAAAGAGCTTTCGGAGGAGTATGTATAATCCAATGTGTCTTCAGCGTAAGATCCTTCAGAAGAAAGGGAGACAATGCGGTTGCGGTCGAGTTCCATGGTAGAAACATAACTCTCGTGTATCCCACCGAAAGAACTAATATCATAACCACCCCTCGTGATGATATTTTTTTCATTGACTTCAGATGTCCAATTCTGAGCCGTGATCGTTTTAAGGTTGCCGTCGCCCGTATAACCATACGTGTAGAGCGTTATTAAACTGCCATATCCGAAAGAACTTGGGTAAGGAATCTTAACAGAGGTCAATCGGACATCTTTCACACGTTCGTTGGCCTCGGCGTCATCTCCATAGAGAACACCTATTTTTGTAACTGGTGCGTCATCATCATCATCCCTGCAGGAGGTAAACAGCACGCCCACCACGATTAACATCAGTAGGAATGTAAAGTATCTTTTATTCATATTACAATCGAAGATTAGATGGTGAAAAGTTATACAAACTATGACGAATGTTCATCCAAAACTCATAAAATCTATACTATTTGTTGATAATGGTTCTTATGTTGAATCGTTCACAGCGAATTTGGGTTTTGTCTTTATTTTTCCTGCTTGGTCGGGGGAAGGGTTATTTTGAGACGGGACGAACGGGGAAACCGCCGTCGCGGAGGCCGTAATGGTTATAGTTCCAGGCCGCTAAGTCCGGTTGGAAGTAGATACTGTACGCGCCGGAGTCATTGTCGGGAAGCAGCGTGCCCGACCAGTAGTGACCGTACGCATGAAGATACCAATGATTGGAGTAGTAGCGGTTACCGGCAGCGGGCAAGAAGATGCTGTTGCCGTTCGGACCTGTGAACTTGAAGCCTGGTACACTATGGAGTTCGATCCACTCGCTCTCGCATTTGTCGAGAAGTTCCTCGATTTGCTCAACTGATGGCATCTGCCAGTTGTCACCCCATTTCACATGAGCAACATCGTATTCTGTGCCGCAGATGCTCTTACCAAGATCATGGCATGTTTCTGGGGAGCCGTCGCAATGGATATAGGTGATCCAATCGTAAACATCTTTCTCCTCCGTCTCTCCCCAAGCGTAGTAGCCACCGAAGCCTTCGGGTTTGGTAGCACCCACGTTCATGTTGGCCCACTTCGTGCCTGAAGGCAAACCGAGGTCAACGGCCTCAAGACCTTTGGGTTTCTGACCTTTAGAGTCTTCAGAGCCATCATTGTTATCGTCTTTGGAGCATCCCGTGAACACAAGTATGCCTAATAAAGCCAAAGCTGTAGTGAATAATGCTTTCTTCATAATCGTTGAATTATTGTTATCGTTGAATGGTGTCTTTTCAATCCGCAAAGATACATGATTTTCTTCAATTATCATGTTATTGTTGATAACGGTTCTTATGTTGAATCGTTCACAGCAGCATACCAGTTTTAATGCATGGGTTTGACGATTCTGATGTCTTTCTCAGGGACAACAATGGTGGTGGCAGTATGTTTGCCGTTTTTGAGCGTACCATTAAGGCTAAACTTTAAATATGAGCCGTCATTGGTAATAAGGAGGCTACCTTCTTTGAAGGGAGTTTCATCGTATAACGTCTCTTCACCCAAAGTGTCGCCACTGACATTCCCACTCACTATACCTCCGTAAACAGTAAAATTATAATACCCTATAAAATCTTTGATGGGAATACCGACAATGTAGGGAATACCAATATATAAATAAACACCATCGTCCAACAATTTCTGGTCAATATTTGCAAGATCTATCTTCTTTCCTACCAAGGAAGAGTCGGCAAATACAGTGTAACACCAGTCGGTTGTTTGGGGATTCGTGGCGGTAATATGATACACTTTGGTGTTAGGTGAATAACTTGCCTCTGCAGATGACATCTCGTAGATATGACCATTGAAATACATTTGGTTGTCTTGCACTTCAATCTCGTTGTCGTCATTGCACGCACAGAATAAAAACAACACACAAAACAAAATAGAAAAGTACTGTTTCATAATAGTTTATTTTTTTGTTACATTAAATCACCCCTTATAAATAATCCAGAGAATGAGAATTATCCTCTTAAATTCTAATGATTTATTTATTACTGTTGAGAAATGTCGGAAATGTCTTTTCCTAAATAAAAGCGCTAATAGACGTTCTTATTGTACGGGTAGTCTTTTTAGGATAACTATTATTCTATAATCCCGGCTTTCCTAAGCAGGGGGAGGATGCGTACGGAGGTCTCACGGTTCATCTTGTCTTCTTCTAAGAAGTATTCGTCGATGAGGTCATCGTGGCCTTTCAACAACTTGGTAATGAGGTCGTCGCCTAAGAGTCGTGCAGGGATATAATGCTTCCCCAGACTGATGTTCTCAATGATATAGCAGGCAGGTCTTTTCATGTTCGAGTTCGAACTGATAACAGCACCCACAAGACCGAAAGCGAATTGCACGTTGGCTTGGCGGTTGCTTTCTGCTTTGTCTATTCTTCTGCCGGTAAACAGTATCTTGTTCTCAGGTAAAGGAAGCGCGAATGCGTATCCTTTTCCAAATCTGTTATTGTCGCATCCGATGTTGCCGAGGTTGATGAAGAGGGAATCGCCACTTTGGATGGCGAATGCTGTTTTCCTCAGTTTCTTGTCTGTGCCCTTGTCATTGGTGGTGAGAGAATAATCCCCTCCTCCCGACCACATTTGTTTAGACTTCGACCTTTCGATGATGTGTATGGATGGTAGTTCCATCCAGTTGCCGGCCAGATAATCGTCGAAACTGGTGCAGTACCTCGCTTGAGCTGACGTTTGCAGCGATGCGACGGTAAACAGCGTCAATAATAGATGCTTCATAGCGGTTCTTCTCTTGGGTTATAAGTATAAGTGTAGTCCTAAGTTGAGGCTCCATCTGTCAACACCGTTGATGTCGTCCTTGCTGCCAGGGTAATAATAGTGGCGTTTGCCCAAATAGAGGGTGATGTTCTGCAGTGTCGCACCGATGCCGAAATGTTCGGTGATGACATATTCTATCCCTGCTGTAAAGCGAGTACCCAGACCTTCCTGTGTGCTGTGGTATTTGACACTGCTGAAGATGTCTGTGACATCGTCTCCGTCGTTGATGCTGGCATAACCCAGTCCTAAGGAGACCTTGGCCCGCCACCTTGCGGAAAACTCACCACCATAGATCAAAGATGGGCCTATGTAGTCGAGTTTGATGTCCGCGTCGGGATAACTGGTCTTGTTGTGCATGTACGCGAAGCCGATCCCCCATCCTTTCGGGCTTGAGTAGGTATATTCGCCGCCCAGTTCCATGCCGGTTCTCCAAGTGTATTTGCCGCTCGGGGTGTACATCTTGGAAGTGATCCATGCTGGTCCCACCTCAACAGCCAGACTATGTATGCCTTTTTTCGGCACCACTGGATTAGGAAGTGAGGTCGTCTTGTTTTCTGTCTGGGCGTTTGCGTCGAGTGCCATGAGCATCATCCCCGTGATTATCAGCAGAAGCATATTAATATTTGAAAAATGTTTCTTCATCGTAGAATCGTTTTTGGTAAATGTCCTTTCATATATAAACAAGGAATTCTTAAAAACTTGCATGAACAACGTGAAAAAAGTATCAATGCTATCTATATCTTTTTCAATCATCTCATAGTTCTAGGGGATGCCTATTGAAAGCGTGAGGGTGTTGAGGCGTCCCTGGTTGAGGAACCTGTCGATGGAGATGCAGTGAAAGAACATCGCCATGTCATTGCGAAGAACTTAAAAAGAACCACAATAGCCATTATCAGTCTTTTCTTATTCATATCTTGCTCTTTTTTTGTGATGTTTCAATTTAGAATGTGTATTTGGCTCCCGCTGTATACAGACCCCGACATCCATAACCGAGTTCTGAATAAAACTTGAACCTCTTTAATCTTACTGAAAAACCGACGAAAGTGAATTGGCCCGTAAGTTCAGTCCAGTATTTATGGATGTATTTCTCCTTAGTATGATCTATCTCATAAAAGTCGCTTTCTTCGGCACAGAACCTTGTTTTCTGCCTGAACAGTCCAATGGACAACCCCGAATACATTCGCGCCATGATACCATCTTTCTTCTCCAGCAGGAGGCTTAAGCCCATAATGACGGTAGAAGAAATCCTCCAGCCCTTTGTCATTCTCCCAGAAGTAAGGACAAGGGATAAAGCCGATGCTGTAACCCACTTCATGACGTTTCATGGGCAATTCACCGTTCGCGCTCTCCTGTGCATTGACTGGTGAGAAACATGCGACAACAAGCCCGCATGTTATGAAGCGTTTGAAAGCATTCCTTTTCATTGTTATCCTTATTTATATTATTGCTTTTGTTCGTAATACCATCATACCACATTTGCCACCTCGAAATTGAAGCCGCGAATCTTGTTCTCCAGTATCAAACTGCGCATACGGCCCATCGCTTCTACTTACTTCACCAGAACCTTCTTGCCGTTTTGGATGTAGATGCCTTTGGAGAGTCGGTCTTTGGTCACGGGACGACCAGTGAGGTCGTAGATTACATCTTTCGTTCGTAGTCCGTACTCGTTTGAGTCGGATGCCACCTCATGGATGGCAGTCGGTACTATCGTGAACACTCCACTGAACACTTCATCGGCATTTTCAATATTGATGGTGTAGTCCCCGCCGTCGTAGTCGGAGATGTCGATGCTGAGGGCGACAATCTCGTTGGCTCGCACCGACTTGACATATACCACGCTGTCGTTCTGGTTCTTGATAACCATGCTGTAGTCGTTGTTGAGTTTGCCGAGGTCGATGTTGAGCAGTCGGTCGCTATACTCTCCTACCAATGGGTCTTCTTCCGTTTCATCCGTATTCTTTCGGACAGGTGCTTTTGGCTTCACCTTCACCGTATGGGTGAAGTCGATACGGCGTTTGGGCACATTCGCGTCGGGCGAAACTCCATCCTCGTAACTGTCGTTGAGATAAATGACCTCATCACCCACCGTACACGACATAAGAACCGTGTAGAGATGCATCAAATCACAATCCAGATTAATGTCAGGACGGTTCGCACTACCTACCCCTTCCAACCACACATTCGTCAACAAACCATCAGGAACGTTTGTGTTAATGACAGGAACATTCAGATTGTAGCATGCCCCCTTGAAACCATTAATGTCGCCGAAAATTTTTGTGAATGTAAACTCAAAACCATTGTCCATACGGACTATTTCGCCTTCATTTACGCTGAAATCATACATCAGACGAAGTTTTTGTTCTGGAGCGGCGAAATACACTTTATAGGGCTTCTCATACCATGCGCCTACATAACTCAGCGAGGCATCGGAATCATCGTAGTCACTGCTGTTTTCTTTCGTATAGTCACGCTCCATCATCCGCTTGCAGACCTTGCCATCAACGATGGTGTCGCCGTCGAAATAGAAGTATTCCACCTTTTCGATAGGATTGTCGGTCCAGATATCCGCATCGACTCCCACCTTCCACACCTTGTCTTCCTCGATAAATGGACGGTATGCCGGCATCTGTTGTGTTTTATTGATGACGGGGTATTTCTTCCCGAATTCGTCCATGACGATATATGTAATTTTCGAAAGATCATAACCACTAGGTCTGTCCATTATATCGTAAGTACCGAATCCTGGGACACGAAAATCCGTATGATGCCATCCATAGCAATCACATTGATCATCAAGAGTTAGTATCTTTTTGAAGCGCAAGAGATGCACCAAAGGGTCTTCTGTAGGTTCTTCAATGAAGAAAGAATAATAAGAAGTACAACAAAACACATTAACATATCCGGATACATGCAAATATCCGTTCTCCAGTTCAAAGGTAAGCTTATTATCATAGAGTTCTCCTTGCCCCAACTCTTCCAACTGTCTCTCACCAATATCCTCATTAAGAGGCATCTTACAGCCACGAATTGCTGCATATCGTGTATTGGTAACCGTAAAAGGAATATGATCACGCCATTCAAAACTATCCTTCTCCGTTTCAACGATTATGAAAGGCCCCACGACGAATGCCAGATAGTCATAACCATCCACTTTATCATATGAAAAGAAAGGACCTTCATTGCATCCGACACCTTCTATCATCGTGAACAACTCTCGGTATATGGGTGGATATACGTCAGCATCAGACTTTATACCCATCACCCATGTTCTTAGAGGCCGGTTTTGTTCTTCAAATGATTTGTAGTAATCTATTTGTTTATATGGATAGATCCATGGACCTTCGGTCAGCCAATCCTTTTTCAGGACCTTGAGTTCCAACGTTTCTCCCGAATCAATGTTATAGGAAGTAAATGTATCGCCCTCTTCCAGCGAGAAGTCGTAAAGCAAGTATTCTTTTTCGTCCGTTTCCGAATACACATACACTTTCCTGTCCTCTTCACGGACCAAAGCCCCATTACGATTCGGTCTATTAACTAAACCTTTTAATTTTATCCTATAATAGGTCTTTCCGTCCTTCTCCACTTTTTTATCAAGCAACTGATAATCCTCGAATGAATAATTATCCGACAACCAAGTTGAATATTCTTTAAAATCTGGATTCTCACCAGGCTGAGTGTGGACAACTAACCAATCCTTTACCGACCTTGAATCATCATACCGTTTTATAGAATCCACGAACGGCTTGTAGTCATCGGGATCCACCTCTCTGTTTTTCTTGATGACGGGATATTCGTTGCCATATTCGTCCACAACGATATATACTAACTTGGAAGGATTGTAACCATCTGGTGCGTACTTCAAATCCCTAATACCAAAGCCCGGAACACGGAAATCAGTCTGATGCCATGCCGTGCAATCGAAATAATTATATGATGATACATTTATCTTAAACCTTAAAATATGCACATTAGGATCAGCTGTAGGTTCTTCTAGGAAATACGCATAATTCGTAGCGCCACACACAGTATATGCATACCCATAGACATGCAACACTCCGTCCTCGAGTTCAAAGTTGAGGTCATGTACAATCGGCCAATATGATAATTCGGGACCTTTCTTATCAGTTGTTTTCATGTCGCAACCACGGACAGTGGCGTAACGGGTGTTGAAAATGGGAAACATAATATCGTCATAGGCAGAAATGCTATGCGGGTCGTCGGTAAATACGTCCCTTTCAGGTCCTCTAACATATGCCAAATAGTCATATCCATTCGATTTATGATAAGAGAAGAACGGCCCTTCATTGCAACCAATTCCTTCAATCATCGTGAATAACTCGTCATATATGATATATGTGGGGGGAGATACGATTATATCAGATTCTATCCCCATCACCCAAGTACGCAAAGGTCGCTTTTGCTCTACCATTGTTTCATAGTTCAACATTGTGTTGTGGGGATAAATCCATGATGCTTCGGGCAACGTCCCTTCTTTCAAGACCTTGAGGTTCACCATTTCTCCCGAATCAATGTCATAGAAAGCACATGTGTCGCCCTCTTTCAAAGAGAAGTCGTAAAGTAAGTACTCCTTTTTGTCAGTTTCTGAAAACACATACACCTTGCGGTTCTCTTCGCGCACTCCAATCTCTTTTTGACCATGGCTTTTACTATTGACATTCATCTTATAATAGACCTTGTCTTTCACCACCATTCTTTCGTTGATCAACTCGTAACGGTCGAAAGAATAATCATCCGACAACCATGAAACGTATTCTGGGAAATCAGGATTCTCACCTGGCTGTGTATGGATAACGTTCCACTCTTTGACCAAATCGGGATAATGAGTCCATTGGTCTATCGTTTCCACAAACGGCTTGTAGTCATCAGCCTCCTGTCCGATCATCGACAACGAGATGGTTGTCATCAGCAGCAATGCTATCAATTTATTCCTCATCATATCTCGTTCTTTTTTGATTGTTTATTGAAAATTCATAAGATTCCAACTCTTCTTTACCTTACCAGCACCTTCTTGCCGTTTTGGATGTAGATGCCTTTGGAAAGTCGGTCTTTGCTCATGGGACGGCCGGTGAGGTCGTAAATCACTTCTTTCATTTGCTGTCCGTTCTCCTTCGAATCGGATGCAATCTCATGAATGGCGGTCGGATCGATGCTGAACACACCGCTGAACACTTCATCGGCATTTTCGATGTTGATGGTGTAGTCCCCGCCGTCGTAGTCGGAGATGTCGATGCTGAGGGCGACGATCTCGTTGGCACGCACCGACTTGACATAGACCACACTGCCGCTCTGATTCTTGATGACCATGTTGTATTCGTTGTTGAGCTTGCCGAGGTCGATGTTGAGCAGACGGTCGCTGTAATCGCCCGTCAAGGTATTTTCTGTCTCATCTGTTGACCTCCTGACAGGTGCTTTCGGCTTCACCTTCACCGTATGTGTGAAATCGATGCGGCGTTTGGGCGTTTCAGGGTCGGGCGTAACGATATCCTCGTAACGTTCGTTGAGGTAAATGACTTCGTCTCCGACTATGCACGACAGGAGAATCTCGTTGAAATACTCTAAATCTATATCCAGATTAACGTTAGGACGGGTCGCACTACCTACCCCTTCCAACCACACATTCGTCAACAAACCATCAGGAACGTTTACGTCAATGACAGGAACATTCAGATTGTAGCACCTCCCCTTGAAACCCTTGATATCTCCGATAGTTTTTGTGAATGTAAACTCTAAGCCATCGTCCATACGGACTGTATCACCTTGACTGACACTGAAATCATACATCAGATGAAGTGGTTGGTCTGGAGCGGCGAAATAAACTCTATTACCATTCTCATACCAAGCACCCACATAAATCAACGAGGTATCGGAATCATCGTAGTCACTGCTGTTTTCCATTATACAGTCCCGCTCCATCATCCGTTTGCAGACCTTACCGTCAATGATGGTGTCACCATCGAAATAGAAGTATTCAACCTTTTCGACGGGATTGTCACTTGACAAATCCCAAAAGTCAATATTCCCTATTTTCCAAACCTTGCCTTCTTCAATAAAACGACGTGAGGGTGCATATTCCTGATAATCGTCTTCTCTGTAATATATTTCATCATACCAAGAACATTCCAAGAGCTTCATGAAGGGAGCCTTCCCGTCGATTTCAAAACTCACGTTGCCCAAGATGCCGCGCACAGAACCGATGCCTTCTATCCATACATCATCGAAAGAAGGATTGTCAGAAAAATCCTCGTTTGGCATTACTTCCTGCACATACAAGCACCGACGCCTAACACCCTCAATCTCCTTCTCTTCTACTTTCTCAATGCGGCATTTTGCAGTATAAAGGTCGGGAATAGTCTCCTCATCCTCATACCTGTTTGATGCAGGAATTCCAACAATTTCCATCACATCCCCCTCTTTGGCGGAAAAATCATAGAGAAGATAACTCGAAGGAACATGTTTCCAAGGGCAAATATACACTTTTCCTTCCTCTTCACGCAGAGCTGCCACTATATGGGCGTTCTCCTCGTCGCCAAGAGCAGAAGCGTAAAGAGGCACATTAAGACTGTTGCTTAATGTCTTGAAAAACACATGCTGTTTTTGTATATCAGAAAAGCCCGAACTCCCGTCTGCATCAGCATATTCCTGTATCCAACTCATGTTACGATCGACCATGCACACAGGAGGTGTATAAGCATGGTGGTACAAGAAATTGCCGTTGCCATTTTTACAGTACTCCAGGAAATGAACAGCACCTACATACTCAGATGTGTAATGTTCAATGGGACTCTCTTGCGTGCCAATGCCCTCAATCCACCATTCGCCAAGGATTTCTGCCCATTCTTCATCTATATTGGAATCATAGTCCTCTTTCGGCACAACCAAAAGGCATTTTCTTTTCAACCCCTCAATCTTTCTCACTTCAGTTTTCCGCACAAGGAATTCTATATCGGAACCATTCCTACTGTGGGTCGTTAGGCCACTCGCTCGTACAATATCTCCCACATTGGCTGTGAAGTCATACAACAGATGTTCCTCTTCAGTATTTTTAGGTATAAAATACACCTTGCCGTTCTCTTCGTACATCGAGAGAATATAATTGCCTTTCACTCCTGAAAACAGGTCATCAGAGTACATTTTGCTACATCTTCGACCGCTGATAACAGTATCGCCTGAAATGATGTATTTTTGTGAATTCCAGTGTGTGTTTTCGTATGGACCTACCACATTCCATCGTACTTTCCATTCCTTATTCTGCTGGATAAACGGAATGTATGAAATGGTCTGTGTTTGTTTATTAATCACAGAATACTCATTGCCATATTCATCCACGACGATATAATCAATTTTGGCTGGGTCGTAGCCTTCTGGGGCATCCTTAATGTCACCAGCTCCGAAACCCGGGACATAGAAATCCGTAGGATGCAATTTCATGCAATCGTGATGATTACGAAAGTAAAAAGATGATATTTCAATCTTTAATCGCAAGATGTGTACAAAAGGGTCCTCTGTAGGTTCTTCGATGAAATAGGCATAATGCCATGCTCCACATGCTGTATAAGCATCCCCATACACATGCAACTGTCCGTTATCAAATTCAAAAGTCAAATCATGTACTATATGCTCATCAGAAAGCTCTCGGCCATTCTCGTCGTATGTTTTCATGTCGCAACCACGGACTTTGGCGAATCGGGTATTTGAAACAGGAAACATAATATCGTCATAGGCAGAAATGGAGTGTGGGTTGTTGGTAAGTACTTCCCTTTCTGGTCCTACCACGTATGCCAAATAGTCATATCCATTTGTTTTATCATAGCTGAAGAACGGCCCTTCGTTACAACCAATTCCTTCAATCATTGTGAACAACTCCAGATATTCAGGTGGATATACAGCAGCATCAGACTGTACTCCCATTACCCAAGTACGTAAAGGCCGCTTTTGCTCCACCATTGTTTCATAGTCCAACATGGTGTTGTGAGGGTAAATCCATGATGCTTCGGGCAACGTCCCTTCTTTCAAGACCTTGAGGTTCACCATTTCTCCCGAATCAATGTC
>JAEEGF011979402.1_pt1 | contig 14229 bp, 9 predicted proteins | sample 9134171 | NCBI WGS metagenome assembly JAEEGF01 (sample SAMN16246542, study PRJNA631951) | gut metagenome | biome: gut microbiome; feature: rumen; material: AP-attached | host: Bos | place: Iran: Karaj | collected 2018-10
AGCGGCCGATTATATGGGAATTATACGTTTCAATGAAGAAAAAACATTAATTGCCGTCAATGAACCATTAATTAACCTTTAATTGACAAGTATAGCCCTTGCTGTCAAAAGCTCTGTGGGACCTAAAAAAAGGTACCCTGAATCCATTCAACCTACGCCAGGGTTAAGGTAAAAACCATTCAACTTTTTCCAGGGGAATGACGCCTTTTGCATTTTTGCATTTTTGCATTTTTGCATTTGCATTTTTGCATAAATTGCCTAATGCCAGGAAATGCTACGCCTGAACGCTGAATAAGGAATTGGCGTAAGCTCCTTATCTCTCTCTGTATGATTATCTCCCCGTTACTTTCTCCAAACGAAACGGTAGTTGAAGCGTCGGTTGGGGGCTGTGTCGCCACTGGTGCAGAGCGAGATGATGTCGTCCAAGTCGCTCGGATTGTCGGCCCACTTGAAGTCGAATGAGGCGGTGCTGCCCTTGATGCCCAGCCACTGGGCGGGGATGGAGAGCTCCAGCTCGCAGCCCTTTGCGGCGTATGGCACGGTTCCTGCCGCTACCCACGCCCCGTCGCTGTATCGTAGCACGGTTGTACTGTCGTCGAGGACCTGCTTGTTCACCAGCAGGTCGTAGCCGTTCCAGCCCGTCCCGCTGTTCTGGTCGGCATCGATGAGGAGCAGCATCCAGTTGGAGTCAGTGTGAGGTGTGATGGGAGCGCCCGTCCTGATGTAGAAGGCCACCTGCCCCTTTTGTGCAACGGCTACCTTGGCGTCCTGCAGGTCGTTCCGGCCCGAGTTGTCGGTATAGTGCAGGCCTGCGTATCCGTCGGCATCGCGGTGAGCGACGTCGCCCCGGGTGTCGCGATAGGTCACCTCGACTGCTGCCCAGTCGCTGAAGTCACCGTCGATGGCTATCTTGTGTCGCCCGCGGTTCTCGGGTATGGGGCGCACGCCCTTGTAGCGGCGTATGTTCTGCGCCATCTGCATGTAGAAGTTATCGGTATATCCTCCCTTCATGGGCTGGATGGTGCGGTTGAACTCGGCGTTGTACTGATCGACGAAGACGAAGCTGTGGCGCGGCCTCCCTAGGAACCATGCGTTGTCGCCCCAGGTGTACTTGCCTGCCGTCCATTCGTTCCAGTCGTTCAGGTAGATGAACTGCGGGTTGGCGGCGAGGGCGTCCTCCCATCGCTCCTGGAAGTAGATGCCGTAGCCGGTGGGGTTCTTCACCGTCTTTCCGAGCCAGGGCACGTAGGCCTCCCTGGGCATGTCGTGCTCGTCGAGCTCGGGTTCCAGGGTCTGTCGCGACCAGCTCTTGCCCACGCCCATGTGGCGGTTCTCCATAGCCAGGGGGTGCTGGGCGGGCGTTACGGCGGCCTCCTCGGGCTTGCCGTTGTGCTTCGAGACGAGCTGCTCGGGCGTCATCCTGACGATGTCCAGGTGGTCCATCTGATAACCGAAGCTCCAGTTGTCCTCGGTGCCGATGTAGCGGTCGCCCTTCGACATATAGTAGCCCCACCACATGTTGCGCAGGGTGAAGAAGTCGCGGACGGCCTGCGGATAGTCGGCTGCGCTGACATCGTGGTACTTGCCGTTGGCATCGCTGGTGGGGTCGGCGTTGTAGAGCAGCAGGGGCTTGTCGTCCCAGTAGAACCAGAGGTCGCGGAACTTGCCGGCCTTGTAGTAGCGCTCATAGAGCGACTTGACGACCTCCACGGGCTTGTTGTTGTATGACCAGAAGGCGAACTGCGGGGTGCGGTTGCCCTCCTGCCGCATCTTCATCATCGTGGAGAAGAGCACCTCCCATTCATCCCAGTAGTAGGCGCCGTTCGTGACGTCCATGATAAGCACATCGACACCCGCGTCCTGCAGCATAGAGATGTCGTGACGGATGACCCATTCGTCCTGGCTCAGGAAGTAGCCTGCCTCGGGTTCTCCCCAGTGGTAGGAGCCGTACTTCCACAGCGGGTGTGTGCCCTGGAAACGAGCCATCGGGTCCTCGGCCAGTATCTTGGAGACGTCGGTGTAGGGACCCTTCATGTTGTGCAGCCCCTGGGTGTGCCAGGTGATGTAGAAGATGCCCACCACGCGGCGCTGGTCTTGCTTCACTACGCCTACCGAATCTACGCCTGGCATAGTGCGTCCCAGGGCATCGGTGGCTACCCAGGTGTCGCTCATCAGGTCGGTTGCGTCATCGTTTGTCGTCACTGTTCCCTGCGCATACATGCTCAATCCGATGAGCAGCAGGGTGGTAGATAGAATGGTATTTCTCATGAGAGTGTGAATTTAAATGCAAATTCAAAATTGATAAATTCAAAATTCAAAAGAACTCAAGGGCTTAAAGGTTGAGTTTGGCATCGACGGGGGTGAAGCCTGAGAGTCCCAGCACCGCATTCTTTCCGTGGGCATCGGCCTGATCCCACTCTACGGTGACGGGTATCTGCTCGCCGGGCATCAGGTGGAAGTAGTTCTCGGAGTACACCACTGGCAGTATCTGATCACCGCCTTGCGCCCGCAGCTCAAGGTGGAGCATCAGGGCGGGGGCCTCGCCGACGTTCGAGATGAGGCATTCCATGCGGCGCCGGTCGGGTGCAATGTCGTGAATGGCCTTGAGCTCCATGCTGACGGTCGCGGGAGCGATGTTCCACAGGTCCTGCTGCGAGCCCTCGGTAGAGAGCACATAGACGTTCTTGGAGGGCAGCTGGGGCAGGGCATCGGTCTGAAGCGTCAGCGAGAGGAGGTAGGTGCCCTTGTAGGCGACGGGCGGCTCGGCAAAGAAGCAGTCGATGGTCGTATCGGTAAGGGACTCCACCCGCGCCGTACGCTGCCACAGAGGACGTCCCTGCAGGTCGAAGACGGTGGCCGTTATGCCCACTTCGCAGGTGGGTACGGACATGTTGACAAGCTGCACCATCCCCGTCAGCGCATTGTACTGTACATGAAGGGGCTCGCAGGCCTTCTTGACGCCGAAGTAGGCGGCTGTCGGGTCGAAATAGTAGTCGTAGGTCTGCCACACCATCGAGGGCCAGCAACTGTGGCTCATCCAGATGAGCAGTCCCTGCCGTTCGGTCTGAGATGCCTCGTACATGGCGCGGTATCCGTCGTAGTTAATCCACTGGGCCAGGCGGGAATAGGCAGCCAGCGTATCCATCTGTTCCGGAACGCGCAGGGGTCCGAAGCGTTCCTCGAGCATGCGGTTGAACGAGGCCCCGCCCTGTGCACCCTGCTGGGTGAAGTCGTGGCGACCCCATTGGTCGTCCTGCGGCCAGTAGTGGCGGCCGTCGAGCATGCGTCGCAGGCTCCCTGCGTTGGGAATATTGGGCATTCCGCGCTCGCTGTGCAGCTTGCCCGTCTGCTTCTCGAAATACTCCTTGTAGGGACGTGCCTGGTAGGGGCCGTGTCCGCTCACTCCGTCGTCGGCCGAACTGGGGATGTAGAGCGAACCGGGCACGAGCTGTTCGGTCATCTCGTCGAGCTGCTTGTTGAGCGTCTCGGGCGGATAACCCTCGTTTCGTCCGCAGTAGAGGGCTATGCTGGCGTGCTGGCGGATGCGGCGCACGAAATCCCTGGCATTGGCCATAAACATAGGTTCATCGTCGGGATTGGGACCGTCCACGGGGTTGGCCAGCCAGAAGTCCTGCCACACCATCACGCCGTAGCGGTCGCAAGCCTCGAAGAACTCCTCGTCGCCTGTCTGTCCCACCCAGTTGCGAATCATGTTGCAGTTCATCTGTTGGTGGTAGCGGACGGCTATGTCATACTCCCTTCCCCTATAGTTCAGGTGGTTCTCCGGGAAACCCCAGTTACCGCCCAGGGGTACAAGTCGCTTCCCGTTGACGTAGAACTGCAGCTTCTGCATCTCGTCTGCGTAGGTCACCTCGCGAATGCCTGCCTTGTAGTTGTACTCGACGATGCCCTTCTTGTCACCGTCCGAGGGATAGAAGGTGTAGCCCGCCTCGTAGAGGTTAGGTTCGCCGTAGCCCACCGGCCACCAGAGCTTCATCTCCTGGTTGGCAAGCTGCTTGAAGCTGCTGGGGCTGAAGCTGATTTCCTCCTCGCTCTCGGGCGCCAGGATGACGTTCTTCTCGAAACGTATGTCGCCGATGTGTCCGGCCAGTATGCCGGCTACCGTCTCGCGGCTGTGGTTGCGCAGGAAGACGCGGGGGGTCATCGTGGCCTTCCCGTCCTTCAGGATAGTGGAAACGAGCGGGTCGGAGATGGTGAGGGCATTGGTGGCCGTCAGATAGACATCGTTCCAGATGCCGATGTCGCGCCCGGGAATGGTGGTTATCCAGTCCCAGCCGATTGTGGCGTGAAAGGTGGGGTTGTCGGCTCCCAGCACACCGCCGTTGAAGCTGGTGCTCTCGCGCGTCTTGGTCTTTCGCGAACCGGGATGGGCCGTCTGCCGGATGAGCACTTCCAGCTGGTTCTCTCCCTTGTTCAGGTATTCCGATATGTCGAACTGCCCGCGAATGAATGCACCGTCTATGCGACCTATCGCATGGCCGTTAATCTTGACTTCGGCCTTCCAGTTGATTCCGTCGAAGTTCAGCAGAACGTGCTTTCCCTTCATCTCGGACGGAACGTGGAAGGTGCGGGTATAGAGGAAGTCGCGGTGGAAGAACGACTCGGAAATGAAGTTCAGGTTGTCGCCGGTATTCGTGTCGGGTAGGGCGCCGGCATTATGGTAGGACGACAGGATGGTGGCGGGAACGGTAGCCGTAATGCCGGGTGCTTCATCTTCGCCCAGCGGCTTCAGCGTCCAGGGACCTCCGTTCAGATAATATTTCCCGTCGTGCCACCCCTGTTCCGGCTGAGGCTGAGCTATAACGCCTCCCCGGCCGATAACCTCAAGTTCCGAGATGAAAATTGGGGTATCCTTCTCTGCCTCTGTATCCAGCTGCACGTATCGGGCCTTGGCACCTACGGCCAGGGTGGGCGACTTCTTCGACCGCAGGTCCAGACGACCCAGCTTTGTCCAAGTGCTTCCGTCACTGGAAATAGATACATCGATGCTGCCCTGCGGCAAAGCCGGGTGGATGCGCACTTCCTGTATGTCGGCCATAGCACCCAGGTCAATCCACGCTGCACATTGTCTGCGTGTCATCCAAACGCTCCGGAAATGGTCGGCAGGCAGGACGGCGATGCGTTTCCCCTTGTGCATCAGGGTGACCTCCTTCACCGACCAGTAGAGGGCGTTCTGCTGGTCGAAGGTGAACAGGAGAGAACCCAGTCGGACTCCCCCCTTCATGCGGAAGGACTGCTTTAGGGCGCATGCCGATACATCGGAGCCTCCTGTCTGCTTGTTGGGGTCGCTGCTCACCTTGCGCTTATATGGCTCGCCCGGCAAACTGTGTCCCTGCATCTTCATGCTTCTGCTCTTGCCTCCGGGTTCGGTCAGCTGGCATGTTATCTCATAGCCGTTGAACGATTTCGACTCGTCGTAGGCCACAAAGCCCTCGATAAGAATCTCGTCGGGCTCCACAACCATGCCGTGCCAGGTATAGGAGATGGTGGCGTGACTGCCCTCAGTAACGGTACTCGACCATTCGCTGATATTCAGTGTCTTTTCGCGGTCGGCAGTATTCAGGGGCTTGTCGTTGCAGCGCACTTCCAGCCAGGCCGGCTCGCCCTGACTCACGATGCCGTCGGTGAGCAACTGAGCCGTCAGGTTGTTGTCGTAAGAGGCATTTGCCGAATACTGATAGACGGCGCGGTGAAGTGCCAGGTTGCGCAACTCGTTATCCTGAACTATCTTCGGCCCGAAGTATTCACTGGGGTGTCCGGGATAGATGCCGATTCCGCGGTTCTGCTGGGCCATAGCCAGCGTTGCGGTCATCGTCAGGCAACACATCAGGGCTGTCCTACAATATCCGTTCCGGAGTATTGAAAAAATGAGACGTGTCATTGGGGAAAGGCACAAAGGTGCACGGCTTAATTTGGCTTAGCGTAAAGGTAAAAAGAATCCCCCTCCACCGAAAGGGACAGAGGGGGATTGTAGAGGGAACTGATTAGAGACTGCTGCACACCAGATAGAGCATCAGCAGGCCCAGGATGGCGTAGAGCTCGGGGAACACGGCCAGCACCATTGTGGTACCGAAAGCGTTATGCCCGGCACCGATAGCGCTGATACCGTTGGCGCAAACCTTTGCCTGGCGGATAGCGCTCACCAGAGCAACCAAACCCAGAGCCAGACCTACACCGAAGATGGCGCAGGCATTGAACATCGAAATCTCGGGCGTAATCAGCTGGAACATATTCATGATGATGAAGTAGCCGATGAAACCGTAAAGGCCCTGAGAAGAAGGCAGGGCGGCCAAACCCATATAGGCACCGCTGGCGCTGGGATTCTTCTTGAAGGCTCCGATAGCGGCATTACCGCAGATTGTCACACCATAGGCGCTGCCGATACCAGACAGGCCTACACACAGGGCTACGCCCAGATAAGCTAATAAAATTTCCATACTTTATTTTTAATTAAATTTATTGTTTGCTGTTATGTTGATATTATATAAAATGTGTAATTGCTTGGTTCACCGTCATTTCTTGAATGGCACGTAGGCCTTGCCGCCTCCGCTGAAGTCGGCGTTCTTGAAGAACTCAACGAACGTCAGTCGCATCGGATGGACGAAGGCACTGATCATGCTCAGGGCAAAGGTCAGGCTATGACCGAAAAGCAGGATGACGGCAAAGAGTATCCAGCGCGGTGCCCAGGACATATCCTTCGTGAGGTCCCAGGCAAGAGAGTTGAATACAAAGCCCAGGATGCCGCCCGTCAGGCCAAGGGCAAAGAGGCGGATGTAACTGAGCAGGTCGCCCAGCAGGCCGGTTGCCATTCCGTAGGTGCCCCACAGGCCGCCGCCAATATTCATCAGCGGACCCAGGACAGGGTTCTTGTAGGCTGACGGGTTGTTGTAGAGGAAGATGCCCAGCACCCCAATGCCGATTAGCGCATAGAGCACGTAGCGAAGCGGCGAACCGTCGGGTACAGCCAGCAGTCCGATGCCGCAGAGCAGTACTACGACCCACGAGAACGTACCGATGGCATAGCCGAAGCCGTAGTTCTTCCAGGCCTTGCAGCCCTTTAGCACCATACCTATCATCACTTGTATAAAGCCTATGATAACGGACAGCACCATCATCGGGCTGTAGCCGAAGATAGGACCGCAGCCGCTGTCGCTGAGGAAGTATTTCTTCACAGGAGCCAGGAAGGCCCAGTCCTGCTCTGTCAGGTTGATGCCGAAGACGGTACCTGTGGCCAGGCCGCAGATGACGGTCATCAGCCCTAGCCAGCAAGCCAACTTACCGTAGCTCTTGACACTCTCGCTGCCGCGCCAAGTCAGGTAGATGCCTGCCAGCAGAATCAGCAGGCCATAGCCGCCGTCGCCCATGCATAGCCCAAAGAAGAGCATGAAGAACGGGGCGAAGAAATTGCTGGGGTCTATGTCGTGATAGTTGGGCAGGGAGTACATCTTCAGGATGGGCTCGAAAAGACGGCTGAAGCCGTTGTTCCTGAGCTGTACGGGGACTTCATCCTCGAAGGCGGGATCTTCCAGCTCATAGAAGATGTGGTTCTCGTCGAGCCAGCGGGACAGCTCGTCGGCCCTTTCTGCCAGCGTCCATCCCACCATCAGGCGGACAGCACCTTCGGCCAGGCTTTCGTCGGATAGCTGAACTTCGCGCAGCTGAATGTCGGAAAGCGTTTTCTGCAATCCTTCCTTCAGTTTCGGCGTGCATGACTCGTTCATGTCGCATAGCTCGGAATGGCAGCGGTCCAGTCTTTCGCGGGCATCCTTCAGCTGTCCGATGTAGTCGTTCAATGACGCTTCGGGCAGTTCCATCAGCTCGGCCTTTATGTCAGGCTGTTCGGGGCTGAAGGCCAGGAAATAGGTACGTTTCTGAAAATCGTTGATGGGCAGGGCAAAGTATGTGTCGTCCCATTCCTTCTGCACCATCTTGGTGGGGCAGGAGCAGAACCACACTTTCAGGCCTGTAGCCTCTTCCAGCCGGCGGATGTCCGACCATTTGAAGTTGCCCCAGGGTTCCAGCCGGCCGATGTTCTTCTCGGCCTCGTCTATGTCGTGCCGGATGGCAACTTCCTCTTCCTGCAGTTCCTCGACGCGTGCCATAATCGCTTCGGCCGTCTCTGTGTTGCAGGAGGCGGGTGTTTCATGTTTTACTACCGCCTCTTCCTTTCCCCAGGTGCCCTGGGCATAATCCAGATAGGAGATGTTCTGCTGAAAGCGTTGCTTCAGTTCCATTGCGGCCTGCAGCTCGGGGCTTGTGGCGCCCTGGCGCAGCTGCTGGACGTGAACTACGCCCTGTTCGCGGAGCCCGTCGATGAATGTGTCGTATTCTTTATTGGTGACCAGGAAGGTCAGCTTTTTCATTTTCTGTATCATGCAGTGGCCTCCTTTCTCTTCTCTTGCAGGGCCTTCAGAATCTTCTGAGAGCTTTTGCTCAGGTTCTCTTCGTCTTCCATGAAGCGCTTAATCTTGCGGATAGCCTCCTGGTAGCCGGGTATCTGTACCTTCTCAAACAGGTTTACCTTTTGAGTGGTCTTCTTGCGGGCATGTTCCAGCAGTCCCAGCTTGGCAAAGACGAATTCGCGTTCCACGGCTGTCTTCACCAGTCCGTGGAGCAGGTTGATGCCGTCGAAGTACCATTTTGGAGCGCTGAACAGCCCGAAGGGTTTTACCTCCAGGCGGATATTGTTGAGAACAGGCACCCTGACGCCAGCTACCTTTTTCACATCGAGCTCTACGTCCTTGAGTTCCACCAGCGAGGTGTCGAATTCGCCCCAAAGGGCATACATCGACTCGTAGCCGGCAATCTGTTCCTGCAATTTGCGTTCCAGGGCATCGGCCTCCTCCTTGCAGTGCTTCACCTCCAGGCGCAGCGCAGTCTCCTTGTTCTTGATGATGGGCAAGGTGCGCTGTCGCATCTTCAGGTTCTTCTCCAGATGCTGAAGCGATGTCTTGTTATATTGAAACTTTATCATAAATTCATAATTCTCAATTCATAATTCGCTTGCGCAGGCGCGCTCTACCATTATGAATCATGCATTGGTCCAGTAAACATCGGTGAATTCCTTCTTGATGTTCACTTCCTCCAGCTTGAAGTACTTGCGCAGCAGTTTCCACGTCTCGTCCAGCATCTCCTCTGTGTCGAGGTTGACATCGATGGCCAGCAGCTTGCGTGAATAGTCCTTGGCGAAGTCCAGGCAGCGGTTGTCGTAGTCCGTCAGGTCGAAACCGTTCTCCAGCTTCGTCTTGGCATTGGCCGCATCGGCATAGAGTCGGATGGCAGCGTTCATCACCTGAGCATGGTCCTTGCGCGTCTTCTTTCCGGCCACCAGCTGCTTCAGTCGGCTCAGCGAACGGAAGGGATCGACGATGACCTTACCCACATCGCTGTCGCGGCGCAGGAAGAGCTGGCCCTCGGTGATGTAACCCGTATTGTCAGGCACGGCATGCGTGATGTCGCCGCCGCTCAGGGTGGTCACGGCAATGATGGTGATGGAACCGCCTCCCACGCTTTCGGGGAACTGTACGGCCTTCTCGTATATCTTTGCCAGGTCGGAGTAGAGCGAGCCGGGCATAGAGTCCTTCGAGGGAATCTGGTCCATACGGTTCGAAACGATGCTCAGCGAGTCGGCGTATGAAGTCATATCCGTCAGCAGAACCAGTACCTTCTCATGCTTCTCTACAGCGAAGTATTCGGCAGCCGTAAGGGCCATATCGGGCACCAGAAGGCGCTCCACGGCAGGGTCTTCGGTGGTGTTCATAAAGGCGATGATGCGATCCAGGGCGCCGGCGTTGGAGAAGGTGTTCTTGAAGAAGTAATAGTCATCGTTCGTCATACCCATACCGCCCAGGATGATCTTGTCGGCCTTGGCACGCAGGGCTACCAGAGCCATCACCTCGTTGAAGGGCTGGTCGGGGTCGGCGAAGAAGGGAATCTTCTGTCCGCTCACCAGGGTGTTGTTCAGGTCGATGCCGGCTATACCCGTGGCGATGAGCTCGCTGGGCTGCTTGCGGCGAACGGGGTTCACGCTGGGACCGCCTATCTCCACCTCCTTGCCCTCTATCTCGGGGCCGCCGTCAATAGGTCGTCCGTAGGCATTGAAGAAGCGGCCGGCCAACTGGTCGCTGACCTTCAGCGAGGGAGCCTCGCCCATGAAGACCACTTCCGCATTGGTGGGGATGCCGCCTGTGCCCTCGAAGACCTGCAGGGTAACGTCGTCTCCCATAATCTTCACCACCTGGGCCAACTTGCCGTTGATGGTGGCCAGTTCGTCATAGCCCACCCCCTTGGCTTTCAGGGAGCAAGTGGCCTTGGTAATCTGGCTGATCTGTGTATATACTTTCTGAAATGCTGTTGCCATATCTTGTGAATGTTCAAATGTTCAATTGTTTTCTGCCATCAGGGCTTCCACCTGCTTCTTGTAGTCGTAGTATTGCTCACTCTTGAAGGGGGAGTAGTTCATCTGCTTGCACAGGTTGATCATCTTCTTGAAGTAGTCGATTACTTCCAGGAACGTATTGAAGTGGTAGTCATCCTTGTCGCAGATGACGGTCACCAGGTCCAGTATCTCCTCCTGTCTCTCCAGTGGTGTCACGGCGTCTATCTCGTCGAAGGCATCCTGCTGAAGTACCACAAAGTCGATGACCTCGCTCTTCCAGAACGTAATGTGGTAGTCCACGGGTACGCCGTCATCGCCCAGGATGTTGATCTGCTCGGCAATCTCCTTGCCTCGCTGCATGCGGGTCTTCAGTTTCTGAATCTTGGGAATCCACTTGTCGTTGATGTGCTTGCCTATGTATTCAGCAAATTCGGGATATTCCAGATACTTCGAGTAGGAGTCGATGGGGTTCACGGCCGGATAGCGCTTCTTGTCGGCACGGTCCTGCTCCAGGGCGTAGAAGCAACGGGCCACCTTCTTGGTGTTCTCGGTGACTGGCTCCTTCAGGTTACCGCCTGCAGGCGATACAGTGCCCAGGAAGGTCACACTGCCCACCTGTCCGTTGCGCAGCTTGACGTATCCTGCGCGGCCGTAGAAGTTCGAGATGAGAGCGCCCAGGTCCATCGGGAATGCATCCGGTCCGGGCAGTTCCTCCATACGGTTCGACATCTCGCGAAGGGCCTGTGCCCAGCGGCTTGTAGAGTCGGCCATCAGCAGGATGCGCAGGCCCATCGAGCGGTAGTACTCGGCCATCGTCATGGCGGTATAGACCGAAGCTTCGCGAGCTGCAACGGGCATGTTGCTGGTGTTGGCAATGATGATGGTGCGCTCCATCAGCTTGCGCCCTGTGTGCGGGTCAACCAGTTCGGGGAACTCCGAGAAGATTTCCACCACCTCGTTGGCGCGCTCGCCGCAGGCAGCGATGATTACGATGTCGGCCTCGGCCTGCTTCGAGATGGCGTGCTGCAGCACCGTCTTTCCCGTTCCGAAGGGGCCGGGTATGAAGCCCGTTCCGCCCTCCACGATGGGGTTGAAGGTGTCTATCGTGCGAACGCCCGTCTCCAGCAGCTTGAAGGGGCGCGGCTTCTCGGCATAGTTCGTCATGGCGAACTTCACGGGCCAGTGCTGCACCATATCCACGTTGATGTCGCGGCCCTGCTCGTCGGTCAGGACGGTTATGGTGTCGTGAATCTTGTATTGTCCGGCCGGCACGATGCTCTTCACCGTGGCGGTGCCTTTCATCTGGAAGGGGACCATAATCTTCAGGGGCTGATGGTTCTCCTCCACCTGTCCCAGCCAGTCGCTCTCCTGTACGCGGTCGCCCACCTTGGCCAGGGGCTTGAAGTCCCAGAGGCGGTCCTTGTCCAGCGGTTCGGTGTATTGACCGCGCTTCAGGAAGACACCTTCCATCTTGTCCAGGTCGTTCTGCAGACCGTCGTAGTTCTTACTGAGCATGCCTGGACCCAGCTGAATCTCCAGCATGTGGCCGGTGAACTCAGCCTCGGCTCCAACCTTCAGTCCGCGGGTGCTCTCGAAGACCTGTACGTAGGCATCCTCGCCCACTACCTTGATGACCTCGGCCATCAGCCGGTCTCCACCCGTTGTAATGTAGCATATCTCTCCCTGCAGAACGGGCCCGTCTACGCGAACCGTCACCATATTGGATACTACGCCACTAACTTTTCCCTTTGTCATAAAATCTATGGATATTGTTGTTATATGTCAAATGTTAAATCTCCTACATTTTACAATGCAGCGCTGCCGCGCTGCTTGAATTCCTCTGGTACTTTTGCCTCGCCGCGCAGGTCGTCGATTATTTTGCGGAAGGCTTCCTTGCCGTTCTCGGGGTCGAGTTTCTCCCACCGGTGCAGCATCTCCAGCTTGCACAGGTAGGCCAGCAGGGCCTCTATGCTGAAGGGTTCGAAGAACGTCTGGTCGTCCAGCCACACCCACTTGAAGGCATCTATGCGCTTCTCCTTTCTGACGGGGTCGGGCTCGTCCACAATCTGCATCAGTTCCTTTACGTAGTCGTACTGCAGCGACAGGTCGAAGTCCTTCGTCGAGTTGGTGCGGATGAGCTCCGTCACATCGTTGTCGCCCTGTATGAAGTCGCCTACGTTCCAGCCGTACTTGCGGGCTATCATGGCCGTCAGGATGTTGTTGATGTCCAGTGTCAGGCGGCACCAGTCCCTCATCATGCGGTTGGGGCAGTTCCGGACGACGTACTGCAGATACTCGTACATCATGGCATCCTCGGCAAAGAATCCTTTCTTCTCGCTGTTGAAGGCATAGTTGCGCACGAACTCGCTCATGAAGGCGGGGTAGCGGTGCACGTTGAAGTTCAGCTCGCGTGCCGACGTAATCAGGTCCTGATACTGCTCGGCCGTCATATTGCCCAGCATTTCCAGCTCCGCCTCGGGATTCTTGAGCAGGCGTACGATATTGCGGCAGTCCCATTTCAGATAGAAGAAGTAAAGGACCTTCTTGTCCTTCGGCGTCAGCGTCTGCTCGCACTCCTCCTTCATCTCGGATATGGAACGCAGGGGCTTTGCGTCGGACAGCTGAATGTCCGGCAGGCCTGCCATCATGCAATAGTAGTTAGCCATAGCCCTAGAACAGCATTTCCACCAGTTGCGGGCGCAGGAAGTTCTTGAAGTACGTCTCAAACTCCTCCTTGCCGAAGTTCACCTTGTAGCTGCCGTCGGCGGGAGCGATGGAGAACATCGTCTCCTTGCCGTTCACCTTCTTTATGGTGACGCCCTTGTCCAGCAGGTCCTTTGCCTTGGCGGCAAAGTAGGCCTTCAGGCTTTCTGCCTCGGGGGTGCTGATGACGATGGGCTCGTCCTGCACCCACTTCGAGGCCAGCTGCACGGCAAACTGCCCAAGGAAGTCGGGGTCGGCAGCCAGTCCGTTCACAGCCTGCTTCACGACGCCGTCGGTGAGCACGTTGGCCACCTCGCTCTTCAGTGCGCTCAGAGCCTGTCCCGTGTACAGCTTCAGCTCGCTCTTCGTGTTGGCGTCCAGGTCGGCAGCCTTCTTCCTGGCCTGCTGCTCAATCTCGCCGGCCTGCTGTCGGGCTTCGGCTACGATCTGTTCAGCCTGCTTCCGTGCCTCTCCGATGATACGGTCGGCTTCGGCCTGTCCTTTCTCCACGCCTTCGCGATAGATTTTCTCTGTAAGTTCTTGAATTTTTTCCATTATATGAATGAATTTGAATTTATCAATTTTAATTTTGAATTTTGAATATATAATTTTTGAATTCCAATAAGCACGTTGTTTTGCTCGTACAATCTTTCAGGGCGCGAAGATACAACTTTTTGGGCAATCTCGCCGCATAAAGGCGAACTTTTTTTCCTTGATTCACCGTTTTGGAACAAGAAGGGGGGTAAAAGAAGCAACCCAAACGGAAGACAATTCACAATTCACAATTCATAATTCATAATATGACGATACTAACTGGCACGGAAATATAGTTAAAGCCAGTTGTGCCGATTTTAGACAAAGTCAAGTGCAAATACTGCAAATTAAGCAAAAATCTGTGCCTTGTTGCCGTAGATTCGTATTATTTTCGTATCTTCGCACCCATAAATTAGCAAACAATGGATAATTTGGAACCCATAAGGCGGAAAATCTACGAGATTCGGGGGTGCAAGGTGATGCTCGATCGCGATTTGGCAGCTATGTATGGCGTAGAGACCAAAGCATTAAATCAGGCTGTTAAGCGTAACATCAAAAGATTCGAAGGTGACGATTTTATGTTTCGACTAACC
>JAEEGF010666110.1_pt1 | contig 14228 bp, 10 predicted proteins | sample 9134171 | NCBI WGS metagenome assembly JAEEGF01 (sample SAMN16246542, study PRJNA631951) | gut metagenome | biome: gut microbiome; feature: rumen; material: AP-attached | host: Bos | place: Iran: Karaj | collected 2018-10
TCGATGGAGGCGTATGGCGGTACCACCTCGAAGGCTTACAACGGTTTGAGCGAGGGCCGCAACATCGACCTGAATACCTTTGACCTTGAAGCTACCGAGTCAGAGTTCAAGGAGCATATCGACGACGTGGGCGCCACCTATTATTATAGTGGTACCGTCACCCATGGCGAGCAATACATGAACCTTCAGATTATGGGAGTCTATCCTGTTCATAGCAGTATCGTGAAGCGCTCGCTGATAGTTGGTCGCAACATCAACGATTTTGACTTGAAGGAGAAACGTAAGGTGCTGGTGCTGACTGACAAGCAGGCCAAGGAGCTGGAACCGAAGGACTACAGGACGCTGGTGGGGAAGCATGTCAAGGTAGGCAATTTCTCGTTCAAGGTGGTGGGCATCTATAAGACGCCTGGCGACGGCGAGAGTTCTGCCTATTCGGCTTATTCTACCATCAAGAGTATCTTCGGTGCCAACACCAATAGCATCGGTAACATTGAGTTTACCTTCCACGGACTGTCTACCGAGGAGGCCAACGAAGCCTTCGAGAAGGAATATCGCCGTCGGTTGAATGCCAACCACCAAGCCCATCCTGAAGACGAGCGGGCCATCTGGCTGTGGAACGGCTATACGCAGAGCCTGCAGATGGAGAAAGGTATCGCCATCATCCGTACAGCCCTTTGGATTGTGGGTTTGTTTACGCTGCTCAGCGGTATCGTGGGTGTGTCGAACATCATGCTCATCACCGTCAAGGAGCGTACCCACGAGTTTGGCATCCGTAAGGCCATAGGTGCCAAGCCCTGGAGCATCCTGAAACTGATTATCATTGAGAGTGTCATCATTACGACGTTCTTTGGTTATATTGGTATGGTGTTAGGTGTCTGTGCCAACGAGTATATGGATGCGACGATAGGTCATGAAACCATTGATACTGGTCTCTTCCAGGCAACGATGTTCCTAGACCCGACGGTAGGACTCGACGTGTGTATCGAGGCCACGATGGTGATGATTATCGCAGGCACCATTGCGGGACTCATCCCAGCCTATAAAGCAAGTAGAATCCGCCCCATCGAGGCACTAAGAGCTGATTGACGTTATGAGAATAGATATTGATTCATACAGGGAAATACTGGACACGCTGACCCGTAACAAGGCGCGTTCGTTCCTGACAGGCTTCGGCGTGTTCTGGGGCGTGTTCATGCTCGTGGCGCTGATGGGTGGCGGTAACGGACTGAAGGAACTGTTGGAGAAAAACTTCGAGGGTTTTGCCCAGAACACGGTGATTATCTGGGGACAACAGACATCCAAAGCCTACAAGGGTTTCCGCAAGGGCCGCTGGTGGAGCATGGACTACAAGGACATCAACCGTCTGAAGCAGCGTGTCCCCGAGCTCGACGTTGTTGCCCCAGTGCTCTTCTCGCCTTGGGGGAAGTCGAACAATGCCTACTATGGCGACCAGCGGACGACACCGCGCGTTCAAGGCACTTCGCCTGATTATGCCAAAGTCATTGCCCCGAAGCTTTTCTATGGACGCTATATTAACGAAGTCGATATGAAGGAGCACCGCAAGGTCTGCGTCATTGGCAAGAAGATCTACAAGGACCTCTTCAAGGAGGGTGGCGACCCCTGTGGCAAGAGCATCCGCATCGACTCTACCTATTACGAAGTGATAGGTGTGGACTATGCGTCGACGAATATGAATATCAACGGTCGTGCCGAGGAAAAGGTGACGCTGCCGCTGACGCTGATGCAGCAGACCTACAACCGTGGCAACCAGGTGGACATGATGGTGGCTACCGGTCGTCAGGGCGTGGTGATGTCAAAGCTGTCAGACCGTATCCGCGAGGCAGTGACCATGGCGCATTTCGTTGACCCTACCGACGAACAAGGTGCCATGGTGTTCAATACCGAGGTGCTTTTCCAGATGCTGGACAACCTGTTCAAGGGTGTCAACTTCCTCATCTGGCTTGTGGGTCTCGGCACGTTACTTGCCGGTGCCATCGGCGTGTCGAACATCATGATGGTCACCGTGCGTGAGCGCACCACGGAAATAGGCATCCGCCGTGCCATCGGAGCCACGCCGAAGATGATACTTTCGCAGATAGTCAGCGAGAGCATTGTGCTGACGCTGGTGGCTGGCATGTCGGGCATCCTCTTCGGCGTGCTGATATTGCAGATGCTGGAATTGGCAAATACCGAAGACGGCATCCTTGCCGCCCACTTCCAGATAGGCTTCTGGACGGCTATCTTCGCCGCCGTCGTGGTCAGCTCGTTAGGTGTTCTGGCAGGTCTGGCCCCCGCCGCCCGTGCTATGTCCATCAAACCGATTGATGCCATGCGAGACGAGTAATGGCGCATTCGCTAATTCTTACACCTAAAGGTATAAGCGAGCAAAGCTCGTAGGATAATTGAAAATTGATAATTGAAAAAAAATATATATATGAAAAAGTACAGCAAACTGATGATTGCGGCCATTATCGCGCTGATTTTCATCGGAACCTTCGTGTTCCTGTGGCAGAAGAGCCAACCCAAGGAGATAGTGTATAACGAGTTTACGCCCAAGGTGGAGAACATCCAGAAGACCACGATTATCACGGGTAAGATAGAGCCCCGTAACGAGGTGAATGTCAAGCCCCAGATTTCGGGTATCATCACGCATCTCTACAAGGAACCGGGCCAGTATGTCCAACAGGGCGAGGTGATTGCCAAGGTCAAGGTGATTCCTGACATGGGTCAGCTCAGTTCGGCAGAGATGCGTGTACGCCTGGCAGACATCAACCTGAAACAGGCTGAGACCGACTTCCAGCGCGAGGAGAATCTCTACCAGCAGAAGCTGGTGTCGGCTGACGAGTATGACAAAGTCCGTCTGGCATTGAGTCAGGCCAAGCAAGAGAAGGCTGCTGCCGTCGATGCCTTGCAGGTGGTTCGCGACGGTGTGTCGAAGTCGAATGCCTCGGCCTCCAGCACGCTCATCCGTAGCACTATCAGCGGTGTCATCCTTGACGTGCCTGTCAAGGTGGGTAACAGCGTTATCCTCTCCAACACCTTCAATGACGGTACGACCATCGCCAGTGTTGCCAACATGAACGACCTCATCTTCCGTGGTAACATCGACGAGACGGAAGTGGGTCAGCTGGTCAGTGGCATGCCGATGAAGATTACCATCGGTGCCTTGCAGGATCTGAAGTTCGACGCCGCCCTGGAGTATGTGTCACCCAAAGCCGTGGAGAGCAATGGCGCCAACCAGTTTGAAATCAAAGCTGCCGTCAGGCTGTCGGAAGGCGGTAAGATCCGTTCCGGCTATAGTGCCAATGCCGAGATTGTCCTGGCTTCTGCCGAGAAGGCCCTGTCCATCCCTGAGAGCGCCATTGAGTTCAGTGGCGACAGCACCTTCGTCTACGTTGTCAAGGGTTCCGGTAAGGAGAAGACCTACGAGCGCAAGCAGGTGACCACGGGACTGTCTGACGGTGTGAACATCGAAATCAAGAAGGGTCTCACCGTGAAGGACATAGTGCGTGGACCGGAAAAGCTTGCAGAAGAAGGACAATAACGATAACGATAACGTGAACGGAAACGATAACTAAAAGTTGACGTTGACGTCGACGTTGACGTAAAAAAAGCAATGATTATGAATAAAAGATATTCCATTTTACCTTTTTGCCTTTTCGCCCTTTTACCTTTGCATGCGCAGACACGCCAATGGACGCTGAGCCAATGTATTGACCATGCTATTTCGCATAACATCAGTATCAAGCAAAAGGCAAACCAGTGCAAGCAGCGCGAGTACCAGCTCTCGACAGCCCGTAACAGTCGCCTGCCTGACCTCAGTGCCTCAGCTTCGGAGAGCTTCTCGTTCGGACGAGGCCTGACACTCGACAATACCTACACCAATCGCAGCACCAACTCTACGAGTCTCAGTCTCGGTACCACCGTTCCACTCTTTACCGGTTTCCAGATTCCGAACCAGATCAAGCTCAGCCAACTGAACCTTGAAGCCGCCACGCAGGATTTGGAGAAAGCCAGGAACGACATCCGCATGAAGGTGGCACAGGCTTATGTACAGATACTCTACGACATGGAGATGGCCGACGTCGCCCACCGCCAGGTTGCCATCGACTCACAGCAGGTAGCCCGCCTGGAGGCTTTCGTGGAGAACGGGAAGGCAAGCGCTGCCGAACTGTCCCGACAGCGTTCCACCCTTGCTGCCAGTCATTTGACTGCTACCCAGGCCGACAACAGTTACCAGCTCTCGCTACTGGCGCTGACTCAGTTGCTGGAACTTCCGTCACCCGACGATTTCGCCGTCGTAAGAGTTAACGTTAGCGGGAACGATAACGGGAACGGGAACGATAACGGGAACGGTTTCCTGCGCTCTTCACTCCCCTCGCCGGAGATCATCTATGCTGAAGCGCTGACCTTCAAGCCTGAAGTCCAGGCCGAACAGCTACGCCTGTCTGCCGCTGAACGTAACATCGACATCGCCAAGGCTGCAGGCTTACCTACGCTGAACCTCAGTGCCGGTCTTCAGACGAACTACTACAAGACCGTTGGTCTCATGGCCGACAACTTCACCACCCAGCTGAAGAATAATTTTGCCCAGTATGTGGGACTGAGCCTCAATGTCCCCATCTTCACCCGTTTCAAGGTGCACAACAGTATCCGTTCGGCGCGTGTTGACCTTGAGAACCAGCATCTCCAGCTTGAAAACGTGAAGAAGACGCTCTACAAGGAAATCCAGCAGGTGTACTATAATGCCGTGGCTGCCGACTCCAAGTATCACAGCAGCGAGGCAGCAGCGCGTTCCGGCTATGATGCCTTTCTCCTGACACAGGCCAAATATGAGAACGGCAAGGCTACCATCACCGAGTTTAACGAGGCCAAGGCCAACTACCTGAAAGCGGAGAGCGATCATGTCAAGGCCCGCTATGAATACCTCTACCAGACTGCCCTCATGGACTTCTACCGGGGCCGTGAACTGAATTTCTGAATGTCTTGATACATTTCCCAAATTATATGCAACATGTTTCCTCGGAATATGTTGCATTTTTTGATTACCTTTGCCGAAAATTTATTAATACAGCAAAGTCCCATGATGAAAAGAATGATGACATTGGCCATGCTCGCAGTTGCAGTCATGGCTTCGGCGCACACCGAACGGCGCTTCTCCAGTCCTGATGGTAAGTTATGTGTCACCCTCACCGATGCTGATGGTCGTCCGACCTATCAGGTCGACCTTGACGGTGTCCGAGTCCTGGATGCCTCGCCCCTTGGCGTGGTGCTTGACTTTGAAGACCTGACCCAGGAACTCACCATGGGTACCTGGGAGATTGATCGCGTGACCGACGACTACACCCTGAACACCATCAAGCAGCGCCATGTGAGCTACGAGGCTAACGAGGTCGTCTGTCCGTTCATGAAAGACGGTCGCCGCGCTATGGATGTCGTCTTCCGCATCAGCAACCGTGACGTCGCCTTCCGCTATGTGCTTTATCCGAAGAACGACACCCGCGTCGCCGTTATTGAACGCGAGGCCAGCGGCTTCGCCATGCCTGCCGGGACCACGACCTTCCTCTGTCCGCAGTCGAAGCCCATGGGCGGCTTTGCACGCACCTCGCCCAGCTACGAGACACCCTATACCCTCGACGAACCTGTAGGCCGCAACGGCTGGGGCGAAGGCTACACCTTCCCCTGCCTCTTCAAAATTATCAATTCTCATTTATCAATTAGCGAAGCGCAATCCTGGCTGCTTGTCAGCGAAACAGGCACTGACGGCAACTATGTCGGCTGCCGCCTGTTGAACGACCACGACGGACTCTATACCATCGGCTTCCCCCAGCAGGGCGAGATGAATGGCATCGGCTCCGTCACGCCCTCCGTGCAGTTGCCTGCTGCCACCCCGTGGCGCACGCTGACTGTCGGCACGACGCTGCAGAACATCGTCGAGACCACCGTCCCCTTCGACCTCGTCAAGCCGAAGTATGCCGCCAGCCGCGATTATACCTATGGTGCCGGCACATGGTCATGGATCATTAAGATGGATCCCAGCTGCAACTATGACGAGCAAAAGAACTATATTGACTTTGCCGCTGCCATGGGCTACCGATCGGTGCTGGTGGATGCTTTCTGGGATGCGCAGATTGGCTACGACAAGATAGCCGAGCTGGCAAGCTACGGCAAGACAAAGGGCGTGGGACTCTTCCTCTGGTATAATTCCAATGGAACGTGGAACGACGCTCCGCAGACGCCGATAGGTCGCATGGACCGCCCTGCCGTGCGTCGCAAGGAGATGGCATGGATGCAGCAGACTGGCATCCTCGGCATCAAGGTCGACTTCTTTGGCGGCGACAAGCAACCCATGATGCAGCTCTATGAGGACATCCTCACCGATGCCAACGACTTCGGCCTGCAGGTCATCTTCCACGGTTGTACGTTGCCCAGGGGCTGGGAGCGCATGTATCCTAACTATGTCGCCTCTGAGGCCGTGCTGGCTTCCGAGAACCTGCACTTCGGACAAGGCGCCTGCGACGCCGAGGCCCGCAATGCCTGTACACATACCTTTATCCGCAATGTGGTGGGAGCTATGGACTTCGGCGGTTCTACGCTCAACAAGCACTATAGTGCCGACAACCAGCATGGCACCGTCCGCCGCACTTCCGACGTCTATGCCTTAGCCACCGCCGTACTCTTCCAAAGCAGCGTGCAGCACTTTGCCATGGCACCCAACAACCTCGACGATGCACCTGCCTGGGCCATCGACTTCATGAAGCGCGTTCCTACCACGTGGGACGAGGTGAAGTTCATTGACGGCTACCCGGGCAGCTATGCCATCCTTGCCCGCCGCAGCGGCGACCGCTGGATTGTAGCAGGCATCAATGCCGACGCACAACCCAAGCAGGTGACGCTCCATCTGCCGATGTTCAGCAAGAATCAGTCACTGACCGTCTATAAGGACGATGCCAATCTCAACGGCCAGATTAACGTTAACGTTAACGTTGACGTTAACAATAACCTCACCGTCACCATCCCGCAGAACGGCGGCGTGGTCATTGATGCTAATTGATGCGGGCTTCGCCCTAATTGATAATTGATAATTGAAAATTGATAATTATTTCCTTCGGATTATACGAATTTTTTCCATTATCAATTATCAATTAGCGAATACGTATCAACCTTACGCCGTAGATTTCACCAATCTGTTTGCCGGGCTTGGCGGCGAACTTGATGCGAACCTGTTTCTTGCCTTGCAGCAGATTGGCGGGGATGTCATAGTCCTCGTAGATGAACTTCGAGATGCGGTACTTGCCCGTGTTGTTCACCGAAGCCACCACCACGTCGTCGACAAGGATGTCAAACTCGTGGCTCTTCCATTCGCCCACACCCCAGTACTGCAGGCGCAGGGCAAGATCAGTATGGCCGCCCGTCTGCATCAGATAGCTGAAGTAGTGACCGTCGCGGGCATCGCGGTAGAACACGTCGTTGGTATTGCCCGTAAACGAGTCGTCGGTCTCCATGAAGTGGTCGCTCTCAGGCTGTTGCTCGCCCGGCTGTACCTTGTCTGTCGTACGCTCCTCCAGTGCCTGGCGCTCCTGTTCCTCCTTGGCCAGGCGGTCGAGATAGCCCTTGTAGTTGTCTTCCGACAGCGCCAGCCAGTACATCATGTAGCGGCTGTCGTGGAGCTCGAAGAAAGGCATAAGCTCATTGACCATTGATCGTTCACCATTGACCATTTTCAATTTTCCATTTTCCATTTTAAAACTGAAGTGCAGCGGTTTGCCAGCTATGGGCTGCAACTGGTTGGCAATGTCCTCGATGTCGTTGTCGATGAGGATGGGCGCCTGGTCGATGGGCAGTTTCTTGCCCACGGCCAGCTGTCCGAAGCGGCTGTCGTCGGCTATCAGCATGGCAAGGTCTTCCGTTCCCGTCTTCATGGCCAGCATGATGGGGCCGTGCATCAGGGCGATATACTGCGGCAGGTTGGGCAGATACCTCACGCTGTTGTACATGGGGAAGTGGATGTCCACCACGTCGCCCTTCTTCCACTGGCGGTCGATGGTGACATACGACGAGGGACCGCTGACGATGCTCACGGGCTGGCCGTTCACCTTCACCTCAAACTGTCCCGGCTTCACCCAGCCCGGATAGCGTACCTGAAGCGCAAATTTGCCCTTGCCCTGAGTGATAGTGATGCGGCTGGTTTCAGCGTAGGGGAACTGGGTCTCCTGCTTAATAGTGATGCCCCGTTCCTTCCAGTTCAGTTCCGAAGCCACAAACAGGTTGACAAACAGCGCATCCTCGTTCCCCCGTGCCTCCGTGCCTCCGCACTTCCGAGTATAGACAAACTGCCCGTACTTGCCATGATTCTCCATACCCGTACCCACGCAGCACCACATGGCCTCGTTAGGCGCCGAGTAGTTGCGGTAGTGGCGCGGACGCGCTGACGTGAAGTACACGTAGCCGCCATGCACAGGATGCTGCGACGAGAGGATATGGTTAAACGTCGCCAACTCGTAGAAGTCGGCAAAGCGGGCCTCGGGGTTGCGGCGGTGCAAGTCCTCTGTCAGCTTCAGCATGTTGTTGGTGTTGCACGTCTCGGGACCGTCGATGTCGTTGACAAAATCCTGACAGGCCTCCTTGCTGGGGAAGTGTTCGCGGCGCGAGTTGCCGCCGAAAGCCAGCGAGCGCTCTCCCGTCACGATGTCCCAGAAGTAGGCACCGGCAGTGTGGTAAGCCTCGTCGCCACCCAGTTCGGCAATGCGCTCAAAACCGATGACCTTCGGCACCTGCGTGTTGGCATGCATGTTGTCCAGGCAGTCGCGGCGCTGCATCAGCGGCGTCAGCAGACGTCGGTGCGAGAAACGCTTGGCAGCATCCAGGTATTTCTGGTCGCCCGTCATGGCGTATGCATCGGCCAGCACCTCGTTCATGCCGCCATGCTCCGTGTCTAAGGCATGCTCCATCTGAGCGTCCGAGAGTCCCGCCGTCAGGTCGATGGCCCAGTCGCAGAAGCCTAAGAAGAGCTGCTTCGCCTGTTCATTGCCCGTATACAGCCACGCATCACGCAGACCCGCATACATCTTATGGATATTATAGAAAGGTACCCACGCACCATAGTAGGCACCGAAGTCACCCTTCTTGAAACCGCCCCACACACGGTCGCTGCCAGGCACGCCGCCCACGTAGCCCTTGCCCCATGCAGGATGGTTCTTGGCATTGGCGTCGGCACAGGCCTGCAGTTCGCTGATAAAGTATTCCATACGCTTCTGGCACTCCACGCTGCCCGTCGCGGCATTGATGGCCATCGCCGTCAGGTAGTGACCTCCCACGTGACCGTCCAGTCCGTCCCAGTTGCGATAGCTCTCGCCCTTCGGCGTCAGTCCCGCCTCCTTCAGGTAGGGCGCCAACAGCCTGTCGCTGTCGTACTTCAGCAGCGTCTGGATGTTCAGGTCGCGGGCCTTTTTCAGCGGTCCGTCCAACAGGGTTACATCGCCGAGGGGAAACTCGTCGGCATACAGCTTGTCCTGTGCGTCAGCGGCCGTCATCCATCCCGCCAACAGCACCATTGTCATGATTCTCTTCATAGTTCTTGGTTTATTATTGTGCAAAGGTACAACATTTTGAGAACAATACAAAATGAGAAAGGATTTTTGTGTTTTTCCTTCAAATGTTAAATTTATCGAAAAACAATAAAGTTTTATCGCTTTTGTTTGGTGGATATAAAAATACTCCCTACTTTTGCATATCGAAATTCGATAAACATATAAACAAAATCAATAAACAACTAAATTAAAACAATAAAACTATGAGCAAAATCAATTTGTTTCGCAATGCAGTAGAGAATCCGTTCACTACGACTTTCCTTGTGGTTATAACCATTGTCCAGGCAGTTTTCATCTATGGCGACATTCAGGGCATGCACACCGCCACGACAGGCTACGACTATTGTCATAATCTCTGTTATCTGTTCGAGAACATCTGCATCACTTATTTCATGGCCATCTTCTTCATCATGGGCTACCTTACTTATATTAACAAGCAGTATTCCAAGTGGAGCATCTGGCTGTTTTATGTGTTGGGAGCGTCGGTACTCGTAAAATTCTTCATAGCAGGTCTGATGTTTGACTATGTTTACCACCATGTAGAAAGCGAGTATATGGACAAACTTCCCTCACTGGCCAGGACCATCTTCATAGGCGGTGTCTATTGGATTACCATCGTCTTCTTCCTCGTGCCTACGTTCATCAAGGACACCATGAAGCTGAAGGAAGAACAGGAACTGACAATTTAATGGCTTATGGGAAAGATTATTGTAAATCTCGATGTTGAGATGGCAAAGCGCAAAATGTCGCTGAGTGAACTGGCTGATCGCGTAGGCTTGACCCTCGCAAACCTCTCCATTCTGAAGACAGGCAAGGCCAAAGCCGTGCGCTTCACCACCCTCGAAGCCATCTGCCGCGAGTTAGGCTGCCAACCCGGCGACATCCTCGAATACCGAGACGAATAAACGCTCCACCGCAGGACTCCTCGTACTTCTCACACTGACGGACAGTGTAGGGCGTTTTCTAACTTCTCATTTTATACTCCTGCGGATAGATGCCGGTGACATGTTTGAAATAGCGGCAGAAATTAGCGGTGGTGGGAAAACCCAGTTGGTAGGCGGTTTCTTTGACCGTCTGCTTGGGATGCGCGTCTATGATGCACTTCGCCTGCGTCACCACATACTGCTGAATCCATTCCAGTGGCGAGAGACCGTTGCTGAACTGACGGAACACTTTCGAAAAATACCGTGGGTCATAACCCATCAGCCCAGCATAGAAATTGACATTGCGATTCTCCCTGTAGTGCTCTACCACCAGGTCGCAGAACTGCGTGTATAGTTCCGCCGAACGGCTCTCCGCCCACTCTTTGTCCTGCTCACGACGGTAGTAGTTGACGAATTCGTAGCCTACCGTCAGTTGTAACAGCAACAACGGCCGCCGCACTTGTAGGTCATTTCTATCGTGAGAAGCAATGGTTTCTAACAATTCGAGCAATGCCATCATGCGCTTGACTTCCACATCGGTCAGACGAGAAGTCGGCGCGTAGTTGAACTTATCAGAGTCGTGGCTGAAGGTATGTCCCTTCAGTTCGCTGACCATCTCCGCTGAGATGGAAATGGATGCATATACATAATCGTCTGAACACGCTATGCATCGCAAGACATGGCCGGGCATAATGACTCCCAAATCATTCTTTTCAATGGTTATTTCCTGCATGTCGAAAATGACGCGTGCACTGCCGCGCAAACACAAAAAAATAATGACGTGCGGAAACACCATGTCCACGCCGGTCCTGGGCCAACCGTGTCTCTCTTGTTCCACATACACTCCGTTCAATTCAACGAACTCTAAAAATTGGTCTAATGGTGCGTCAGTCTGTATCATTGCTTGTCATTTTACGACTGCAAAAATACAACTTTTTCTTCGGACTTCAATAACAAATCACACGTTTTGGTAGCAAAAATGCGGAAATTGGTAGCATTTTTGTGTAAAACACACATTTTAATAACAAAAAGGCGAGAATTGGTAGCATTTTTATGAAGAAAGAAGTAGTTCACATCACATTAAAGCAGTAATTTTGCCGCCGATATTCTATAATGAACGCATCAAATATCAATTATAAATCATATATATAGGTAATCATGACGAAAAAAGAATTAACCAGAAAGCCATCTGAGGAGATGGTATGGACTAAGTTTTATGCCCCAGGATGCGAGGACATATTAAAGAAGGAAATGCCACAAGTCACCTTATGGAAATTTATGGAGGAAAAAATGCTGAAAGACGGCGACCAGTATGATGCCTTCCACTATTTCGGCAGGCGCATCAAGCGTAGCGAACTGATTAAAGAGGTTCATACGTGCGCCAAGATTATGAAGAACATGGGTGTCAAGCCTGGCGACGAGGTCGTTCTCTTCGCCCCTGCCTTCCCTGAGACCATCTACGTGCTCTTTGCCGCCAATATGATAGGTGCCACTACCATCATGCCCTACCTGTTCTCTGCCAAGAACCTCGTAAAGGAATCCATGCGCAAGGCCCGTGTGGCCTTTGTCTACATCGGCATGGAGGACAGGATGGGCGATGCCCTGGTAGACAGCCAGTTTGAACATGTGGTGCTGATGGACGTGACGCGCTCTATGGGCTTCCCCACGAAGCAGATAGCTACTACAACCACTTATCTGAAGAATCTTAAGATACGCCATAAGAACCCCAAATATATCACGATGTCGGAGGCTGTCAAGCGCTATAGCCATTACGAAGGTGAACTGGAAGCACCAGCTGTCAAGGGTCAGGTGGCGATGGTGTTCGCCTCCAGCGGCACCACGCTGGTGAGCACCTCCAAGCAGGTAGCTATGACCAACGAAGCCATACTCAACATGTTCCGTGACACAGAGGCCTTTAACCTGAACACCAATCTGCTCCACGCGGGTTACCTCTCTTACTGCTACCTGCCGCCCCTCTTCGCCACTGCCTTCTACATCCTGATGATGGGGCCGCTCTATTACAATATGACCATCCACATGGATCCACGACTCTCACAGGAGCTGTTCACCGAGGCCATCCTCAAGTATCGTCCGCAGGTGGCTTTGGTCCCTGGACGCCTGTGGGAGGGATTCTTCACCGAAGTCGAGAAGATGATAGCCGCTGGCAAGCGCCCCGACCTGAGCAACCTCAAATTTGCTGTCATGGGTGGTGAGGGCTGTACACCGGAGTCGCTTCGCTGGATGGATGGTCTAATGCGTGAGTGCGGCTGTACCACTTCCCTCATCTCGGGCTACGGCATGACCGAGGTGTTCTCAGTGGCTACCGCCGACACCGTGTTTACTCAGAAAGCACGCACCTACGACCGCGACCTCATCAGCGTCGGCATCCCCTTCCCTGGCGTCACCGTCGGCGTGTTCGACAAGGACGGCAACGAATTGTCATATGGCGAGCGTGGGGAGCTGTGGATCAAGTCGCCGAGCATGGGCAAGGGCTACTACTGCAACAAGGAGCTGACTCGCGAGATATTCCGTGACGGTTGGGTACACAGCTGCGACCTGGCTGAGATTGACGAGGACGGCATGGTGTACCTCTATGGTCGCATGAAGCAGCACGTCGACGCTCCCAACGGCGAGCCCGTATATCTCTTCGACATTGGCAACGAAATCCGCAGAGACCCTGCCATCAAGGATGTCATGGGCGGCATCGTCAATGGTGACGTGGAGAACCCGCATGTTGTCGCACATCTGTTGATGGAGGACAAATGTCAGGATTCAGAACTGGACGTGCTGACTCGTGTCGACAAGCGCATGCAGGAATGGCTGCCCAAGGGCTTCAAGATTGAAGGCTACAAGCTGCATAAGGGCCTGTTTGTCAGCCGTCCCACGGGTAAGCTCGACCACATGTACTATGAACGTCAGCTGGATGGTTACAAACTTCCCGTCGACGGAAAACTGCAGGACGTGTCGTTCCGTGGTATTGTCAAGTAATTTGAAAAAATATTAATCATAAGTACTTATGAGCATAAAAGTCATATGGATGTTAGCCGCTGTGCTTCTTTGCGGCACCATGACGGTCTCTGCACAAAAGGCAGAGTTCACCCAGAATGGAAAACAGGTCAAGCGCATCACGTTTGACCGTGAGAAAGTTGACATCATCTATTCAGACGACACTCAGATTTCGGATGTCAACGACGTTACCATCACCAACGAAGCCGGTGGTACTACTGGTATTAACAAGACAAAGACCGCCAACAGTGCCAACGCATGGTACACCATGGACGGCCGCCGCCTGCAGAATGCCCCCAAGGCCAAGGGTGTCTATATGGTGAAGGAAGGCGACAAAGTACGTAAAACCATTAAAAAGTAAGGAGGACTGAACGATGAAGAAGATTTTACTTGCCCTCATTGCAATGGTTGCCTGCACAACCATCAACGCCAAGGTTGTCAAAATCACATTTAAAGACAAGACCACGAAGGTCTACACCTCCAGCCAGCTGTCAGCCATCGACTTCAACGACAATGGCACGACAACTATCAAAGGCTTTGACGGTCAGGTGCTGGCAGAGCTTAGCAGCGAGGTTGAAGACGTGGAGATTTCAGACACAGAAGCAATTACTGAGATCAAACCCATCATCATGGAATTCAAACCTGAGCTGCTTGACGCTATTAAAGACCCCGCAAAAGATTTGAAGTATCTTGAAACTGTAGACCCCCT
>JAEEGF010717441.1_pt1 | contig 14228 bp, 16 predicted proteins | sample 9134171 | NCBI WGS metagenome assembly JAEEGF01 (sample SAMN16246542, study PRJNA631951) | gut metagenome | biome: gut microbiome; feature: rumen; material: AP-attached | host: Bos | place: Iran: Karaj | collected 2018-10
GAGACGCGGATCTACGCCTGCGGCGGAGACGGGACGCTGAACGAGGTCGTCTGCGGCGCAGCCGGCGCGGAAAACCTCGCCGTGACGCACTATCCCTGCGGCTCGGGCAACGACTTTATCAAGGTTTTTGACCACCCGGAGCGTTTTCAGACCATCGAATCCCTGCTGGACGCCGACGAGGCGAGATTCGACCTGATCCAGGTCGGAGACGACTACTGCGCGGGCATCTGCTCCATCGGCATCGACGCAAGGATCGGCACATCGATCCAGAAGTTCAAGCGTCTGCCGCTGGTGGGCGGCAAGGGAGCCTATAATCTCTCCACGGTCGTCAACCTCTGCAAGGGCATCTCGCGCCACTACGTCGTGGAGATCAACGGCGAGCGCGTGGACGATCGGATGACCCTGATCTGCGTCTGCAACGGGCGGTGGTACGGCGGCGGCTACAATCCGGTGCCGGAGGCCAGGCTGGACGACGGCAAGCTGGACGTGCTGCTGGTCAGGAAGGTCTCCATCGTGCAGGTGGCCGCCATCATCGGCAAGTACAAGGCCGGGAAATACGCCGACTTCCCCCAATACTTCCGCCATTATCAGACCGACCGGCTGACCGTCCGCTGCGACCGCACCGAGGTCGTCAATCTGGACGGCGAGGCGCGATACGGCAAGGACGTGGAGATTCGCATGAGCGACAGGAAGCTGCGCTTCTTCTACCCCCGCGGGCTGAACTATCAGCCGGAATAAGGGGGCGGACAGACGAAACCGGGAGCCCCCGGAAGCGGGATTCCCGGTTCCGTCTTTTTTGTTCCCGCCGTCCTGATTCCCGTTTTCGGCATTTCGCGGAAATCCGCTCGACCTGCCTCCCCCTTTTTCTGTTCACACCTACAAAATTTACAACTTGCCCTCATACCGCTTGCATTTTGGAGTGCTTGCCGCTATAATAATAAAGTATTTTTAAGGGTTCCTCCGGCAATCGCCGGTACGGACCCTACATTAAAGAAAAAGGAGCGCAAACCATGAGAACCATCGGTACAGTCGTTCGGGGCGTGCGTGCCCCCATCATTCGCCAGGGTGACGACATTGCCGCCATCACTGCCGCTTCCGTTCAGGCCGCCTGGGAAGAGGCCGGCTTCGAGCCGCGCGACCGTGACGTGGTCGCCGTGACCGAATCCGTCGTCGCCCGCGCGCAGGGCAACTATGCGTCCATCCGGGACATCGCCGCAGACGTCAAGGCCAAGACCGGCGGCGGAACCGTCGGCGTCGCTTTCCCGATCCTCAGCCGGAACCGTTTCTCCCTTCTGCTCAAGGGCATCGCCCTGGCCTGCGAGAAGGTCGTCGTTCTGCTCTCCTATCCCTCGGACGAGGTGGGCAATCACCTGGTCGATCTGGATAAACTGGACGCCGTCGGCGTCAACCCCTACACCGACCTTCTGACCGTCGCGGAATTCCGCGAGAAGTTCGGCCGCATTCCGCACACCTTCACCGGCGTGGACTACATTGACTTCTACACCGAGCTGATCGAAAGCAGCGGCGCGAAGGCGGAGATCCTGCTGGGCAACCGCATCACCGACCTTCTGAAATATACCGACGCCGTCATCACTGCCGATATCCACAGCCGTTTCCGCTCCAAGCGCCAGCTCAAGGCCGCCGGCGCCAGGGTCGTGCTGGGTCTGGACGACATTCTGACCGCCTCCGTGGACGGCAGCGGCTGGAACCCCAACTACGGCCTGCTCGGCTCCAACAAGGCCACCGAGGATACGGTCAAGCTCTTCCCCCGCGACTGCAAGACGGTTGCGGAGCGCATCTCCGCCCTGCTCAGTGCGGCCAGCGGCAAGCACATCGAGGCCATGGTCTATGGCGACGGCGCCTTCAAGGACCCCGTGGGCAAGATCTGGGAGCTGGCTGACCCCGTCGTCAGCCCCGGCTACACCGACGGTCTGTCCGGCACCCCGAATGAGCTCAAGCTGAAGTATCTGGCCGACAACGAGTTCGGCAACCTCTCCGGCGAAGCGCTCAAGGACGCGATCTCTGCGCGTATCCGCGCCAAGACCGGCGAAAGCCTGGTCGGCAAAATGGCTTCCGAGGGCACCACGCCCCGCCAGCTCACCGACCTCATCGGCTCACTCTGCGATCTGACCTCCGGCTCCGGCGACAAGGGAACGCCCATCGTCTATATCCAGGGGTATTTCGACAACTACACAAACGACTAACCGGATGACCACGGAAGCAGCCGAATCTCGCTGCTTCCGTGGTTTCGCGCAAGAGAAAAGGAGACATTATGCTGATTCGCACCCCAGAGGAAGATATCAAGTACGTTCTGTTCACCGAGGAGCAGATCCGCAAGCGCGTGCAGGAGCTGGGGCAGGAGCTGGGCGAGAAGTTCCGGGGCAAGACCCCGCTGATGCTCTGCGTGCTTCGCGGCGCATCCTTCTTCTTCACCGATCTCTGCCGCCAAATGAAGTGCCACGTGAACATTGACTTCATTTCCGCCTCCAGCTATTTCAGCGGCACCAAATCCTCCGGCACCGTTCGCCTGGACAAGGACTCCAGCATCGACATGACAGACCGCCACCTGATCCTCGTGGAGGACATCATCGACTCCGGCCTGACCCTGCAATACCTGGAACGCCTCTTTGAGTCCCGCAAGCCCGCCTCCATCACCACCGTCGCCTTCCTGGACAAGGACGTCAAGAAGCCCGGCCGCAACGAAGTGGACTACCGCGGCTTCGTGATCCCCGATGAGTTCGTTGTGGGCTACGGTCTGGATTATGCCGACTATTACCGGAATCTGCCCTATATCGGCGTGCTGAAGGAAGAATGCTATCAGTAGGATGGAGACCGTGGAAGCGTTAAAAGAGAGAATCCGCAGGGAGGGCAAGATCCTTCCCGGCAACATCGTCAAGGTGGACGGGTTCCTGAACCACCGCGTAGACTGCGCCTTTCTGGGGAAGATCGCCGACGAATTCGCCCGGATCTTTGACGTCAGCCAGGCGGACGTGATCCTGACCGCCGAGGCCAGCGGCATTGCCCTTGCAGCCGTTTGCGCCTACCGCTGGGGCAAACCCATGATCTTTGCAAAGAAGGCCAAATCCGACAATATCGAGGGCGGCCTTTATCAGAGCGAGATCATGTCCTATACCTACAACAAGAAGGTCACCCTTCTGGTGTCCAAGCAGTGGCTCCGTCCCGGTTCCCGCGTGCTGATCATCGACGATTTCATGGCGCGCGGCGAAGCGGCGCGCGGCCTGTGCGAGCTGGTCTCGCAGGCCGGGTGTGAGCTGGTCGGCGTCGGCATTGCCGTGGAAAAGGGCTTCCAGGGCGGCGGCGACCGACTGCGTGAGATGGGCGTCAACTACCACGCCCTTGCTGTTATCGAATCTGCGGAGCCCGACCACATCGAGTTCCGCCCGGAATGAAAGGAATCAAAATTATGACCAATTCCAACGTGCGTCCCGAAACCATGCAGCGCATCAACACCCCTGCTCTGGCCGAGGCCTTCATCGAGGAGCAGCTCGCCGCTCTGCGCGAGCAGATCGGTGACAAGAAGGTCCTGCTCGCCCTCTCCGGCGGCGTGGACTCCTCTGTCGTCGCGGCTCTGCTGATCCGTGCCGTCGGCAAGCAGCTCACCTGCGTCCACGTCAACCATGGCCTGCTCCGCAAGGGCGAGCCCGAACAGGTCATCGAGGTCTTCCGCGAGAAGATGAAGGCGAACCTGGTCTACGTGGACGCCACGGACCGCTTCCTGGATAAGCTGGCCGGCGTGTCCGACCCCGAACAGAAGCGCAAGATCATCGGCGGCGAGTTCATCCGCGTGTTTGAAGAAGAGGCCCGCAAGCTGGACGGCATCGCCTTCCTGGCCCAGGGTACCATCTATCCCGACATTCTGGAATCCCACGGCGTCAAGGCCCACCACAACGTCGGCGGCCTGCCCGAGGACCTGAACTTTGAGCTGGTGGAGCCGATCAAGCTCCTGTACAAGGACGAGGTCCGCGTGGTCGGCAAGCAGCTCGGCCTGCCTGACAATATGGTCTACCGTCAGCCCTTCCCCGGCCCCGGCCTGGGCGTCCGCTGCGTCGGCGCCATCACCCGCGACCGTCTGGAAGCCGTCCGCGAGTCCGACGCGATCCTGCGTGAGGAGTTTGCCAAGCACGGCCTGGATGAGAAGGTCTGGCAGTACTTCACCGTCGTGCCCGACGTCAAGTCCACCGGCATCACCGACGGCAAGCGCACCTGGGACTGGCCCGTCATCATCCGTGCGGTCAATACCGTGGACGCCGTCACCGCCGAGCCTGCCGAGCTGAACTTCACCTTCCTCCAGAAGGTCGTCCGCCGCATCACCACCGAAGTCAAGGGCGTCAACCGCGTCCTCTGGGATCTCACCCCCAAGCCCTCCGCAACGATCGAGTGGGAATAAAAAAATAAGTGCTTCAGAGTCCCGATTTTCCTTGAAAAATCAAGGAAAATCGGGATTTTGCTTTTTTCTGTGGCTACAAATTGGCTACACAAACCGTGTTTTTTTAGCCATCAGCCTTCGGTCATAAAGGCCTCCAGCTTTCTGGCTACTTCCGCTTGCGCGTTGGGGTACAGGTGTCCGTAGGTGTCCAGGGTGGTCTGAATCCGCTCATGACCCAGGCGCTCCTGCAGCAGCTTCGGGGCTACGTTCATTTCGATCAGGGCAGCGGCGTGGCTGTGCCGAAGATCATGAACCCGAATCTTCTGTACCTTGGCAAGCTCGCTTCCCCGCTTCATTTCCCGGTACAGGAAATGCTTGTCATAGGGAAACAGGCGGTCATCCGGCTGAAGATCATAGCAGCGCTTCATGTAGTCCTTGAGGCAGTCGCAGAGGATGTTCGGGATTGTGACCGTTCGGTTGCTTTTGGGCGTCTTGGGGGATGTGATTCTGTCCTCTCCGTCAATGCGCTGATAGCTCTTGCTGATCCTGATGGTCTGCTTCTCCAAATCCACGTCCGCCGGTGTGAGGGCCAGCAGCTCCCCTTCCCGAATTCCCGTGTAGTACAGGGTCATGAAAATGGCATAGGATTCAGGCTTGTCCTTCACCGCGTCAATGAACTTCAGAAATTCATCCTTCGTCCAGAACAGCATTTCATCCGCTTTCTTCTGGCCCATGCCCCCTGCCTTGTGGCAGGGGTTTTCTTTCAGGCCGTAGTAGGTAACCGCATAGTTGAAGATTGCCGTAATCTGGTTATTGATGGTTTTGAGATAGGTGCCGGAGTAGGGCTTCCCGTTTTCATCCCGGTAGCTGGTGAGCTCGTTCTGCCACCGTCGGATATCCGTAGGTTTAATGGAATTGAGGGGCATCTTGCCAAAGTACGGGGTAATCTTCTGGTCGATCAGATAGCGCTTGTTTGCCACGGTAGAAGGCTTCAGGCGCTTTTCCATATCCTTGCTGTAAAGCTCGATGAAGTCCTGGAAGGTCATGCCCAGGCTGCCCGTGGCCTGCTGGAGAAAATCCTGCTCCCACTGCAGGGCTTCACGCTTGGTCTTGAAGCCCCGCTTTTTCTTGTGGACGGTGTTGCCCGTCCAGTCGGTGACACGGATCTGTGACATCCACCGACCCGTATCGCCGTCTTTACTTACCGACATTTTCGCTCCTTTCTCTCGTACTTGGTATTCTTGTGATCTTGTTATTCGTTGTCCGTAATCCCGGAGGGATTATAAATCTCGCTGTTTTTGATGCGGCGGACCGATTCATCAAGCTCCTCTCCGTCGATGAACAGGACGGGGACCTCCTGCTGGTTTGCAAGGACCTCTTCCTTCCATTTCCGATATGCAGCAGGATCATTATGAAAGGCTTTGTTTCGCTGCCTCTGCTGCTGCCAGCTTTCTAGAAACAAGCAGAAGTTGGCATTCAGTTCTGCCTCCCTGTCCTTTCCATCGATCATGATCGCGCATGTCCAATTGTTGCTGTAGGGAGGCCGCTCGACACGGATCGAGAATTCGAGGTTTGCGACCTGTTCCAGTTCGAACAAGAACCTTGTAATGTCCGCAAGCGTATTGAAGGGTCTCGTCAGGTTGTTATAGCCCAGAATAAGCTGCGGGGTCGTATCAAGATAGAGCGCCAGCTGATTCACAACGTCAACGCTGACCTTGATCTCTCCGGATTCATACTTTTGTACGGTACGAAGCGATTTTCCAATCAGATTTGCAAGATAGCTCTGGCTGTAATGCTTCTTTTTTCTCAGCGCACAGATGCGGGCTCCGATTTCAGCATCAGACGCCGTAGCCATGGAATAATCGAAATCAAATTTCATATTTCTCACCTCGCCAATATCATAGCACATATTTTTACGAATTTCAAGTACATATTTTTTTTATTTTTCCTCTTGACAACGCACTAAAAATGCGTATAATATATGTATTATAAGTTCGCATTTCATTCTCGCTCCGAGAAAGAAACGCATTTGAAGTACATATTACTCTTCACAGAGCAAGGAGGCGGAATCAGCATGAAAGCACAATTTATAACGGCGGAGGACGTGCAGAGAATTCTCGGAGTAAGCAGAAGCAAGGCCTACCAGATCATCCGGGGCTTGAACCGGGAGCTGAAGAGCGAAGGGTACATCACCATCGCAGGGAAATGTCCGGTTCGGTTCTTCAACGAGCGGTTCTACGGGATGCAGGCAGAATGCAGTCTGGACGCCGGAAACCCGCAGGAGGCGTAAAAAATGTCGGACTTGAAGTTAATCAACATGGATGACGTTCCCGTCGAGGAGGTCCAGTGGCTCTGGTATCCCTACATACCTTACGGGAAGCTGACGATCATCCACGGAGATCCGGGCGAGGGAAAAACCACGCTGATCCTTCGGCTGGCTGCGCTGTTGTCGCGGGGGAGCCCTCTCCCCTGCGACGACAGGCCGCAGGAGCCGGTGCGGATCATCTACCAGACGGCGGAGGACGGGCTTGGGGACACCATCAAGCCCCGTCTTCTGGCAGCTGACGCCGACTGCTCGCAGATCCTGGTCATCGATGAATCGGAGACGAGTCTCACGCTGTTGGATGAACGTGTGGAACAGGCAATCGCGGAGACGGGGGCAAGGGTTCTGATCCTAGACCCGGTTCAGGCCTATGTCGGCGCAGGGGTCGATATGAACCGCGCAAACGAGGTGCGGACCGTGCTGGCCCAGCTTGGCAGGATCGCGGAAAAGTACAAATGCGCCATCATCCTGGTGGGGCATCTGAACAAGATGCAGGGAGCAAAGCGTCAGTACCGGGGCCTTGGCTCTATTGACTTCCAGGCCGCGGCAAGAAGCGTCCTGATCGTTGCCCGGCTGAAGGACAAGCCGGAGGTGCGCGTCATGGCGCATGAAAAATCCTCCCTGGCTCCGGAAGGAAACCCGATTGCCTTCGAGTTAAGCGAAGACAATGGGTTCCAGTGGCTCGGTCAATATGACATCAGCGTTGACGATCTGATGAACGGCACCAGCCGAGAAAAGAAATCTGATATGGCCGAGCTCCTGATCACGGAATGCCTCTCTGAGGGCAGGTGTCCCCAGCAAACGCTGATGGAAAAAGCGTATGAGATGGGGATCTCCAAGCGTGTGGTTGACGCCGCAAAGAAGCGGCTGCACGTCGAGTCCGTCCGCAGCGGCAGCCAATGGTTCTGGCAGTTTTCCGACCAGCTTCCTATGTAAGCTTGCAAGCTTGCAAAGCCGCAGAGACAGTGCATCCTTGCATCCTTTCTTCGGCTGGTAAAAGCCCCGCCTGCGAGGCTTTACCGCTGTGGCAAAGAGTGGTAAAGCCTTATATACAAATCCGCGTTTCAGATGTCTGCGTTGGCAGAACAAGCAACGAATGTGAGCGCTCCCGCCACATTCCGCTTGGCCGGGGAAGACCCCTGCGACCCCTGTACCAGCTGAAGGAGGAACCATGAAAAACAGAACAAGACCGAACAAAATAAACGTCTACTTCACCGAGGAGGAACTGGCCGATCTCCAGGAAAAGGCGGACCAGGCCGGCCTCTCCAAGGGTGAGTTCATCCGGAGACTGATCGCCGGCAAGACCTTCAACACCCGACCGCCCGACGAGGCGCAAAAGCTGCTCTGGGGCCTTTACGAGGTGGGCGGCTGCGCCAGACGCCTGCTGGCTATTGCCGACGAGACGAAGACGGTGGACGCTCCGCAGATGCGGAAGGCCCTTGTGAACGTCTACCTGGCGGCGGATCAGATCAAGAAATTCTATCAAATCGGGGAGGATTAGAACATGGCAGTAACATCGCTCTGGCCCATCAAGGGCCGCGTGGACAAGGTGATCACCTACGTCCGGAATCCGGAAAAAATCACGGAGGAGTACTACTCCGAAAACGCCGCCCTGCATGTCATCGACGGGGTGGTGCAGTACGCAGCTGACGACACCAAAACCGAGCGCCGGGAATACGTGACCTGTCTCAACTGCGACGAGGCCACCGCGACGGAGGAGTTTATCCTTGCCAAGAAGCTGTTCCGCAAGGAGGACGGGCGGCTCTGCTACCACGGGTATCAGAGCTTCAAGCCCGGCGAGGTGAACGCGCAGACGGCCCATGAGATCGGCGTGGCGCTGGCGCAGCGGCTCTGGGGGAACCGCTTCCAGGTGGTGATTGCCACCCACTGCAACACCGGGGCCTATCACAATCACTTCGTCCTGAACTCTGTTTCATTCAAGGACGGCCTCAAGTTCTACAACCGCAGATCGGACTACCTGGCGATGCGGGCGGCGTCGGACGAGCTCTGCCGGAATTACGGGATCTCCGTGATTGAGGACCCGCAGCAGCGCAAGAAGAACTACGGGCTTCGCAAAGCCGAACAGCAGGGACAGATCACGCAGTCGCAGATGATCCGGAACGATATTGACCGGGCCGTGCGGGCTTCTCTAGTTCCGCAGCAGTTTGCCGCGGCAATGCGGGAGATGGGCTATACGATCCGCGTCACCGGCGAGAGCGGCGTCCGGCTGAAGCACCCGACCGTCACCCCGCCCGGCGCGAAGAAAAACTTCCGCTTCGATTCTCTGGGTGAGGGCTACGATCTGGAGAGCATCCTGGACCGTGTGGGCAGAAACTGGCGCAGGGAGCCGCTCTACGAAGCCCCGAAGCCAGTATTCCGAAGCTATAAAATGACCCGGAAACCGGCGAAAAAGCTCACCGGCCTCCGAGCGCTGTATTTCAAGTACTGCATTTTGCTGGGAACGATCAAGAAGAAACCGGAACGTGTCAAGAAGGTCTCCTGGCTGCTCCGGGAGGATCTGATCAAGCTGGACCGTTATATCGCCCAGGCCAAGCTGCTGATCGACAACAAGATCGAAACAACCGAGGACCTGGACGCCTACAAAAGCTCCGTAGAGGAGCGTCTCGCGGCTCTGGAGGCGGAACGGACGGTCTGCCGCAACCTCCTCCGCCGCACCACAGGCCGCGAAAACGGCCCCAGCGACGAAGAACTCAAGGCCAAGATCAAGCGCCTATCCGGCGATCTGAAGCAAGCCCGGAAGGATCTGGAATACTGCTGCGAAATCGCTGAAAAGTCCAACCAAGTACGTCAAAACCTCGTAGAGCAACAGCGTAATAATCAAGCGCCCGTGCAGGAACACAGTTCACAAGACCGGGATTTGAGGGAGAGATAGTACAAGTCTCTTCGCTCTGTCTTTTACAAAGCTGTTCCATATTTTCATAAAACCCTCTCACGGAGTATTGACTTTTATCATATAATTTAGTATGATATTATCACGCTGAGATATGGGAGGTGGATATATGGATTATATTGCTGAATTGACGGATATTGCCCGCGCAAACGGCGGGATGATTGAGACAAAAAAAGCTGCAGAGCATGGGATTTCCAAGGCGATGCTGTCCAAGCTGTATCAACAGGAGAAGCTGCAGCGGATCGCTCACGGGCAGTATATCCTCCCCGACGAGATTGAGGACGAACTCTATGCCATTAACCGGCGTTCCAATCGTATCATCATCTCCCATGAGACTGCCCTGTTCCTGCACGGCATTTCGGATCGCACGCCTTTTGAGCATACAGTCACCGCTCCGACCGGCTCCATGCCCTCCCCCGCTATCCGCTCAGTGTGCAAGGTCTACTATATCAAGCCGGAGCTGTTTGAGCTTGGAAAGACTACTATGAAGACGCCCTACGGCAACGAGGTGGCTTGCTACGATCTGGAACGGACAATCTGCGATATCGTCCGCAGCCGGAATAAGCTCGGCACAGAGACGTTTCTCTCCGCTTTGAAGCTCTACGCGAAGAGCCCGAAGAAAAACCTGAATCGGCTCTATGTGTATGCGAAGCAGCTTCGTGTGGCAAAAACCCTGCGTCAATATCTGGAGGTGCTTTTGTGAGCAATGCCATGAGTCTAAAGGCGAAGATCCGGAATCTCGCCAAAAAGAAGAATATCCCCGCCCAGGTGGTTCTGCAAAATTATATGTTCGAGCGGCTGCTGGTGCGTCTGGCCGCCTCAAACTGCAAAGACAAGTTCGTTTTGAAGGGCGGTATGTTGGTAGCCTCCATCGTCGGCCTGGACAACCGGGCCACCATGGACCTGGACACGACGCTGAAGAACCTCCCGCTGACGCCGGAGGCAATCCGTGACGCGCTGGTGCAGATCTGCGCCGTTCCCGTTGACGACGGCGTAAACTTCGAAATTGGGACCATTTCTCCGATCCGGGAGGACGACGTCTACGGCGGATACCGTGTCGCGCTGACAGCCCGCTTCGAGACGATCCTGACGCCCATGACGATTGACGTTTCCACAGGCGACGTCATCACGCCCCACGCCGTGCAGCACCGTTTCTCCGGGATCTTCGACGAAGCGCAGACCTACGAGCTCTGGGCCTACAACATCGAGACGATTCTGGCCGAGAAGGTTGAGACCATCCTCCGCCGCGGCGTCTTCAACACCAGACCTAGAGACTTCTATGACGTCTATATCCTTGCCACAACGCAGAGCTATGATCCAGCCCTGTTTTGCAAGGCCCTCCAGGAGACAGCTGCCCACCGCGGCACCACGGAGCAGATTGCCGATGTTATCGGCATCCTGCAAACACTTTCCGAAAGTCAGGAACTGCGTGAGCTTTGGGAGAAATACCGGAAACAATTCTCGTATGCAAGCGATATCCAATATAGCATTGTAATTGACAATCTGAAAATAGTATTATCTGCAGCTAACATCTGATTATTTGAAAATTTACAAACTCAGAAATAAAACATGAGAAATCGAATACTAATGAGGGCAGCAAGATGAGCAGAGATATGTATATTTCGCAATTTCCAGAAAAGTTCCAACCTTCACTAAAGGTAATGTGTAGATGTTTTGATTCGCTGAAAGGACTTGCCGTAGGCATAGATTCACTATATGCCAAATATAATCCAAAATACAAAAAAGGGTATCTTATCAGTACATTAGGTTTTGAATTTGCTGTCAACTGCAGAGTTCTTGCTAATTTTTTCCCGACGATCAACGCTGTTGATGTTGCAGTTATCGGATCTATACTAGATATCGAACTGAGTATAGATACTTTTAGAGATAAATTCGAAGCAGATAATACATTCTTCGATAATCCATGTATGTTGAAAGCACTTGTCAATTTTGATAATATGGTTTTTCCGGATTCGTGGCAATTGGAACCTACTGTTGAAGCCTTTTTGACCCAAACGAAAACATTATATGAATTCTTTATTACCTTCAAAGAGAGTTTCGCTGTTGAATCAGAAAGTGAAAAGCGTTCCAATTCAATGAACCATGAAGCACGAAGATATCTTGATAAAAAAGTAACTGAGTGGGTTCGATACATAAACTCCAATGATAGAAAGTTGAAAAAGCCTATTGTCGTATTTCCAAATGATAAATCTGATGTTACTTCAGAAAAGCAGTCAAATAATCTACAAACCACTAATGATCAAATATTAAGTAATACTAAAGCCTCAGATACGGAATTTGATGAAACTATCCGTGAGCTTAACGCATTAATCGGCCTTGATGAAATAAAGAGGGACGTTATCAGGTTGATTAGTATGGTCAATGCTCAGCGCATAAGAGCACAGCGGGGACTAAAACCCGTACCAATATCACTACATCTGGTTTTTACAGGCAACCCCGGAACCGGAAAAACCACTGTTGCTCGATTAATTGCAAAGCTATATAAAGAAATAGGCGTGCTTAAAACAGGTCAGTTGGTTGAAGTAGACAGATCCGGTCTTGTTGCAGGCTACGTCGGGCATACAGCAATAAAAACCCAAGAGAAAATCAAAGAAGCTCTTGGGGGGGTCCTTTTCATAGATGAAGCGTATTCCCTTGTTAAAGAAGGTAATGACTTTGGAGCGGAAGCCATTGAAACGTTACTAAAAGCAATGGAAGATCATCGTAATGAATTTGTTGTTATAGTAGCTGGTTATCCGGATTTAATGGAGCGCTTCATTAACAGCAATCCGGGGTTACGGTCTCGTTTCAGTCGATTTATCCATTTCCCGGATTATGCAGAAGAAGAGTTACTACTCATTTTTGAACAAATGTGCAGGAATTATGAATACAAGCTTATGCCCGAAGCTATTGAGAAAGTAAAAAGGCGCATCCATAAAGAAGTAACCTTATCAGGCAACACTTTTGCAAATGCAAGATCTGTGAGAAACATTTTTGAGTTTACAATTATACGTCAATCAATAAGAACGTCTAATACACCTAATGAGACAGATATTTCTATTATTACGGAAGACGACATAGAATGACAACAAACTATCACGTATGTATGAATGTGAAATATATGATTGATTACCTAATTACACTTGAAAAGTAAAAGGGCATCAAGGAAATCGCCGATTTAATCGACGAAGTTAAAAAAGCTTCGTCGGTATTATAGTACACAGCAATATGATGCTATGTATCAGCATATTCGTTTTTTGACAACGAAATACCTTATCGAAACGTTGGCTTGGAATTCAACGCATAAAACTATGCCAACAACGGTGCAGCAGTCCTATCTTAATGCGGAAACTTTTCTGCGGTTGAAGGGCATCTCTATATTGCTCCAGAATGGCATTAATACTCAGGAATTACTATCATCTGAGGAAGAGGCATTTATTGAATCCACAATAAAACCGAAGAGCTAAATAAGCATCAGTGTCTGATGCTTCATGAGCGGCACAAATTGCCCTGCGCCGCCCGTGCACGGAATCACTACTACGTATAAATTTAGTCGTTGTTCACAATTTCCTCTACTATTGCATCGGAACGTTTAGGAGTTCATATAATGCGCTTTGTGGAATCAGATAGCGTTTCCCGACCTTCACGTTTCAAATCTGTCCTGAGCGGAGCAGTTCATAGCTGGTATTTCTGCTAAGGCGCAGCAAAGGCATTAACTCTTCTGGTTTATAGATCAAAAATGACTCCTGCATATTCATTACCTCCAGAATGTATTTCACGTTGTTATGGATTATCTGAGCGTTAGGACCTGTCATAGATCAAGTCCCGGATTACCATTTCTTCAGCCCGATTCTTGATGCTGTTCATAGCCTGCACCCAGGCCATTTGATCCTGGGCCTTGAGTTTTTCAGTGACGCCCTCGCTCTTGGCCATCTGCGCCGTCAGACGCTCCATCATCTCGTTGGCCAGGCGGTCAATCTCCTCCAAGTGGGCATTGAGGCTACCCTCCAGAAGCATTCCGTCGAAGATCCCACGGTGATGGCTGCGCAGGTACTTGTGGCGCATTCTGCCGTATTTGCCGATCTTCGGGGCTTCCGGTGCCTCAAGGTCGGGGATCAGGTAGTCGCCTTCCCAATGGTAGGTTCCCCCGTTTTTTTCGTAGATACTCTTCATGAAAAGTCACTCCTTTGTCTGTAAATGTGTGGGTTGGAGGTGGTTTCGGGCCATTTGGCTACAAAAGCAGAGCCGTCGACTTTATAGACGTCAAAAATCGTGCATAATTCAGCAAAAAATGGACGGTATCTTAAAAAGCGGCGGCTACAAAACGGCTCCAAAAGTTGAAAAGACGTAATGAAAAGGTGAAAAATATGTGGAATAAGTGGACGAAAATCATCTTTTCAGCGGTAAAAATCACAAGAAAACAAGAATGCCAAGTCGAGTGGGAATAAATTTCTAATATAGAATTATAATCAACGCCGCAAAGTGGGATAATCTCCTGCTTGGCGGCGCTTTTCTATTGCCATATTTTCGGATTCGTGATAGAATTATACGGATGAAAAATGGGCTTGATTCTGAAAGGAGTAGTTATGAAAATTCTTATCACAGGC
>JAEEGF012492410.1_pt1 | contig 14228 bp, 10 predicted proteins | sample 9134171 | NCBI WGS metagenome assembly JAEEGF01 (sample SAMN16246542, study PRJNA631951) | gut metagenome | biome: gut microbiome; feature: rumen; material: AP-attached | host: Bos | place: Iran: Karaj | collected 2018-10
CAGACATCCCTGCAGCCCCGCTTACTTACTTTGCAGATTTTACAAGTAATGCGGCAGTGCCAGGGAAGTTTCCCTTTGGACTGTGGTCGAGGACTATGAGGCAGGTGCTTTCTTCTGAAAATGAAAAATTACTAAAACGAACTGATGTTTTTGGTACACTGGAATTGAGGCGTGCAATTTGCCGACATCTCAAAGCCTTCCGCAACATGGACATTTCCGAATCTCAGGTAATTATAGGGGCCGGAACAGAATCGCTGTATTCTATGCTAGTTCAATTTCTTGGGAGAGATGAAGTATTTGCCGTAGAGAATCCGGGGTATCACAAAGCGGCCGAGATCTTCAGACTTAACGGGGTAAAGTGTGAGCCGGTGAATATTGACGAGCACGGAATAATCATAGAAGAGCTTCAAAAGGCCGCGGCGAATATCGTTCACGTTTCTCCATCGCATCACTTTCCGTCCGGCGTCATAATGAACTTTAAACGCCGCACTGAACTTTTGGAATGGGCAAAAAAAGCCCCGGACCGTTTTATTATTGAAGATGATTATGACAGCGAATTCCGTTTTATTGGAAAGCCGCTACCTACCCTGCAAAGTATTGATCAGAACGGACGGGTAATTTATATAAACACCTTTTCTAAAACTCTGTCCCCTTCCTTTCGAATCAGCTATATGATTTTGCCGCAGGAGCTTGCAGCGGAGTTTTCGAAAAAGCTCGGTTTTTACTCGTGTCAGGTTTCGAGTTTTGAACAGTTTACGCTTGCCCGTTTTATAGAAGCCGGGCATTACGAAAAGCATATTAACCGAATGAAAAATTATTACAGGAGCCTGCGGAATATTTTGATTACAGGTATTGAGAACTCGGCGCTTTCAAAGGCTTTTTCGATTCGTGAAGAGAACTCGGGACTTCACTTTCTCTTGACTCTGAACAACGGTTTTGATGCCCGCCTTATACAGGAAAAATGGCGGAAGGAAGGCATCAACATTCAGCTTTTGTCAGATTATTATTATGATAAAAAAACACTGCCCTCAACTGAAAGCTTTGTAATAAATTACTCGGGAATCAAAAAGGACAGTGTTAATACAATTATTCAAAAAATGAGCCAGGCTCATAATTAATTTTTATTCAACTCCGTAGCAGTCATAACCGCTGCTGCGAAGTCTGTCTGCTACGTTGCCATTTTTGTCTTCTCTTACAAGAACAATATAGTAAGTAGTACCACTGGCACGAGTTTCTGTTGTTATGTATGAATCAAAACCTTTTGCTTTTACTTCATCAGCAAGAAGTTTTGCGTTGCTTTCGGTACGGAAAAGTCCAAGCTGCCATTTTGTAAACTTAGCAGGTGCAGTAGTAACACTCTGAGTTGCAGTCTGCTTTGGTTCTTCCGGCATTGCAATGCTTCCTGTTCCCTGCTCTGCCTCTCCGCTCTTAGGAACAAAGAACCAGAAAGGAGTTGGTAAAAGCTGTGCATCGCCTTTTACAATAGAAGCTTCTATAGATTTTGGATAAAGCTTTGTGATTTCTTTTGAGTATGAAGTGTCGCCGGTTACATACCACAGAGTAAGAAGAACTGCAGGTTTTACGGCAGCCATTGAATCTACCTTAAGATAAGCCTGAAGCATTACTACAGGCTCCTGAATGCCCGATACATCATCTGCCTTACAAAGGGCGCTCCACTGAGTATAAAGTTTTATATAAGCCTGAACATTTGCGTTTTTTGAATTGCGAACTGCTGAATTAAGATAAGAGTCTGCAGTTGCATAATCTCCAGAGCTCAGGGCACAGCGAACTGCATCCAGAACAATCTGCTCGTTTGATTTTTTAGGCATTCCTTCAACATCGCCTGCGGCAATTGCGGCAGCCTGTGCATAGGATTTCTGGGCATCATCAAAATAAGCCATCTGCTCCTGAAGAGAAGCAAGGAAGATCCAGGTGGCACGCTTTTCTGCCTGAGAGGTCATTTTAGAAATCTGAGATTTAAGATAAGTAACTGATTCGTCTACGGAATCTTTTTTAGCAGCCTCTGCAGTTACAAAGGTAGCGGTAAGTTCTGCGGCAAAAATTGAAGTACAAAGGAAAAGTGAAAGTACAACAGTAATTATTTTCTTCATATTTATTGTATCGGAGGATTCTTCTTCGCTTCTTTAGCAGCCTTTTTGGCTTCTTCTTTTTCTCTTGCAAGGCGGAGCTTTTCTTCGGCACGGGCTTTCTTCTCAAGCTTTTTAGCAGCACGGGCTTCTGCATCACTTGGAGGAGCCTTCATTTTTGCAACAAGGATAAAGAGAAGTGCAAAAATAATACCAGCTCCAAAAGCAATCAGAGCAAGAACAGCAACTGGCAAATCTGTATAGGTTTTGAAAAACCAGAAAGTACAAACGTTACTGAGATTAAAGCCTATAAAAAAAGCCATGAAAACTACGAGTAATAAAATCAGAATTAAAGTTACAATCATTTTATTTCTCCATCACCCCGCGGAAGGTATTTCCGCTAAGTTCTGTTATTTTCACATTAACAAAGCTGCCGATACAAGATGTCTCTGCCTTAAAGACAATTTTTTCATGCTGCTCGGTCTGTCCAAGAAGTTCTGACTTATCATCGCGGCTCACTCCTTCTACCAGAACTATTACAGTCGAGCCTACACGTTTAGACATCTGTTCGTGAGTATGCTCCAGCTGAAGATCAATTACCCTCTGAAGTCTTTCTTTACGAATATCTTCAGGAATCTGCTCCCATTTAGCAGCAGGAGTTCCTTCACGAGGATTATAATAGTACATCATTGCAGATTCATATTTTACCTGGCGCATAAGGTCGAGGGTAAGCTCAACATCTTCTTCTGTTTCTCCAGGGAAGCCCATCATAAGGTCTGTTGTAAGCGAAACTTCTGGAATACGATCTTTGATTTTCTGAACGAGCTCAAGATAGTGCTCACGAGTATAGCGGCGGTTCATCTTTTTAAGCACTTCCGAAGAACCGTGCTGAACCGGAAGGTGAATATGACGGCAGATTACGCTCTCTTTTGCAATAACATCAATAACATCATCAGAAAAATCCTTTGGATGAGAAGACATAAAGCGAACCCATTTAATAGGAGAATCTGTTTCTCTAAGATGATCTGCAATTTTCTGAAGCAGCTGCGCAAAGTTCACTCCATCATCACTATGATAACTGTTTACATTCTGGCCAATCAAAGTGATTTCGCGAACCTTCATCTTACCAAGCAGATCAATTTCATTAAGGATTTCATTTACAGGGCGGCTAAGCTCACGACCGCGAACATACGGAACAATACAGTAAGTACAGAAATTGTTACAGCCGTGCATAATAGGCACAAAGGTAGAAAATGCACCAGGCTCGGCAGACAAAGCCGCAAAACGGTACTGTTCTGAATCATCAATCTTATAAGGCTTTCTGCCCTCTTCTATAGCACTAATGATTTCCGAAAAATGATGTTTTGCGTAAGTTCCAACAACGTAATCAATAAAAGGATAATCTTTCTGGAACGACTGCAGCAATCTTTCTGCCATACAGCCCATAACAATGAGGGTAAGAGGCTTTGCACCATCACGAACATATTCAACAGCCTCTTCAAGAAGCTTAGTTTTTGCGCCAACCTTACATTCACGAACAGCTTTAAGACCGCTGAACCAGCCCAAACGGCCAAGAATTCTGTTTTCGGCTGTTTCGCGTATAGAACAGGTATTAATGATTGCAACATCTGCAGTCTGAGCAGATTCCGAAGCCTTCCAGCCTCTGGCAATAAAGAGCTGTTCTACTGCGGCAGATTCCGCTATATTCATTTCACAGCCATAGGTTTCAAAAAAATACGTACGCATATCACTGTATTGTACAAAAAAAATAAGAATTTATAAATATATCTTCAATACCTTTGCGTTAACTTTAGTTTTAATATATAATGAATTTAATGAGAAACCTAGTAACAATGAAAGATATAGCTGATGAGCTTGATATCACAGTTATGTCTGTATCAAAAGCGTTATCAGGTAAAGATGGAGTGAGCGAAGACTTAAGGGCCAAAATTCTTGCCAAAGCAGAAGAATTAGGCTACAAGAAATCTCAATCCTCAAATAATGATGACGGGTCTTCGCACAACATAGGCATTTTGATTGCAGAACGCAGTATGAATGCCAATGCTACCTATATGTCCCTTCAACAACCACTCATCACAAATCTTACACAGCTTAATTACTACGGAATCACAGAAATTATCTCAGATGAAACAGAACACCTGCTTATTCTTCCAAGAATCTTAAAAGAAAATAAGGTAAGTGCCTTTGTAATTCTTGGTCAGATGAGTAAGGAATATGTAAATATACTTAAAGAAACCGGAAAACCATTCCTCTTCCTTGCACATATCTATGATGATGTAAATGAAGGCGGAATTATTACAGATAACCTTTATGCAGGCTTTACTCTTGCAAATTATCTTATTGATCAGGGCTGTAAAACCATAGGCTTTGTTGGAAACATTCAGTTTGCAGAAATCGTAATGGACCGCTACCTTGGAATTGCAAAAGCCCTGCTTCATCACGGACTGGATCTTCAGAAAGATCTTTTGATTCCGGACGTAACTGATTTTGGTGAAGAAATAAGCCTTATTCTTCCAGATAAAATGCCAGATGCCTTTATCTGTAACGACTGCCGAACAGCCTACAAGCTGATTCATAACCTGGAAGGCCTTGAATACAGCATCCCAAAAGATATTTCGGTAGCAGCTTTTGATGATGGTATTTTTGCTGACATTGGTATTCCAAAATTAACCACTTACAGTATCAACTACAACACAATGGCCCAGCTTGCTGCTGAAAGTATTGCCTTAAAGCTTGAAAATCCTAACTTCCATATTGGAAAAAAGGTTGTTCATGGTAACGTAGTTGTCCGTGATTCTGTTAAAAAACAAAATATTATAAACTAAAAAACCGGCTAACCAGAATGCCGGTTTTTTTATGCCTTCATCCGTTAAATCCCCTAAAAATTCACTTTAAAAATAGTAAAAACGTTTAATATGACTGTGGTCACACGGTTTTTGATTCTATGCACAAGAATTTCTTTAAAAAAGTAGCAAAAAATCGTTAAAATTTGCATATTTTTAAACTTTTTTTAAATTTTTTCTTGACATATTACTCAGGTCATATTACTATAATCTTAGGTTAAGTAAAGTTAGCCTAAAGTTAAAAACAAATAGTTAAAAACAAGTTAAAAAAGAAAAAGTATTAAAAAAATTATTTAAAAATGAATTAAAAACAAAATAAGTATTTAAAAAATTGTTTTTGGGTCTTTTGGTATTTTACGTATTAAATACGAGCCGTCAGGTGGTCTGACGGCTCTATTTTTTTTGGATCCCGAAACAAGTTCGGGATGACTGCCTATTCTGAATATTCTGCGAAGGCGTACGCATTGTGATTGTGGATGCTTTCGTCGTTTTCTGCTTCTACAGAGAACTGTGTAAATCCCAGTTTTTTAAGTCCGAGATATACTTCACGAACAACATCCTCTACAAAGCGAGGATTTTCATAAGCATGTTCAGTAACATACTTTTCATCTTTGCGTTTAAGAAGGGAATAAAGTGGAGTTGAGGCACAATTTTCGATTGTTTCAATAACATCTTCGATCCAGAAGAACTCTTTATACAAAAGACGTACGCTTACAATGCCTCTCTGGTTGTGTGCACCATATTCACTGATAGCTTTACTGCACGGGCAAAGTGTTGCAACCGGAACCTGGATAGAAATATAGAACTTACGGGTTCCATCTTCGCTAACCTCACCCTCATAAGAGCATTTATACTGCATAATTCCGGCAGCTTCAGTAACAGGCGCTTTCTTTTCTATAAAATATGGGAACTCTATGCGGCCAAAAGCCTTCTGAGCAGAAAGCTTTGTACGCATTTCTTCAAGCATGTCCAGAAAGTGATGCATAGAAATATCAGAATGATACTTATGGAACACTTCAATAAAGCGGGACATGTGGGTTCCCTTGTAGTTATGCGGAAGATTTACAAATAAATCTACAGAAGCAGTGGTGTGCTGTTTTGTTGCTGTCTTATCAAGAACAACTACAGGATATTTTACACCTTTTACGCCGACCTTCTGAAGAGGTACGGCACGGGTGTCTTCTTCACTTTGAATATCAATCATTAATTTGCCTTTCTTTCTGCACTTTCGAGGGTGTTCTGCATGAGCATTGCAATAGTCATAGGACCTACTCCACCCGGAACAGGTGTGATAAATGAAGTCTTTTCCTTCAAATCATCAAAATCACAGTCTCCGATAAGACGGAAACCAGACTTTTTAGTTGAATCTGGAATGCGGTTTACACCAACATCAATTACAACCGCGCCATCTTTTACCATATCACCAGTAAGAGTGTGTGGATGACCACTGGCAACAACAATAATGTCTGCCTGGCGGGTGATTTCTGCCATATTTTTAGTACCTGTGTGGCACATTGTTACTGTACAGTTTACGTCTTTACGTGCAAGAAGGATGGAAACCGGCTTTCCTACGATGTTTGAACGGCCAATTACAACTGCATGCTTACCGCTTGTCTCAATTCCGGCCTTTTTAAGAAGAACAATGATTCCATGAGGTGTACAAGGAAGGAATCCAGGGCGGCCAATCATAAGATTACCAACGCTTACAGGGTGGAAGCCGTCTACATCCTTTTCAGGAGAGATTGCCATAATCACTTTTTCTTCATTAATATGCTTTGGAAGAGGCAGCTGAACAAGAATTCCGTGTACGCTGTCATCTGCATTAAGCTGGTCAATCAGTTTAAGAAGTTCTTCTTCGCTTGTGCTCTCTGGAAGATGTACTGAGCGGTCTACCATACCAACTTCTGCAAGTGCCTTCTGCTTTCCTGTAACATAGCTAACGCTGGCTGGATTCTCTCCTACAAGAATTACTGCAAGACAAGGGGCAATTCCCTTCTGTTTAAGTTCACTAACCTTCTGTGCAACTTCTGCACGAACATCTGCAGCAACCTGCTTACCGTCAATAATAACTGCGCTCATGTAACCTTCAAAGCTCCTTTCTGTTTTATTGATAAACTGCCATAAAAACAGTATATTCTTATAGTAACAAAATATACTGAAATAAAAAAAAGGTCGCAATATGAAACGCTTTATTTCCATATTATCTGTCATTCTTTTATTATCCGCTGCTGTTTTTGCAGATGAATATTATGACGATGATGAAGAATACGATGACGGATATGTTTACGAACAGAACGGAGCTGGAGACCAGTTCATTAAAATTGATTTAGGTGCTAACTTTCCATTAAATTTTGGATCTCAGTTATATGTTGGTGGACAAGTTTCTGTAGGTTATTACAGATTCTTGAATCAGTACTTTGCTGTGGGCGGAGATTTGATTCTTGGCTACAACCTTTCTATCGGTAAAAAGCCATTGTTCTCTGTACCAGTTACTTTTGGTGTAATGTACCAGCCTTATGTAGGAAAGTTTGAGTTCCCTCTCATGCTGGATGTAGGTTTTGCAACACTTACCTGCCAGTCTATGACTTATTTCCCGGCCTTTACTGCAAAATTTACCGGTGGAGCCTTCTACAGATTCTCTGAATCATGGTCTTTCGGACTTTCTTCTACAACTTACTGGATTCCACAGTGGTTCTTATTTGAAAACCCAAAGGTTCACAAGGCAGATAACGGATTCTTCACAAGTGCCGGTCTTTCGGTACGCTACCACTTCTAAAACAGGATATAAAAATGAAAAAAATAGCTATATTAACATTAATGACTTCACTTCTTCTTTTTACAGGCTGCTGGAGTCCAATATATGAAGCAATCCGCGAAGATGTAAAACCAGAAGATCCTACTGTTTCAGGAAACATTGGTACAATCACAAGATATACAGCCGGCGGAACAGAATATCTTTTCCTTGCCGCAGATGACGGTCTTCGCTACAAACAGAAGGATAAAAACTCTCACGGAGAATGGGGCACATACAGCATTCCTTTTGGATTGCACAGCTATGATTTTGATTCTTCAAGTCATTCTGGAGAGCAGATTCTTTCTGTACTCGCAAACAGCACTACCCTTTACCTTGTAACTGCTGTTTATGAGCACACAAGCACAGAAGGTTTGTCTTATCCTTCAAATATTAAGCTTTGGGGAAAAACAGACGGAAATGACAGCTGGACTCTTATTACAGAAAACAATTCTGAACTCTTCCCTGTTACTTATAACTCATCTACAACTTATTATAATTCAAACTTCCGTGTATTCCAGACAAATGCACCTCAGAAAGCACACCGCGAAGCATTTATCAGAGTTTATGATTCAGAAAACAGTGCTTATAAGTACTATAAGCTCAACGGTTTATCAGTTCCTGCTGAAATCACAATTGCTACATCTTCTATTATTGATCCAGAGCCTTCTACAGATGAAGGATATACACCAGTGTTTAGCGCTGCAGTATATTTTGATGGTGGAGTAAAGTTTGTTACCTCTTCTGTTGCAACAACAAATGAAACCTATACAACTGATGCTACTTACTGCTATTATACTAATGGCAATAACAAGCTCTATTATTATGATGGAACTACACAGGCTGCAATGGGCAGCGACGGTTCAACTGTAATTTCTGCACTGGCAACTACTGCAGATTCTATTCTTATTGGCTATGGTAATCCAAGTACAGGAACTTCTGGCGGTATTACAAGAGCAGTTTTGGATGAAGGTATCCCAACAGGTTTTGCTTCATTTGAAACAAACGCTCAGTTCCAGATTACAAGTTCTTATCAGGTACTTGCTTTGATAAATGCAACTCCTGAAAAAGCAGAAACTGCAAGCAGCCTTTATGCGTCTATTACTTTTGCCGGCGCCTCATACAATTTTGATAACGTTGGCCTCTGGTCATACTACCCTGAAAGAGGTAACTGGAACCGAGAATAGCCAAAACTCGGAAACGGAGAGTTTATTGAGCGAAAACAGCTTATTTGAACAAATCAAACTAACTCAGGAACCTCTTGCGGCCCGTATGAGGCCGCGAAATCTTGATGAATATATCGGCCAGGACCACATTGTTGGAAAGGGCCGTCTTTTACGCCGCGCCATTGCGGCAGATCAGCTTACATCGGTTATTTTTTATGGACCTCCGGGAAGCGGTAAAACTACCCTCGCCCGCGTTATTGCAAATCATACAAAATCAAACTTTATTACATTGAATGCCGTACTTACCGGCGTTCAGAATATCCGCGATTCAATTAAACAGGCAGAAGACTACTATAATCTTTACAGCCGCCGTACAATTCTGTTTGTAGACGAAGTTCACCGCTGGAATAAAAGCCAGCAGGACGCCCTTTTGCCATGGGTAGAAAACGGCACAATCATTTTGATTGGCGCTACTACTGAAAATCCTTTTTTTGAAGTAAACAAGGCTCTGGTTTCTCGTTCACGTGTATTCCAGCTTAAGCCGCTTACATATAATGACCTTGAAAAAGCCGCTCATCAGGCTTTGAGCGATGTTGACCGCGGTTACGGGCACTGGAAGGTTGAGTTTGAAGAGGGTGCTCTTGAACATCTGATTGAAACTGCAAATGGTGATGCCCGTTCTCTTTTGAACGCTCTGGAGCTTGCAATTGAAACAACTCCGGAAAAGTGGTCACCGTATACAGATCCGCCGGTTCCAGCCTATGGAACTAAGATTTATATTTCTAAAGAAGCCGCCGAGGAAAGTATTCAGAAAAAGGTTGTATTGTACGACCGCGACGGCGACTATCACTATGATATTATTTCTGCCTTTATAAAATCTCTGAGGGGACGCGACCCGGACGCAGCCTGCTACTGGCTTGCCCGAATGGTTGCAGCAGGCGAAGATCCTCATTTTATTTTCCGCAGAATGCTTATTTCTGCCTGTGAAGATACAGGACTTGCAGATCCGAATGCTATAAGCGTTGTAGAAAGCTGTGCACAGGCCTTTGACCGCGTTGGTATGCCGGAAGGCCGCTACTTTTTAGCACATGCGGCTTTGTATCTTGCTACAGCACCAAAATCAAACAGCAGCATGGCATTTTTTGATGCGCTTGCCAGCGTTGAAAAAGAAGACGCTGAAGTTCCAAATCATCTGCGCGATTCAAGCCGCGATGCAGAAGGCTTTGGACATGGTGCAGGTTACCTCTACCCTCATGCTTACCGTGACCACTGGGTTGCACAGCAGTATCTGCCGGATACCTTAAGCGGCCGTGTATTTTATAATCCAAGTACACAGGGCTATGAAGCGACAATCCGCGAGGATGTACTTTCACGCCGAGAGCTTCAGATTGCAGCAATACTTGAAAAGACACAAACACAGGAGATGCATACTTCAGATGAACTGGCATCATCTCCAGAAGAAACAGGTTCAATAAATAATTTTACAAATCAGGGACTCCGCTCTCCTACAGCAAAATCCTGTGCAAAATCGGAATTTGGTGAAAATCCTATTTCTGAATGGTGGGTAAACGAACACTTTAAGAGCGGCTCGGTAAAGTCTGAAGAAAATCTTACCTTCAGTCCAAAAGACCCGGCCAAGGAAGTTGTTCTTGACCGCGCAGACCGTTTCTGGCGACAGAGACTTGATTCAAACCGCGCCGAAGTTCTTCTTGGAATCCGTGACACAATGATTTCTATGGCAGAGTTACTGCGCCACCACCGTTCATTAATCTGGAATGCAGATAACGGACTTTTGCTTTGGGATATTGCCAGAAAAACACCGGAAGGAGTTACCTGCGGAGTCTGCAGAAGCGAAAAAGGCATGCAGGTTCTCGAACAGTATGGCCGTACCTTGGGAAGCCTGGACAGACCAATTCTGCAGTATCGCGGAACTTCAATTTCAACTGATTTCCTGACTCAAAAGGATTTCTATAATATTCTCGTAAAGTTCCAGTATAACGGAGCTGTTTTTGACCGCCTTTTCTTTACAGATCCATTTGCAAGCGAACCTTCAATTATCGCACTGGCAGATTCCCTTGCCGGTATTATGACACCTCAGAAGGATGCAGACGAAGCAGAAAGGCCTGCCATGCCATATTCCGACATTGATAAGGGAGATGACAAAGCCGGCGAAGATTTTACCTATGAATGTCCTCTGGCAAACGGCTGGAAGGTTGTAATTTCTCAGAAGATTCCATGCCGTGGTCAGCATATCAGTGAGCTTGTACGCAAGCAGATTCTTTCGCCTGAAAGCATTGGTCCTTTTAAGGAAACTCTGGATAAGATGGAAGCCACAGAACAGGAATTCTTTGGAGACAGAGATAATCCCCTTTTCTCCTGGGATGGCATTTTCATTGCAAACCTTTTCCGCAAGCGCGGCTTTACAGTAAAAGTTGCTTCACAAGTGCTTACAGAAAGACGCCGCATTACTCCTGCAGAAATTGAAAAATGGTTCAGTCCTGAAAGCTCTGCCTATGGTGCAAAAATCAGCCAGGCCTGCGGCAATGCAGATCTGCAGAAAATAGTAAATCTTATGATTACTGCCTGCGACCGCACCCTTTTTGAATGGAAGAGCGAAATTGCCTTCTTTACTATTGAACGCTAGGGTGTTGACAGAAGTTCAAAAATTTCTAAAATAGATTGTATGAAATTAAACTCTTTGGTCAAAGTCGTATCAGTCCTCGTCGTACAGGTTACAAGATAACCGGGAGTGAATGATATATTTTGGCTGAAGCAAAAATATAAGAAAGAAGCTCTCCGGTAAGGGGAGCTTTTTTGTTTTCCGACCGGAGAGTGTAAGGAGACACTATGAAACATACTGGCGCACAAATCATTGTTAAGTTACTGGAAATGTACGGAATCGAAACCGTAGCGGGAATCCCTGGAGGTTCTATCCTCCCTCTTTATGACGAACTCAACCGCTCTTCAATCCGACACGTCCTTGTGCGCCACGAGCAGGCAGCCGGATTCATTGCCCAGGGTATGGCACGTTCTACAGGTAAGCCTGCAGTTTGTCTTGCAACTTCAGGTCCTGGAGCTATGAATCTTCTTACAGCAATTGCAGATGCCCGCGCAGATTCAATCCCAATCATCGCAATTACAGGCCAGGTAAACACAAGTCTTATTGGTACCGACGCCTTCCAGGAAGCAGACACCTTCGGCCTTTCCTTCCCTATAACAAAGCATTCTATTTTTATTAAGACTCCTTATGATTTGCTGGACGCAATTCCTAAGGCTTTTGAAATCGCAACAAGCGGCCGTCCTGGTCCTGTTCTCATTGATGTTCCGCGCGACGTTCAGCTCAAAGAATGTGATTTTGATGCCTGGCCGGACATCAAAAAAATCCGCCTGCACGATATCCGTTTTCATACTCCTATTGATGAATATTCAGAAAAGATGGGAAAGATTACAGACCTGCTGGCAGCTGCTAAGCGCCCTGTTTTGTATCTTGGCGGTGGTTGTAATTCAGAAGAAGCTGCAAGCGGTATTAAATCCTTCATTCAGAATTACCGTCTCCCGGTTGTAACAAGTCTTATGGGACTGGGTTGTATTCCTGAAAGCTCAGACTGCTTTATCGGAATGGTTGGTATGCACGGAAGTCACGCCGCTAACGTTGCAATGCACGACAGCGACCTTGTAATTGCTGCCGGCGTACGTTTTGACGACCGCGCAACAGGTCTTGTAAATCAGTTCTGTCCAGACGCTAAAATTATTCATATTGATATTGATGCTGCCGAAGTTGATAAGATTATCGAATCTAATATCTCTGTAGTTGCAGATGTTGAATCTGTATTCCCTGTAATTGCTCAGCTTGTTAGTGAAAAGAAAATCAGCTCAGATGAAGGCTGGCTCAAAAAGATTAATAAGATTAAGAAAGAATGCCACTCGGTAGAATGCGGCCGCCCAAAAGGCGAGAAGCTTGCTAACCCTCGCGACATCATTTCTAAAATCCCTCAGCTGGCGGCCGCTGCCGGCCTTGCTCCAGACGGACTTATTGCAACAACAGATGTAGGTCAGCACCAGATGTGGGCTGCTCAGTACTATCCTGTAGAACGTCCGCGCAGCTTCCTCACTTCCGGAAGTCTTGGAACTATGGGCTTCGGTCTCCCAACAGCTATCGGAGCTGCTATTGCTAACCCGGACAAGCGTATTGTTTGCTTCAGTGGTGACGGCTCAATCATGATGAACGTTCAGGAAATGGCAACTCTTGCAGAACTTAATTTGCCTGTAACAATCATTGTTTTTGAAAACGGAACTCTTGGTATGGTTTACCAGCAGCAGAAGTTCCTTTTTGATAAGAACTACAGTGCATCTGTATTCGGTCGTTCTCCAGATCTTCTTGCAATTGCCCGTGGCTTTGGAATTGAAGCGGTTGATGCAGACAGCGACGCTGAATGGTACATGAAAGCCTTTGACGCAAAGCGCAGCAACAAGCCTTGCTTTGTACGCGTAACAGTAGACAGCGAAGAAAACGTATTGCCGTTCGTACCGGGCGGCAAGGCTAATATTGATTCGATAAGAGATTAGTCCGCGGCGACAACGGGAAAAATATGTCACTCAATTGTAATGAAATAAATCTTATTCTCAACGAGCTCAACCTTGAAGGCGCCTTCATTCAGGATATAATTCAGCCGGGGTATGATACGCTGGCGCTTTATACTTATAAAGAAGGAAACGCTAAGACTGTGCTGATTTGTACAGCGCAGAACTCGGTGCGTATTAATGAGACTCGAAGAAAAATTACAAAGAATGACAAGCCGCTGCGTTTTATGGAGTTTTTGCGCTCGCATATTAAAGGCTGCCGCATAAACTCTGTTGAACAGATTGGCGTTGAGCGAGTTGTAAAGCTTGAGCTTAGCCGTATGGTTGAAGAAAAACCGAAAGGCGCTGCTAAAGGCACAGTACATATTTCGCTTGTAAAAAAGCCGATGCTCTCTAAAGAAGAAATTGAAGCTCAGGGCGAGCCGATAGAAATCGAAGAAAATTATATTCTCTACATAAAGCTTTGGAACAATGCCGCAAACGTAATTCTCTGCGACACCGACGGCACAATTCTTGAACCGATGTTCCGCAGACCGGACCGCGGTCAGGTAAAAGATTCTGTTTACAATCCACCGGCCTCGGATGAAGCAAAGATCTCAGAGGCAGTGACACGGTTCCCGGTACGCGAATGGAAAGGCGGAGAGGCCGGGGGCGTTGCGGGGGTGTCCCCCGCAGAAGGGGTAGCCTGCGACGAAGTGCAGGCGCAGGGGAAGGCATTCCCCTCCTTCAACGCCTACAT
>JAEEGF010271535.1_pt1 | contig 14224 bp, 11 predicted proteins | sample 9134171 | NCBI WGS metagenome assembly JAEEGF01 (sample SAMN16246542, study PRJNA631951) | gut metagenome | biome: gut microbiome; feature: rumen; material: AP-attached | host: Bos | place: Iran: Karaj | collected 2018-10
CCGCATACGGAAGGCTGCTCTTATCTGAAGTTCCGGTGTATTTAACTGTGGTCTTAAGCCACCTGTAAAGGTCGTGAAGCTTCTCTCTTGTAACCTTGCTGCCTTCTTCTATCTCAAGCTCATCAAGTACAGCCTCTGCTTCCTTTGAAAGTTCTTTGTCAGATACCTCAGGCAGCTTATAGATCTCAATTGAAAAAGTCTTTTTGCTTACATTTCCGCTTGGATCTTTTGCCGTATATGTAATGTCGTAGTTTCCTTCTTCATAAGGGTTAACCCCTTTTGTATCTACCTCAAGGCTGCACTCACCGTCACTGTTGTCTGTTACATTTACATATTTTTTGTAAAGGATGGTTGAACCTGCAAGGGCCTTAAGTTCTTCTGCTTTTTTAATCTCAGGCGGAGTGGTGTCGGTAACAATAAGTTCGCTTTCTACCTCTGTGCCGTTCCAGCTAACAAGGATCTTATACTCTCCCGGCGTTCCGGTAATGCCTTTTACGTCAGTAAGAATTTCAGCTTTATCCTCTTTGTTGTTAAGGAACTTACTTGCTTTAAGCTTCTTTCCTGCCTCAAGGGTCACTCTGTCTTTTATATCGCATACATGCAAAGTAGCGGTTTTGCTTATCTTGTTTTTCCCAAGGTCTTCAAAGATCAGCTCGATCTCATGATCTCCCGGATCATTTATGATCTCAGCATCCACATAATCTCCGCTGCCCTGTATTCTTGCATTTACCTTAGTGTTGTCATCTATGCTCTCTATAAATCTGTCTACGCTGACTTCTGTCCCTACAGGGATCGCAAGTTCCTTTTTTACTACAGCTGTAGGAGGCGTAGTGTCCTCTATCTTAAGAAGACTATGCTGAGTCCTTCCGTTTACAAGGAACTGAACCACATATTCGCCCGGCTCTTTTGTATCTATCCCGTCAAGGTCTGTAAGCAGTCTGTAATTAAGCAGCGACGGACCCTTCCGCAAAAAATCAGAAGCAGAGAGCGAAACGTCCCCTGCCTCTATTGTTATGGATTTTCTTAATAAGGATGAGAAGAGCACTGCCACAGCCACCATAAGCAGCAGCATCACTCCGCTTGCTACCGCAAGGATAGCGGTCCATTTAGCCTTATTCATAGATACCTCGTCTTTTGAACTCTTTTGCTCCCTTTACCGTCCGATGACACTAAACTCAGTCTGCGACAAAAGTCTTGACTTCGTTAAGTGTCCCTGTACAGGCATTTCCAGGCTCGAACTACGCCTTCAGCTTGTTCTTGCCAGGAAGCTTCCCGCCGCCAAATGACGCGCCGTTAAGGATGTTTGTATCAAACGTATACGTAATGCTTTCTTCTGTTCTTGCTCTCTTAAGCGCAAGCTTTATCATTCTGTCAAGAAGTTCTTTATATGGAACTCCGATAGGCTCCCAAAGATAAAATGCAAGGGAACCCGGAATAGTGTTGATCTCGTTAAAGAAGAGATTTCCTGTTTCTTCGTCGATCATAAAATCGATTCTTGAAACACCGTTGCAGCCAAGTACTTTAAAAGCTCTTACCGCAAGATCTCTGATCTTTTCACGCATCTCAGGAGAAACCTCTGCAGGGATCTTTCTTGCAACGCTTGCCATTCCCTTAGAGCCGCTGCCCTTAGCGTTACTTACGTATTTATCTTCATAGCTTAAAATATCTTCTGTATGCATAGGCTCTTCGATCTCAGAAGCCTCTGCCTCATTCTCATCGCCAAGTACCGAGCAGTTGATCTCGCGAAGCTTGCTTATGGCGTGCTCTACAAGAACCTTTGTGGAATACTTAAAGCCGTTATCAAGAGCCGCAACAAGGCTGTCTCTGTCTTTTGCTACAGTGATACCAACGCTTGAACCAAGGTTAACAGGCTTTACGATAACAGGATAACCAAAAGTAGCCTCGATACCGCCCACCATCTTATCCATATTCGCATAATCACTTCCTGTATAAAGCTTTGCATCAAGCACAGGAATGTTATTTTCCTTTAATATAAGCTTCTGGATGTATTTGTCCATGCCAACTGCTGAAGCGGTAACATCACAACCCACAAAAGGAAGGCCGAGGGTCTTAAGATAGCCCTGGAACGCGCCATCTTCAACGTTTGTGCCGTGTACTACAGGGAAAGCCACATCTATCTCTATAGGCTTCATGCCTCCGAAAAGCTTTGTTTTCTGCTCCTTAAGAACAACTTTGTCGCCTTCGCGAAGCATGATAACTCTTTTTGACTTGTTAAGAAGGGCCGGAATGTCTTTATATTCCTCGATCTTTCCGATATCTTCTCCTATATACATCTCATTTTTCTTGTTCATGTATACGGGGATAACGTCGTATTTGTCTGTATTCATGGAAAGATAGGCCTGGATACCCGAGATAACGGATACCTCATGCTCAACGCTCTTTCCGCCGAATATCATAGCTACTCTGGTTTTCATTTGAATTACCTCTTTATGTTTAAACTTAATTGAAATCTTTGTAAATGCTGCCGCTCTAATAGTTATCAGGCAGGTCGTTTTCAAGAAGGATCACCTTGTGGCCTTCATCTTTAATGCCATAAGCAAAGGTCATGGCTTCGCCAAGGGTATCAAAGGCCTGAAGTTTCTCTGAGCTAAAGCCTTCGCCAAGAGCACCTTCCTTAATAGGCTCGGTTCTCTTTTTGCCGACTAACAGGATGTAATCACAGCACTTTGCAGCGTACGAGCCAAAAAGTCTGTTATACTCCTCTTCCTTATCGCCAAGCTCCACCATACCGGGTGTTACTAAGATCCTTACGCCCTCAAACATGGCAAGAGTTTCTACTGCTGCCTTGCTGCCTACAGGGTTTGAATTATAAGCATCATCGATTATGGTAACTGCGCCGCGCTCTAATATCTGAAGGCGGTGAGCCGCAGGCTCAAGCTTTCTTACAGGAATGCGAAGATCTGAAAGAGCCACGCCAAAACTGTGGGCTACGGCGATGGCACCAACCACATTTATTACATTGTGGCCGCCGATAAGCTTCATGGAGAAGCGTTCTTCTTCTCCGCCCGACGTTACTACAGTAAACTCAGTGCCAAGTCGTCCGACTTTAATATCTTTAGCATAATATCCGCTGCCTTCCTTTGCAGCGTAATAAAATGTCTTGTTTGCATAATTTACTGCTTTTTCGTTTATATATTCATTATCGCCGTTAAGGAAAAGCATTCCATCTGTAGGAAGTGCATCCGCCAGCTCAAACTTGGTGCTCTTAATGTTTTCCATATTAAAGAAGGTCTCAAGATGCTGAGGACCGATAGATGTAATAACTCCGTGGTGAGGATGCACAATATCGCAGATCTCTTTAATATCGCCCACGTGTCTTGCGCCCATCTCGCAGATAAAGATCTCGTCCGTGCTCTTAAGGTGCTCACGGATGGTACGAACTACACCCATAGGAGTATTAAAGCTCTCAGGAGTAGCAAGCACGTTGTATTTTGCTTCAAGTAATGTCTTTAAATAAAACTTAACGCTGGTCTTGCCGTAGCTTCCCGTTACACCGATTATCTTAAGGTCAGGGCAGGCTGCAAGCATCTTTTTTGCGTCGTTTATATACCAGTTTGTAACTGCCTTTTCGGCAGGCTTATTGATAATGTTGCAGATCACCTGCATAAGTGGCTGAAGTAAAAGGATAACTGCCCATGAGGTAACAAGGAAATGCCTTGCAAAAAGGGCAAAGTAAGCCGTAACTGCTGCGGTTATAATAAAGTGAGTTGCTATAAGCCGCTTAACTCTTGCAGTATACACAAGCTTTTTCTTTACGTTGTATGTGCGGTAAAAGTTAAATACCAATGCCGCAACCGCAAGGAAAACCCAGGCCGAAATGTTAAAAGCAAGGAGCCCTGTAAGACTGCCAAGTATTGAAAGAACCGCACAAGGCACAAGTTGCCACTGCTTATATATGCTCTTTTTAAGTCTGTTTAAATGCTCTCCGTTTTTATAGCCGTTAAGCTGGAACATATGCAGGTTGTAACGAAGTACAAGAAGATATGTAACAAGGAAAAGCACGCTGTAAATAATAAGATTAACCATCATTTTTCATCCTACATCTTAAAATATGATCTCATAATATTTCTGAAGATAACCGGCTGGTCAAGGAAGCTGAAATGTCCCGCATTTGCAATAGGCGCAAGGCCGGCATTTTGCATCTTTGCTTCCATAACTTTTGCATCTGAGAGAGGGGTAGCTGTATCATTTTCTCCCCAGATAAGCAAAACTTCCTGTTTTACTCTTGGGAAAAGTTCTGTAAGGTCTTCATTTACCGCCTTAACAAGGCACTCGCGCATACGGGGAGAAGCCGCTCTGTAGTCAGCAGAGCCCTGCCTCTTTTTCCACGCCTCTGCCTGGTCGTGAAACAAAGTATCCACAAGTTTTGTGTTAACTATTTTTTTAAGTATCTTATATCTTTTGATCCTTCGCATCTGCGCCGGAGTTTTCTTTGGAAGTACGCCCGCCGCATCCACAAGGACTATCCTTTCGATCTCAAAGGGAAGACTCTCTCTTGCCGCAAGCTTGATTATAACTCTGCCGCCGTAAGAGTGGCCAAGAAGAGTTGCCTTCTTAATATCAAGTGCCTGCATAAACTTAATAAAAAAGTCCGCAAAACCGTCCACATTCCAGCCTTCACGAGGCTCGCTACTCTTTCCAAAACCCGGCAGATCAAGCTGAACCACTTTATACTTCTCATTAATACAGGCCGCTACGGAATCGTATACCTCAAGAGTAGTACCCCAGCCCTGCAAGATCACAACAGTATAGGCATTGTCTTTCCCGGTAACTTTGTAATAAATCTTATATCCGTCTATTTCTATGCTTTGTTTCTCACTCATCTATATAAATCCTCATAAAGACATAAATTCTCGTATACTATAATATCTCAAAACCGGCGATAAAGCAAATCAAAAAAGAACGGACGCGATTTCTCGCGCCCGTTCTTTGAAGTCAGTTCAATTTCTATTCAACTGTAAAGAAATTCATTCCGGTAATAAGATCATCTGCAATTCCCTTAAGGTCTTCAGCCTGATTAACAACTATATCCATAGCAGAATCAAGTGATGTAAGTGATGCGCTTGTCTGCTCTGTTGATGCTGCGTTCTCTTCTGAAATACTTGAAAGAGACTCAATAGTCTCAAGGATAGTATTCTTATCGTTTGTAAGGCTCTGAACCTGTTCTGCGATCTCTCTGTTGCCAACTTCTGTTGCCTTGAGAGTTTCAAGCATTTCATCAAATGATGCCTGCATCTCAAGGAGAGCAACGTTCTCGTTGTTGGTAGCTTCTTTGATCTTTGAAGTAAGCTCTTTGTTCTTGTCTGAAAGAGCTGTGATCTTTGAAAGCATCTCAGTGATCTCGTTTGCAGACTTGTTGGACTCTTCAGCAAGTGACTTGATGTTATCTGCTACAACCGCAAAACCCTTACCTACTTCACCGGCTCTTGCTGCCTCAATAGAAGCGTTAAGAGCAAGAAGATTGGTCTCGCTTGCGATGTTGATAATGGCATCTGCTGCCATGGAGATCTGAGAAACAACCTCAGCTGTCTCATTTACCGAGTTTGTAACCTCAAGAGCCATAGAGTCTGTCATCTCATCGGCTTTCTTAAGTTCTTCAAGCTGTCCTTTTACTCGTACCGAATTATCGTAAAGGATCTGGCCTCTATCTTGATTTGCCTTTGATGTGTCAAAAATAGTATCGATAGAGCCGCCAATATTAGCGGTAACACTTGTAGCTCCCTGTACTTCGTTTGCAAGAACGGTTGCACCTGTTGCAAGATCTGAAACAGCCTGATTAATGTCGTTTGTGGTCTTCTTGCTGTCTGTGATCTGATCCTTTGCTTCTTCAGCACCGGTGTTAACGCGCTTAGCATTATTCTTAACCTGAAGTATAGCATCCTGAAGCTTCTTTCTCATGGTCTCAAGCAATACTGAAATAGCTCCAAAATCGGCAACAGTAAACTTGCTGTTTATCTCATTTGCAAAATCGCCATCCGAAAGTCTCTTGATGGAACCGTCTATTGTCTTCATATCTTTCATAACCATTCTGATCATGAAGATTGAAAAACCAAGTAACAATAATGAGATGATGCCAAAAATACAGATTCCGCTGATCACAGTTGACTGTGTGGCTTTCTGCACTTCAAGCTGAGCTTCTTCCGCCCATGCTTCTGATATTTCCTGCATGGCATCAAGATTATCTCTTATGCCATCAAATCCGCTCATAGATGCGGCAAAATCTCCCTGCCCTGTAGCAGGGTCATACATCTTTCTCCATGCTGCAAATCCGCTTGTAAAATCTTCGTAATGCTTTTTGAAGGTTACCCCGCCTTCATCGGCGAACATATAAAGATCTTCCTGCTGTTTTGCTATATTATTGGCTTTTTCTACTCTGTCAGAAACCTGACCATTGTTATCGGTATAATCTTTTGCCAGCTCCTGCTTTGCAGCATCATCAAGAGTATCCCGATTATAGTAATATTCCTGCTCTGCATACAGTGCCTGATACAGGTCTCGGTCTCCGTTGATAAGGAGTGTGTCGATCTGGAAAAGAGTGTCATAATATATGCTTTCTACATCTTTAGCGGTTGACTGAATTCGGGCTGTAAAGAAAGCAATTGTCGCGACGATACATAAAATAAGTGGAATCGCGATTCCTAATAAAACATCTCTGATCTTAAGTTTCATAAAACCCCGCCCTTTCTTATATTCAATAAATGAATATTTAATTTAAATCTATTTTATCTCAAATATTTTGAATAATCAATCGAAAGAAGGCGAATTGTTCTATCATTTTGCAAAATGAACTATTTCATATGGAATTTTAATGGTTACAACTTGTTTATTTCAGTTTTTTTATTCCGCAAGCTGTACCTTCTGATATTTTTTTCAGTGTTTTTTCATCGTGTGCCGATGCCCTGTCACCAACCTCCACGTCTACAGACGGAATAGTCGAATAGGAAGTCTGGGTAAGATCAAGGGCCATCTTCCCGCTGCTCCAGATCTTAACTCCTGCTTCTCTGAATCCGGAGAGCAGCGCATCTCCCAGTTTATGGTGTTTTTTATAGTTTTCAGACACCGGATTCATATTTCTGTAGGTCTTATTATCAGGCACACTGATGTAAAAAGCGCCCTTATCGTTTTCCGAAGAATCATAGTGCAGCGCGATATGGTAATCGGCGTAATTGTTTGCAAGAACAGTTCTTGCTACATTATCAAGTTGAATATCACTCGTGCTTCTTATCATAAGTACGTTGTATCCTTCCGCAAGGAGCTTTTCTTTTACAGCCTTTGCAAGCTCAAGTGTTACAGCAGCCTCAGTTATACCGTCAAGAAATGTGGTGCCGCTTGATACCGCTGCTGCCTCTTTTGCGCCCTTTGCAGTGCTTCCGCCTGTTACCTTCGGGCTTCCGTCAGGGTGGCACAGTGTTTTAACCTTATTTCCGCCTGCTGTGCCGTGACCCGCATTAACGCAGACCGTAATGCCTGTCGCGTTTTTGCCACTTGCATAGTAAATGCAGGCGCCATCTTCGTGGATCTTTGAATTTTTGGCATACTCTGCCGTTTTATCCCAGCCAAGTACGCAAACCTTGTTGCTCCAGCGGGATACGGTGGTCTTTCCGTCAGTTACTTTGTATGCCCTTACCTGAATAAAGTAGTTTTTCGTTGTATCAGCCTTTTCTATGGCAGTCTTGTTATTCTTCCTGCCCTTAACCTTGATCTTAACAGGCTCAGCCATATCTTCGTCAAATGAATACCTGACCTGATACCCCGTCACCCCCGAAATCTTTTCCCACTTAACCGTAATGGTGTCACTCTTCCTGTACGCCTGGGTAAGGGTTGGGGCTGTAAGGGCGGCGCGAGCTTTTGTCCACGTTACCGATGATATGATAATTGCCAGTACCAGTAGGGTTGTAATTCGTCTTTTCATTTGTCCTCCGTTAGTAAATAAAATGATTAGTGTTTAATTGCAAAATAATTCATCAGAATTGATTTAATATGATTATATCTTCTGGCATAGGAGTTTTCTACTCTTATGAGCTGAAGATCATGCTCTTTGCAGATTTTGTTTTTCTGAGCATCTCTCTTTTTTACAATCTCATCTTCAAAATGCTCTTTGCCATCCAACTCAATAGCCAAAACCGGTGTCTCTCTGTCTGCGTTTTTCTCATAAACAACAAAATCAAAACGTCCAGTATAGAAAAGATCCTCATGACCAATATTGTTAGCAAACACTTGTGAAATTGCCACCTCTTTATGTATGGTGTACTTTGACTGTGTCAGCCAGATGTTTTCTAGGGCATGTGTCAGATTTTGCAAAAAGGCGGTCTCAGTCTGAGTGCTAAATGGCTTTATGCCTAACGCTCTAGAATTTGTCTCTTTTGGTGTTACAACAGTTTTTCCTTCGCTTTTTACATAATTAACCAATTCATACAAATCGTCATCATCAGGGCTGTTCGCATGTAGTCTCTCAAGATTTTTTGAGTCTGAAAGAACGATCAGTTTTTCTTTTGCTCTTGAAGTAGCAACGTTTATTAGTTCTCGGTTTGATTTAAGCCACTCATAGGTCCCGGACTGAGTACTATCACCTATGGCTGTTGAAAACAAAATAATGTCTTTTTCATCTCCCTGGAAAGAATGAATTGTTCCACATGAGACGTTTTCTATTTTCTCTTCTTTTAGTCGCTGTTCTATCAAGTCTCTCTGGTTTGTAAATGGTGTAATTATTCCGATGTTCTTGTCTTTATTCACTTTTAAGTACTTAATTATATTTTCAACCTCTAATGGTGCTGTGTTTTTGACAGACGTAACACCGTTATTAGCATCAACAAACACCAAAGGATTGTCATCTGTTTCCTTCGACATTACCTTTAGTTGTGAATTGTAATACTTTTTATTATTGAAACCAATTATTTTAGGGTTACACCTATAGTGATTATGTAATAATATCTCATCACTTACTGAGTCACAGGCCATGTACGTCTTATAGATTGAGTTTTTACAATAATCATACTCGTCCGTGATCTTGTACTCTTTTCTTAGTTTTTGGTTAGTGAACTCATCTAATAAAATAACCGGATTTAACTGTTGCGGGTCTCCAACCAGCATTAAATTATTCCCTCTTATTATAGGGACTAATGACATGGCTGTGTTGCACTGGCTTGCCTCATCTATTATAGTCATATCAAACAGTGCTTCCGGTTTTCCTATTCTATGAGCAGAAATACAGGTAGTGATAATTATAGGGAAAACCTTCTGAAGTTTTTTAACATTTTCGCTGGCGGATAAGTATTTGATTAACGCCGGAACAGCTTCATCTAAATCATTGTTATTTACAATATCAACCAAATCGGCATATTTATCTTCATAAAGCTTTTTGATATGTCTCGCTGAAATAAAATAAAGATACTGCAAAAACTCTTCTTCGTTTCTGTCCAACAGTTTCATGGCATCTTCTTCTGATACCTTTTTCATCGACGCAATTTTTTTGTCGATTTCCTGCATCTGTCTGCCCTGTAAGTCTAATTCAAATGGAAAAAGAGCCTGTGAAGTTGCTTCTGTTTGCTGATAATCCAAAAGTCTGCTCAATGTTTCTTTACGCTCTTCCAAGTCCAGGTAATAATCGTAGACCTTTAACAGCTCAGTTAACTCTTTTGCTCTCTCCGCTCTGTTATCTCTTCGCTTATCAAGCGTACTATCAAAAATATTGATATTTTCTACAGCTTTCATTAGATACTGAATATGCCCCAAAGCTTCACGCATCACATCCTTATTGCCAAGGCGCAAAACCGGGAATGGAATCGTCTTTCCCCTATAATTCAGATTATTTAGTTTTTCAAAAACAGTATCGATTGGATGATTATTATTGGACGCAAACAAGACTGTCCTCTCATTAAAGAAGGCAGTTATAATTGTATTAATAATCGTATTGGTTTTACCGGTACCCGGCGGTCCCTGAATATAAGCGGTAGGATACTGCATGGCCTTGTTTATAGCTAATAATTGGTCAAGATTTATCTTATTATCAATTAAAGCTATCGGATAGCTTTTAATTCGTCTTGGTTTTTCCAATAAGTCTCCAAAAAAAGCTTTAATTGGTACTGTTACTTTATCATGCTCATACATATCTATGATCGCTTGATATTCACTATGAAGATCAACAATTATATCCGCGCCAATACCAACTACATATGGCATATCATCCACTCTGGCCTTGTCACCGCAATATTTAGTTATTGCGTTTTTTATTAACTCAGAATTTTTATCAAAATCTGTAAGGAGATTGTAATCCTCGGCATCAAGGTATTTTCTTACGCTGTCTTTATTGGTTCCATCAATTTGAAATTCAGTACAGACAGTGGTTTCCTCCTCTGGCTCTATCGTTCTTCTCTCAACATTTAGATTGAGTTTTTTATATGCCAGCAAATACAATCCTTTTTTTGTGTTAATGCTAAGCACATTCATGGCTAGTTGTTTTATCTTTATCTTTCCTATCGCAGATGATCCCTTTTTGCGATTGGCGTTTTCAGAAAAGTTCTTTACTATTTCAGCAAACTGCTCGTTTGTTAATCTATACGATGTTCCATCAAAGGAGTCTCGATCCATGTACTGTATCAAACTATACTCAGCGTAATAAGGGGTGGTGTCCATTCTGTTGCATTTTTCCAAATAGCTAAGTATCTTGAGATTGGCTACATTGTCAAATAAAGGTCTGTATTTATCCGGATTCAGAGCAATATCATCGATGAGATCTTTATTAATAGGACAATATGTTCCTTCAATGACAGACGTAGTTAAAATGGAGTCTATATACACATACAACTGCTCTATCTGATATGAAGACAGATGCATTCCTTTGACAGTCAGCATTCTTCTTCTAACATCTACGCCCTCTATAGCAATCCAGTAATTGGTGACTTCTCCTGCTTTATTTCTATATTCAATTTTAAGCCATTTCCCCTCATGAATAGCCTTAAAAATATCCCTGCATACTGAAGTCATTAATCTCCTCCATTATGTAAACTCCAACTTTTTTCATCACATATTCAATATACATCAGAAACCAAAGTAATTACAACCGTTTTCTTATCCTATCGGAATATAATGATGTTTATATTTGAATGTACAAAACGTACGTTATTTACATTGTGTACTTTATGTGATATTATGTATATAGCTAATGAAAGGAGTGTTGTTTTGATGATAGCTTTAAGTTCAACTCAAGTTAGAAAAGAATGGAGCACTGTTATTGACGATGTTGTCAGAGTCCACCCTGTTCTTGTTAAAAGGACTCATGATGAGATTATGCTTACTAACATTGAAACTCTTAGAGATATTTTGGACATTTATAAATTTACCGCTGTTAAATACACTGAAGATGATGGTTCTATCACATTGTCTTTAAATGAGCTTGATCTGGTCGAAAATGCTCCTACCCTCAAAGAGGCAAAAGAAGCGATGGGAAATGCTATAGTTGAGTATGCTACCGAATTTTACGATGATTATTTAGTATGGAGTACTGCTCCTAATCGAAAAAGTCATATTCCATATATTTACAAGGCGTTGCTGGCTGAGAATTCCAAACGCATTGGGGAGGAAATCGAATGCCGCGCTGGAAAGAACTAAAACGATTTTGCGAAAAAGATGGGTGGGAGCTCTTTAAAGACACCGATCATTACTATTTTAGAAAGATTGATCCCGATGGAACAATCAGGCGAACCAAGGTTTCTAAGGGAAGCGGGGAAATACACACGAGAATGTGGCAGGAAATTCTTCGCAAACAATTAAAAGTTACGCAGGAATATTTCAACAGCAAAATCTAACTCATTCTTGCTTTTCTATTTATATGTATATATACTTTTAAAGGATTTACGATTGGAGGATTATTAAAATGTACAAAACAATGATTGAACAGCTTAAAACCCTTACAGAAGGTGAGGACGACATCATCTCAAACCTTTCAAATGCGTCCGCACTTATAAATGAGACACTTCCTGACCTTAACTGGGCAGGTTTCTACCTTATGAAAGATGGCAGACTTCAGCTTGGGCCTTTCCAGGGAAAGACTGCATGCCTTCGTATCCCTCTTGGAAAGGGCGTTTGCGGAACTGCAGCCGCTAAAGATGAAACACAGCTTGTAAAAGATGTGCATGAGTTCCCGGGCCACATTGCCTGCGATTCTGCTTCAAATTCAGAGATCGTTGTCCCTATGCATAAAGACGGAAAAGTGTTTGGTGTACTTGATATCGACAGCCCGAGTCTTAACAGATTTACAGAAGAGGACAAAACCGGTCTTGAAGAATTTGTAAAGATCCTTGAAGCAACTTTTTAACGCAGTGGCAGATTGCTAATATCACTTAGGCGGAGATAAACATGAAATTTGTAATACAAAGAGTAACAAACGCAAGCGTTGAGGTTGATGGAAATGTAGTCGGAAAGACTGAAAAAGGCTTCCTTGTACTTCTTGGCGCCTGCAACAGTGACACAAAAGAAATAGCAGACAAGATGGTTAAAAAACTGGTTGGTCTTCGCATATTTGACGATGAAAACGGCAAGACCAATCTTTCAATAAATGATGTAGGTGGACAGATGCTTGTGGTTTCCCAGTTTACGCTTTATGCTGACTGTTCCCATGGAAACAGACCTTCATTTATAAATGCCGGTGACCCTGCCCATGCAAATGAGCTTTACGAATATGTGGTAAATGAGCTCCGTGAAACATATGGCATTCACACAGAAACCGGTATATTCGGGGCAGAGATGAAGGTTAGCCTCCTTAACGACGGCCCATTTACCATACTTCTTGATTCAGATGAGATATTCTCGAAAGGAAAATAGCATGCCTGAAGAAACACCGCACAAAAGACGAGTGCACTACTCCGGAAAATATCCGAAGAAGTTTGAAGAAAAGTATAAAGAGAAAGACCCTGAAAAGTATGCAGATACCGTGGCGCATGTTATAAGCAAGGGTAGCACCCCTGCGGGAATGCATATCTCAATCATGGTAAACGAGATACTGGATTTCCTTAAGATTCAGCCGGGACAGCGTGGCCTTGATGCAACTCTCGGCTACGGCGGTCATACCCGCAAGATGCTTGAATGCCTTAATGGAAACGGACATCTTGTAGGCCTTGACGTAGACCCAATCGAATCGGAAAAGACTGTTAAAAGACTTCGCGATGCAGGTTTTGGCGAGGATATTTTCGAGTTTGAGCTTATCAATTTTGCTGAGATTGACAAAGTGGCTGAAAAACACGGCAATTTTGACTTTATCTTAGCAGATCTTGGCGTTTCTTCCATGCAGATAGACGACCCGTCCCGAGGCTTTTCCTATAAAACAGACGGACCACTTGATCTTAGATTAAATCCCCTTAAGGGAGAAAGCGCAGCGCAGCGCCTACGCAGTATTACTAAAGAAGAATTTGTCGGAATGCTTATCGAAAACTCAGATGAGCCTTACGCTGAGGAAATAGCAGATAAGGTATTCTTCCGTATGAAAAACGGTGCTCCTATGGAAACTACGACGGAGCTTCGCGAGGCTATTGAAGCCGCTCTTGTAAGACTTCCAAAAGATGAACGAGATGAAGCCATAAAGAAGTCGTGCGCAAGAACATTTCAGGCCCTTCGCATAGACGTAAACAGCGAATTTGAGGTACTTTACAGTTTTCTTGAAAAGCTCCCTACTGTATTAAATCCCGGCGGCAGAGCAGCCATACTTACCTTCCACTCAGGTGAAGACAGACTGGTTAAGAAATCTTTTAAAGATCTTAAAAAAGCAGGTATTTACAGCGATGTAAGTGATGATGTCATTCGCCCTTCCTCAGAAGAATGCCGCATCAATCCTCGGGCAAAGTCGACTAAAATGAGATGGGCGATAATGAAATAATACGGACTCAAGTCTCGTGCTTGAAAAAATAAGGAGTATCCATTCGAGGGCACTCGACTACAAAACACGTAAGCTCATGCTTTGCATTCGCTAAATGTTTTGCATGCGTCGCACGTAAGATGCCGCAATGCGCCATCTAAGTGCTCATTGCGAGGTCTTCGAGCCCGCTTGCGGGCTCTTCATCAGCCTCCAGCTGAAAAATAAAAAAGAGAGTATGCTTTGCATACTCTCTTTTTTATTTTCGAGCACGAGACGGGATTCGAACCCGCGACCCTCGCCTTGGCAAGGCGATACTCCACCACTGAGCCACTCGTGCAATTATTAAGTTGGCACTGT
>JAEEGF010338025.1_pt1 | contig 14223 bp, 12 predicted proteins | sample 9134171 | NCBI WGS metagenome assembly JAEEGF01 (sample SAMN16246542, study PRJNA631951) | gut metagenome | biome: gut microbiome; feature: rumen; material: AP-attached | host: Bos | place: Iran: Karaj | collected 2018-10
ATGCTTCGTCCAAAAGCAATACCCGGGAAGGAAAGGCAAAGGCCCGTGCCAGTGCCGTCCGCTGCCGCTCTCCCCCGCTCAGTTCGTCCGGGAAGGATGACAATTTGCCGGAAAGCCCGCATGCGGCAAGAAAGCGAAGGGCTGTCCGGGATGCTGCCTCCCGCTCCAGTATGTTCAGCAGGGGGAGCAGAACATTCTCGTAGACGGTACAGTGGGGAAAGAGGCATGGTTCCTGAAAGAGAAAGGAGATGCGGGGGCTTTCGGTGCCGTCCTCGACACTGACCTTCCCGGAAAATTCTCCGTCATCCGGCCGGAGGAGCGAGGCGATGAAGCGCAGGAGGGTGGTCTTGCCCGCCCCGCTCGGTGCAATGATTGCCCTGTAATCAAGGGCGGATTTACTCATGGTGCTGGCGTAAACCGTACGAATGGCGTTCTCCAGCTCCTCCACCCTCTGTTCCATGGTTCCTGAATTGGAGCAGAAAACAGACTCGTATTTACCCGCAAAAGCATTTCCGAAGCCGTCTTCCAGAATGGAGCTGGACCGCACAATAATGGGGTCCTGGCCGTAGTATTCCAGAAGCTTAACAAACTGCTCCTCCATGTCCCTGGAGAATTTTCCGGCCAAAAGATTCCGGGCAAACTCCTCAGCCACGGAGAAGAACTCCTCTTTTGTCCTCTGCCTTATTCTGATGTCCCAGAAATGGTTCTCTACGATAAATGAATAGAAAACATCAGAGCCTATATAAAAAGAGTCGTGAGGCTCCAGAAATGCATAAATCTCCGGTATCCTGTGCTCTATTATCTTCCTTGCCAGCAACATTCCACAGGCTTTTCCCCCTATCATACCGGTGCCGATCATCCTGTCTTTTACGGAAAAATAGTCCTCCGGCGTAAACAGCTGCTTTATCATCTGCCTCAGCCGCTCGTCCCTGGTCATCATGATGTTGCACATGCGGCTGCAGTTCTCCGTCACATCCTGCCCCGCCTGATGGAGCATTCTTGTGAGGTTAAAGAACCTGTCCCAGCTGTCCATGTTGTCGGAATCCGCCATGGAGCCGTTTTTACTGAGAACCTGATAGAAATGGCTTGCCATAACTCCGTCCAGGATGGGCTTAAAATCCCCGGTGGCAGGGTTATACAGCTGCGGCAGGAACATGGTCTCCGAGTATCTGTTCCATATTTTGTCAGGTCTTACATATACATTTTTATCATCGGAATAAACATCAAGAAATAGCTGTGTGGTGTCCCTTATCTTGGCGATGGCCTGGAAGGAATGTTTGCCCCTTATGAGGGGGAAAAATGCCACTGTATCCAGAATGAACAGGTATGGGCAGGTAACCTGGAAGAAATTGCCCATCATAAGGTCCGTGGCCCATGCGGTCTGAAGCTCAGACAGGCAGTCAAAGACGTAGAACGCATCTCTGCCTTCTTTTCTGATGATCTCATGTATCTCCACCGTGAAATTCTCAAATCTGTGGTTCAGCTCAACATTTATTATCCTGAGGCCTTCCATCTCTTCCAGAAGCGGCTCATGGGCTGCAAACCTGATATATATGAGATTTCTTTTATCGGCGATGGCCTGCAAGACGTAAGGTCTTACAAAGAGCTTAAACTCCTCCAGATTGTCCACCCGCCAGACAACATTGTCCCCAAGCCTTATATTGTCAAAAACCTGATCCATCTGAGGTATTCCCGAACATACTCTGTCGAAAGCCGCCATATTATCCCTTTCCTGCCAAGAAGCATTTCCAAACAATGAAAAAGGCAAAGGTCCACAAACTTGTGGCGCCTTTGCCTACTATTATCATATCATATTTTCCTTAAACATCTTCATCATTTCATTGGTAAGACTAAGATTATTGGGCTGAAGTTCGATGTCTTCGCGCTTCACCCACTCAGCGTATTTGAGCTCACCTTCGTCCATATGAATCTTGTCGTCTCCGTCTACGTCGCAGTAGAAGCCTGTGAGGATGTCCAGGGCCATGCCCCAGGGCTGGGACTTGTAATAGCGGATATTCCTGACCTTGAGGCCTGTCTCCTCCATGACCTCTCTTGCCACGGTCTCCTCAAGAGTCTCGCCGATTTCGGTAAAGCCCGCCACCAATGCGTTGTGACCGTATCCTGTCCTGTACTTGGTAAGAAGGAGCCTGTCCCCATTGGTAACGCCCACGATGACCGCGGGATTGATCCTTGGATAGATAATGTTGCCACATTTCGGACACTTAAGGGCTCTCTCCGTGGTGCTAAGCTCCAGCTTCTGTGCGCATTTTCCACAGTAGATATTGTCAGAATACCACTTCCAGAGGTGGTAGGCCGTAAATATGGCAAATACCTCTTTTCCCGAGAATCTGTCCCTGGCATCCCTTATGGAATAGAAATCGTACCCCTCAAGGGGCTTCTCGATATCCTCCAGGGAGAGGAAGAATTTTTTATCATCCAGGGAAAAAATGTAGACCTGCCGGCCTGAAGTTATGTCTTTTCCCAGAGGAAAAAGCCTTGCAGGGTCCGTTCCCACGAGGATTTTTCCCTCTTTATTAAAGGCAAGAAGATAGTCCTCTGCCTGCATATTGCAATGTACATAGGAATTATTGAGCTTACTAGGGTAAATATCCTGAATCATAGTGCCCTCCTGATTGATAAGGTCATTATAATATGTTATATTTCAACTGTCTGACAAGATAAAATCCATATTTTCGGGGGAAAAATATGATTATTAATAATAACACCATCGAGTACAAAGAAAAACTGGAGCTTCAGTACAATCAGCGTATGAACGCGCTGCTGACGGAGCTCCCTTCATTTTGCACAGAATACGAGATCTATCTCAGGGAAAAGAACTCCCTGAAGACCCGCATGGAGTATATTTTCGATATCTACAATTTCTTTAAATATCTGGTAAAGGTGGATGCTGAGATTAAGACTGTAACCGATGTAACCGCCGAAACACTTGAGAAGCTCACAGGAGCTGACTTCGACAAATATCTGGAATGGCTCTCCAATTACAAGTTTGATGAGAAAAATGAGAATGAGAAACCCAAGACCAACAGCCAGGCCTCCAAAAAGAGAAAGATCATGTCCATCAAATCCCTGTACTCTTTCCTCTTTGTAAAGGGCTATATTTCCTATAATTCCTCGCTGGAGGCCACAGTTCCCAAGGTAACAAAAAAGCCCAGGGAAGCTGTTCAGATTCTCACCGAGGCCCAGTGCAAGAGCTTTATGAATATCATTGACGTGAATTATAAGAGGGCCAAGAAGAAGCTCTCTGAGACTTCTGAAGACAAGCAGAATCCCAAGGATAAGATGAGGCCTCACCTGGTTATCAGGGACAAGGCCATTGCGCTTCTCATGCTGGATACAGGCCTGAGGGTGTCAGAGCTCTGCGCCATCAACTGCGGAGATATCTCATTCAATCCCGGGTCTTTGGACGTCGTAAGAATGGGTGAAGGCGACGGAAAGACCATCTCCAGAATCGAGCTCTCCGAGGAAGTCCTGGACATTTTGAAGCACTATCTCTATGATGCCAGAGACAATATCGGCGCCAACGAGGACAATTTCGATGCCCTGTTCCTTAGCTCCATCCACAGGCGCATCACCCCCAGATCCGTAGAACTTATGGTAAAAAAATACGCCACAGAGGCCCTTGGAAAAGACCATGCTGTCCATCCCAGAGCCCTGCGCTCAACATTTGAAAGCAGGAACACAGTAGCTGATTAAATATCACTTCCGCTCACCGCGATCCTGTAATAACCCGTAGAAAGTCCTGCAAAATCGGAGCAGTCCCTGATCAGGATCTTTTTATCAAGAAATTTATTATAAAGGTCATCCTCTGCCCTGAGTAATACATAGCAGGTGTCTGAAGGGTAGACCTTTATTTCTTGCTTCTCAAGGAGAGCTGTAAGTTCATGGCGGCAATTGGTTGTGCGAAGTATTGAGTTCTCCACAAAATCTGTCTCAAGGATGTAATCTGCACAGGCGCAGCCAGCCTTAAGGGCAAAGGCCGACATATTCCATTCAGGAAGGAAAGCCCGCAGCTTCTGGGTGTTCTCCGGTGCGGACATGGCATAGCCAATTCTTACTCCCGGGATGGAAAAAAGCTTGGTGTAGGCATTTACAATAAAGAGATATGGCATCTCTGAGATATGGGCTGCTGCACTCACTGCCCCCTCTGTCAGATGAAGAAAACACTCATCAATAAGCACGTAGGTGCCGGTTTTCCTGCATTTTTCAAGAATATGGTCCAAAACCTTGGGCGATATGGCTCTTCCCGTGGGATTGTTGGGATTGGCCAGGATAATAAGGTCTGTATTCTCAGTAATCTCATCAGCAAAATCGGCGGTTAAATCAAAGCCATTCTCCTCATTTAACCGGTGCTCTCTTATATTCACCCCTGAAACGGCGTTGAGGCCGTGTCTGTAGCCGTAGAATCCCGGAATGGGAATAAGTACCTCCTTAGGCTCTATCATCCTGATAATGGCAAAAATAAGCTCAGAAGCGCCGTTTCCTCCAAGAATATTGTCCTCTGTGAGATAATCTGCCCCAAGAAGCTTATTCTCGGCTGCTGCCACGGATTTCCTAAAGTCCCTTTGCAGTATGTCGGGATATCTGGAAGCCTCCTCCACTGCTGACCTGAGGGCATCCAGAATCTTCGCCGGACAGGGATTAGGATTTAAGTTTACCGAAAGGTCGTATTCTATTTTTTTATCGTAGATATCTCCGCCGTGTGCCACGTTAACTCCTATTTATACAGAACGAATAATGAACCAAAGGATTACCCATATGATCAGCAACGCTGCTGCGCACAGGTACTCCGTAAGATACATTAGAAAGCAGGCCCGTTTAATATCCGCTGTCTCTATCTCCCTGATGGAATCCCCGATAAAGGGCTTTTTTACTATTTTTCCAAAATAGCTGGCATCCCCCGCCAGCCTTACAGACAGGGCTCCGGCGCAGACGCTCTCGGTCTGGGCGGAATTGGGGCTCTTGTGGTTATATCTGTCTCTCTTGAATATCTTTATAGCTCCCCTGAAGGAATATTTTTTTCCTCCGAAAAAAGAGGCAAGGATCATAAAAAATGCACTGAGTCTTGCAGGGATGTAATTGACCACATCATCCAACCCGGCCGCAGCTTTTCCAAAATATTCATAACGATCGTTATGGTAGCCAACCATAGAATCCATGGTATTTACGGCCTTATAAGCAAGTCCCAGGATAGGGCCTCCGATAAAGGTGTAGAGAAGTGGCGCGATAACCCCGTCGGAGGTGTTCTCCGCCACGGTCTCCACCACAGCCCTGGTTACCCCGGCTCTATCAAGGCAGTTCGTATCCCTTCCTACTATCATGGATACTGCCTTTCTGGCATCCTCGATGGTGCCCTTTTCCAGGGCGTCGTAGACCTTCATGCTCTCCACCCTAAGGCTCTTGGCAGCCAGGATATAACAGGTAAGGACCGCTTCCACCGCTATTCCCAGGTATGGGTGAATCAAATATGCTCCAATACTGACAATTGCCGTAACCACCGCAGTTATGGTTATTACCAGAACGCAGAGGGCAATTCCTCTTCTTTTTTCCCTCTGAAAATCCCTTGTCCCAGTAGAAACATCCCCCAGGAGCTTCTTATCCAGAAAGCTTATGAGATTCCCGATAAACCTTATGGGATGGGGAATGTTATAGGGGTCTCCTATTATCTGATCCAGGAAAAAACCTATGAAAAATGCTATTAAATGATATTTTCCCAAAACTGTCTCCTTAAAGCATCACACCACTGAGGATCGCGAGAACCACTAAAATCACCGCTTCTCCGGCTACAATGTAGAAGCCTGCGGTATCTCCGGTGACGCCGCCGAACTCTTTTTTGCACTTGCCCTTGTACCAGAAGCTGAAAACAGCCAGGGCTACTATGGCTGCGATGCCGAAATTAATGTTCTTATAAACCATGTAGGCTCCGGATGCGGCGGCAAACACTGTAAGAATGCATATGTCCAGAGCTCCGGACTTTTTGGTCTCCATGGACAGCATGCCATCCTCCTTGGCATGGGGAAAAGCGATGCTGGTGATGCCGCAGAAAGCTCTGACCAGGCAGAAGCTTGCAAAATAAACGTCAAGAACCGCAGTCATTCTGCTGTCAAAGGCCCTTCTTATCATCAGATAGGATGCGCCAACCCAGGTAAGAAGCAGCATCCCCCCGCCGATCACCGCAAAGGCACCGATATGTGGATCCTTCATGATCTGGAGCTTCTTTTCCTTGTCCTGATAGGAATGAAGGGCGTCCTGAACATCCATAAAGCCGTCCAGATGAAATCCCCCGGTGATTATCAGGGGAATCAGGGTCATGGCGATGGTGACAACAAACTCAGGAAACTCCATATTGTCCATGATCAGCATAACCAGCGAGGATATGTAGCCGATGATGATTCCCACCAGGGGCAAAAATGCTATGGCGTGCTTATAATTTTTTTCATCCCACTCAAATGTGGGCATGGGAATCTTGGAATACAGGGAAAAAGAGATTGCCATGCTCTTAAATAAGTTCATATACTTCGTCCACCTTTTTTCTAAGTCTTTGATTTACCAGGTCCACAATGCGGACATATTTTATAGTATCTTCGTCGTAGCCCTCTCCGTCAAGAGGAAAGGTATTGGCTACAAGCACCATATTTCCTGATTTTTCGGATAAAGAAATCACGGAATCAGCGATGTAATCGGCAAGTTCCTCCGCGGATCTCTCAAGATTCCGCTCCTCATGCATCTCGTTGCCCACAAGGTTAGACATGCACTCCAACAGGCAGGTGGAAGCTTCAAGGTCCTGAAGGGAACCTGACAACTCATGGACCTTAGTAGTACACTCGATGGTCTCAAAGCCCTTGCCCTCTCTCATTTTCCGGTGCTTCTCCACCCGCTTTTTTCCTTCTTCTCCGAAGGGGATCATGGTGGCGATATAATATTTTTTGCCTGCTCCTGCCAGCTCCATCACCAGGTCCTCAGCCCGCTTGGACTTGCCGCTGTCGGGAGTTCCCAAAACCAGACAGATCATTTATTTAAACCTCTTGTATTCATCAATGCTGTAATCGGCGAACTTTGCGCCGTTCTCGTAATAGTCCAGGGTCATATCAAGAAGAGGGAAAAGCATCAGCGCTCCCGTACCCTCTCCCAGGGCCATGTTTCCTTTTAAATAGGGGAAAAGACCAAGTCTCTTAAGAACAATCTTATTTCCCTTTTCTCTGCCTCTATGGGAGGGAATCAGATAGTCTCTTACTCCCGGCACCAGAATATCCGCAATAAGAGCCGCTGTGGAGCTGATAACTCCGTCTATCACCATGGGCACATGGCAGATGGCGCCGCCGATAAATGCCCCCACAAGGCCCGCTATATCAAGGCCTCCTACTGACCTTAAGATTTCAAAGGCTCTCTCCTTTTCATCCCGGATTTGGTCAAAAGAGTATTTTTCCAGGCCTTCCCTTATTACCTGCCTTTTCCTGCTAAGGCCCTCATCGGAGAGACCTGCGCCCCTTCCTGTGAGCTCGTCGCTGTCTATTCCAAGGATAGCTGACAAAACCGCCGTGGTTGTGGTGGTATTGCCGATTCCCATCTCTCCTGTGGCTATGATACCATAGCCGCTGTCAGAGAGCTCTTTTACCAGATTGATTCCTGTTTCTATGGCCTTAAGGGTCTCCTCTGCAGTCATGGCGGGCTCTTTCAGAAAATCCTTTGTACCATGGGCAACCTTGCAGGCTATGACGCCCTCTACCACTTCATCGGAGTCTATGCCTATATCCACAGGGATAATATCCACTTTGGCATATTTTCCCAGGGTGCAGGCACTGCTGATGCCGCTTCCCAGGGCCTTGGCCACAGAAAGGGTGATGTCTTTACCGCTTTGAGACACGCCCTCCTCCACAATTCCGTTATCTGCGCAGAAAATAAGGGTTGCTCTCTTGTGTGTATCAGGAGCTTCCTTCCTCTGAATGGCTCCGATACGGCAGATGAGCTCCTCAAAATCCCCCAGGCCGTCAATGGGCTTGGAGACTGTATCCCAGCTATGCTTTATATAGCTGAAAGCCGCGCTGTCGGGCCTGTCTATTGTCAATTCGCAAAGTGACTTAAAATCAAGCATTCAAAAACCTCTTAATAAATTCAGGGCATGAGGGATAGTACAGGTGCGCAAATCCCGCAAATACCTTATTTTCCGTTCTGTAGCCCCTCCAGGACTTACCTGAGGGCTTGGTCAAAAGACACTCTTCTCCGTTGTCCGTAGTGTCGTAGTAATGAAACTCATGGGCCTTTATCTCCTGTTTTTCTCCAAGGTAAAGGCCCTCTTTCGCGCCGGTCATGGTCACATATCCAAAGTGAGAAAGGCGGTCCGTCATATGGCTCTGTCCCGGCAGAACCCCCGCCATATCATAAGTGTTTCCATCGGGATCCGAGAGCTTTTTCTGAAGATACAGAAATCCGCCACATTCCGCCAGAATAGGCATTCCTGCCTCTGCTGCTCTTATAATATCCTCTCTCATGGTTTTATTCTCTGAAAGAGCCTTAGCATGAAGCTCAGGGTAGCCTCCGCCAATAATAAGATGGGTTACCTCCGGAAGCTTTTTGTCATGAATGGGAGAAAAAGGTACAAGCTCAGCCCCCATCTGCTTTAACATATCCAGGTTATCCTCATAGTAGAAGCAAAAGGCCTCATCCCTTGCTATTCCAATCCTATAGGTTCCCGGGGCCTTTTTATCCTCCTCCGGAATATCAAAATCCTTAAGGAGCATTATTTGTTTGGCGGAATTGGCTATTTCAAGGAGCTTATCAAGGTCCAGGTGCTCCTGAAGCTTATCCGCAACCTTATCGATCATATCACAAAGCTCAGGAATCTCCTGGGGCATTATAAGGCCCAGGTGCCTGCTTTCAAGGCTTATCTCCGGCATCTTCGGCAAAAAGCCGATAACCGGAAGCTCTGTCTCTTCCTCTATTTTCTCCCGAAGGCTCGCTGCGATCATGGGAGATACATTGTTAAGGATAACTCCCTGTATGGCACCATCCCTGTCGTAGTCCGCAAAGCCCTTAATCAGGGGAACCACAGAAAGGCTCATACCCTTGCAGTTCACCACCAGGACCGCGGGAGTTCCTGTACTTGCGCTGACATCATAGGAAGAGCCCTCAAAGGAATCCGGCTTTTGTCCGTCAAAAAAGCCCATGACGCCTTCCATTACACCGAAATCCCTGCCTTCTGAGCCTCTGCAGAGGGCCTTTTTCATGCCCATGCTTCCCATAAGAAATATGTCAAGGTTCCTGGAGGGAATCCCCAGCACGTTCCTGTGAAACATGGGGTCTATGTAATCCGGGCCGCACTTAAAAGAGGCGGGATTAAGCCCCTGCCTGTCCAGGATACGAAGAAGAGCGCAGGTTATCAGGGTCTTGCCGCTGCCACTTCCCGGGGCGCATATCATGATTCTTGGAAAATCCTTAAGCTTTATCATCCACAGCCCCTCTCTGAAGCGTAATTATATACACAGGATTCAGGGCGTCCGCCAGATGGTATTTGCCCACCTTCCTGTATCTGCTGGCAAAAATCTGTACAATATCAGGCTCAATATCCGGATATGCCTTGGTACAGTCCATAACCTCCGCAAAAGTCTCCGCAGTCACGGCATTTATCACTATCCTTGCATCCTTATTCTTAGCAAAAACAGTATCCAGGATATCCTTCATATTTCCGCTGCTCCCACCGATAAATACGTGGCTGGGGGCCGGAAGATCAAGGGCCTGCGGAGCCTTTCCGTGAATAATCTCCATATTTACAGCCTTGAATTTATCCTTGTTCTGCTGTAAAAGAGCTACGGCCTCATCATCCTTTTCAATGGCATAAACCTTTATTTCCGGTGCAAGCAGGGCTGCCTCCAGTGAAATGGATCCGGTTCCTGCGCCAATATCGTAAAAGACCGCATTTCTTCCAAGGGCCAGCTTTCTCACGGAAAGCGCCCTTATTTCCTCTTTGGTCATGGGAGTCTTGCCGCGAATTATCTCATCATCGGAAAGTCCCCTTACAAAGGGCTTGGAAGCTGCCCTGTTATTACTGATATAAATAAGGCTCTTACCTCTTATAAGGTCTATAGCCCCTGAATCTGCCGAAATATCAAGGATCTGCTCATCTATAGTCCCAAGATCACAGCCAGCCTTCACAGAATCCGCTATTTCCAGGGCTTCACGGCAGATCTCCCCGGCGTGCTCCGGATTAGAAGGAAGAATTATCAGTTCCTTACTGTTCTCCATATGCCAGGTCACATTGCAGCTTCTGCCATGGGCGCTGACAACAGATACATTCTCCAGTGACAGTCCAAGTCTTTCTGCAAAAATAGTGACAGAAGAAATCCCGGGGATTTTCTTTACCTGATAGCCCAATTTGCTGAAATATTCGAAGGCGCCTTTTGCCCCGCTGCAAAGACTGATATCCCCTGAAAAAAGTACCAGGGGATGATTAATTTCACTATTTTTCTCCAGATATTTATTAATTTCCTCACCCTTATATTCGGGAATTTTTGGAATATTTATACCCTCAATATTCTTAAGCACCGCCTGGGCCCCAAAGATAACATCCGCTATCTCAAGCTCTTTAATCAATTCCCTGGTAAAATATTTTTCTCCTCCGGGGCCCATCCCCGCCAGAGTAATTTCTTTTTTTATTTTTATTTCTTTTCCTGTATTTTCTGACAGGATTTTCAAAATATCCTTAATACTGTGACCCTCGCAGGCGTCACTTTTATTCTCGGGATTTTTAAGGACCACGGCCTTTACTCCACAGTCCTGTGCTGCCTGCAGTTTATCGTCAAGTCCGCCGGTTCTGCCGCTCTCCTTGGTCAGGATGGCAGTGGCATGAAGCTCTTTTATGGTGGCGACGTTCATTTGCCTGGAAAAAGGCCCCTGCATGGCGATTATCTGCTTACCTGACAAACCTGCCATCTCACACTTGACAATGCTGTCGGTGTTGGGAAGAACCCTCACAAAAAGCCTTGTTTTATCAGGAAAACTGTCCGCGATCTCCTGCAGATCCTTGCTTCCCGTAAGAAGAAGTATATTTCCCTCTGTGTCAGAGAGCTCTTTTATCGCTTCCTTAAGAGTATCCACATAGATAATGCCCTCTTGACCGGAAAGTTCCTTGCCTGTATCCCTTTTTAGGCGTAAATACTGCACTCCGGTAGCTTCACAGGCTCCTCGAAGCTCCGCAGAAACCGCCGTAGCAAAGGGATGGGTGGCGTCGACCACAATGGTAAATGCCCCTTCTGTGATGACTTTTTCTATCTCAGAGGCGCTTTTTCTGCCCACAAGAAGGTTGTCCTCGCCATTTTCACGAAGAATCTCGCCGCCATATTCAGTTGCCACGCTGACTTCGTGGGGAATGTCATACTCCCGAAGGTAATCCGACAGTATCCTTCCCTCTGTAGTTCCGCCAAATAGTAGTACCTTACACTTCACTTTTATATCCTCTCGGGGTGACCATGATATCACCTAAATTCTCTGTGGCTGAATTGCCGATAAATACAGTGCAGAACATATCAGCCTCAGTGGTCTTAAGTTCTGAAAGAGTCATAACCTGGCTGCTTTCTCCTGCCCTTCCGATGTTTCTTACGATTCCGCAGACCCTCTCCGGTGGCAGAGTCTCCAGCAGCACATCGCAGGCATGGGCAAGATATCCGCTTCTGGACTTGCTCTCCGGGTTATAGATAACTATCGCCATATCCGCCATGGCCGCTGCCCGAAGTCTTTTTTCTATGAGTTCCATAGGTGTCAGCCTGTCGCTGAGGCTTATAAAGCAAAAATCGTGAATAAGAGGCGCCCCAAGTATGGCTGCCCCTGAAAGAGCCGCGGTAACGCCGGGAACCACCTCAATTTCCACCTCAGGATAATCCTGTCCCATCTTGCAGGCAAGGCCTGACATGCCGTAAACTCCCGCATCTCCGGAGCAGATAAGAGCCACATCACAGCCCTGATCAGCTCTTTCAAGAGCCAGCTGTACTCTTTTTTCCTCACCCATCATGGGAGTGCTGATATACTCCTTGTCAGGAAAACGAGGCCTTACCAGATCGCAGTACACCGTGTATCCGCAGATTACATCGCACTCTGTCAGCACTCTTATGGCCCTCAGAGTCATGTCCTCCTTGCAGCCCGGTCCTATTCCAACTACCCACAGTTTTTTCTTTTTCATACAAATTTCCTTTTAATTATTTATTATTACGTCCTTCATACCGATGGCCAGGGTCATTCCGTCCTTTGCGGTCTTTTTAAGCACTATTTTTTTACAGCCGTAGGCCGCCACGGCCCTCTCACAGACGTTGTCGGCGCCGGTAGCCTCCAGCACCCGATCGGAATGGTCAAAATCCCCTTCCTGCTCCATAAGAACTTCCGGAGAATAGGTGATAAAAGGGATATTCAGCTGCTCGGAGAGCCTGATAAGTCCATCTTCATCCTTCTTTTTATCTATAGAGACCAGAGCCTTCAGAGATCTTATATCTATACCCTCTTCGGATAGCTTCTCTGTAAGAAAACCATAGAGCTCATCAAAGCTCTTTCCCCTTCGGCATCCCATTCCTATCACCGTACATTTCGGAATCAGAGAAAGACCGCCTATCTGCTTATTTCTTGGGGATACTGTAAACTCTGCCTCCTCTCCTGCAAGAATTCTTGCAGAAAATTCTTTGGCCTTTTTCATGTCGTTTATTCCAAGATTATTCTTTGTTGCAAAGACGTCCACGGCGAATTCGCCATTGACATCAGTAGCGGTGGTGATAACCGGTATGGCACCTATGATCTGCGACAGTTCCTTTGCTGCCTCCACTGCCCCTCCGATGTGGCCGGATAAGAGCGGTATAACAAAGCTTCCCTTCTCATCAATTGCCAGCACTCCGGGATCCGTGGTCTTATCCTTGCAAAAAGGCGCTATGGCCCTCACCGCAATACCTGTGGCACCGATAAAGACCAGCATATTTCCCTGAAGGAAATTCTCCCCGGTCCAGTCAGATAGGCTGTCTACCTTCTCTGATTCCATGGCTTTGCCTCCGGACAGTGCCTCAGCAAGCCGCAGCATCAGCTCCCTGCCGCCCTTGGTAAAGCATATAAATTTATATTTTCCGACCTGAATTTTATCCATTTAATTATCCATATAAAAAATACTATTATTATTTTTAAAAAGATATCAGCTGCTTTTTTACTTTCTCGTACATAGCATCAGAAAGTCCGTAAAGAGGCTGTATCACGCCGCTTTTAATTATTTCTGAAGGCTCCTGACACAGGGTATTTCCGTCCTCTTTTACAAGAAGACATCTGTCTGATATTTCCAATGCCAGTTCCAGTTCATGAAGGGACATTATTATGGTGACGCCCTGCTCTGAAAGTCCCTTTATTACCTCCATAAGCTCAAGTCTGTGTTTAATATCCAGATATGAGGTGGGCTCGTCCATAATGAGATACTCCGGCTCCTGACAGATGGCTCTGGCTATCAGAGTCCTCTGCTTCTGCCCATCGCTCATGGCAAGGAAAGGTGTATCCATAAGCTCGGTAAGTGACATCAGTTCACAGGCTTTTTTTGCTGCCGCATAGTCATTATCCTTGAAAAAGCCGAAACCATCGCTGTAGGGAAGTCTTCCCGACAGCACCACGTCAAAGGCGCTCATGTGCTCAGGCTTAACCCTGTCTGTATTGACAATGGCCATCTTTTTGGAGAGTTCCTTAAGGGAGATATTCTTAATCTCCTGATCCTCCAGATAAACCGCACCGCCTATGGGTTTAAGCTCTCCGGAGATACTCCGAAGCAGCGTGGATTTTCCGCCGCCGTTGGGGCCTATAAGGGAAATGATCTCTCCCTTTTTAGTCTCCAATGTTACGCCGTTTACTACTATTTTCTTATGATATCCGGCCTTTAGCTCACTGATCTTCATGTCTGCTATGCCTCCTGATTATCATAAATATTACTATCGGTGCCCCGAAAAGGGAGGTAACTGCCGAAACATTCAGCTCCGTAGGGGCAAAAAGCATCCTTGCCAGAAGGTCACTCACAAGACAGAATATGGCTCCCGCCAGGAATGACGCAGGAATCAGCACTATAGGCTTGGAGGATTTCAGGGATTCCCTCATAAGGAAGGGCACCGCGATTCCTATAAAGGACACCGGTCCCGCAAAGGCTGTAACACAGGCCGCCAGAAGGCTTGAGAGCAGAATTATCAGCACTCTGCAGAGCTTAACATT
>JAEEGF012272723.1_pt1 | contig 14223 bp, 11 predicted proteins | sample 9134171 | NCBI WGS metagenome assembly JAEEGF01 (sample SAMN16246542, study PRJNA631951) | gut metagenome | biome: gut microbiome; feature: rumen; material: AP-attached | host: Bos | place: Iran: Karaj | collected 2018-10
GCCTTTTCTTGTTTTCCCGGCCGCCCGGATTATAGCGGCAAACGGCTGAGACCCGGAGGTCTGCACGGTAAACGTTTACCCGACTGACCTCCGGGTCTCATTTGTATTACTGATTCAGTCTTTCCCGTTTGATATCAAAAACGGGCCTTAAACCGCCTTTGCGACGCGGACGTGTGTTTTCCTGCCTGAAGGCCTGAAACGGCCGTAAAACGCCTTAGAACGGCTTAAAAGGGCATGCAACGCGTCAAGAGCAGGATGAAAGACAAAACGAAAGGCCGGGCCGCTTATTAATTTGATGCGGCCCGGCCTTCCTTGAATTCGATTGCACGGAATTCATTCCCTAAGGAATCATTCCTTATCCCTCCATGTTCTCCTTCATCGCCTGCAGCGTGTAGAGATCGTGGTACTTGCCGCCCGCCGCCAGGAGTTCCTCGTGGGTGCCTTCCTCGATCTTGCGGCCGCCGGACATGACGATGATCCTGTCGGCGCTCTTGACGGTGGAGAGGCGGTGGGCGACGATCAGCATGGTGCCGATGTTCATCATTTTGCTGAGGGAGTCCTGAATCAGGCGCTCGGTCTCGGTGTCGATGTTGGCGGTGGCCTCGTCGAGAATCATGACCTTGGGGCGCTGGAGGACCGTTCGCGCGAAGGAGAGGAGCTGGCGCTCGCCCGTGGAGAAGTTGTTGCCGCGCTCGCGCACTTCCTCGTCCAGACCGTTGTCGAGGCGGCTGATGAGGACGTCGGCGTTCACGTAGCGGCAGGCTTCGTTGATCTCGTCGTCGGTGACGTCTTCACGTCTAAGGACGATGTTGCTGCGGACCGTTCCCGAGAACAGGAACACGTCCTGGAGCATTTGACCGAAGCAGCGGCGCAGGGAGGCGATGGTGTAGCGGGTGATATTCACGCCGTCGAGCAGGATCTCGCCTTTCTGGATGTCGTAGTTGCGGCAGAGCAGGGAGAGGATCGTGGTCTTTCCGGAGCCGGTGGCGCCCACAAGCGCAACGGTCTGCCCCGCGTCGATCTTGAAGGACACGTCCTTAAGCACCCAGTTTTCTTCCTCGTAGGCGAACCAGACGTTCCTGAATTCAATCTCGCCGCGGATGTTTTCGGCCTCAATGGCGCCGTCCAGGTCCTGCACCTCGGGCACAACGTCGAGAATCGTGAAGATCTTCTCGGAGGAGGCCAGGGCGGACTGGAGCCAGTTGAACATTTCCGCCAGGTTCTGGATCGGGTTGAAGAAGGTGGAGATGTACATATAGAAGGTCACCAGGGTACCTACGCCCACGGTCTGCCCCAGGAACGACGTCTCCTTTATATATCCGCGGCCGGCCAGGTAGAAGAGCGCCAGCACGGACGAAATGTAGAGCATGTAAATGACCGGCCTGAAGATGCTGAACACGAAAATCTGGCTCCACTTGGCCTTTCCGAGGGCCTTGTTGCGCTTCTCGAACTCCTCCTGCTTGCGCTGCTCGCGGTTGAAGATGTGAATGATCTTCATACCGGAGAGATTTTCGGACAGGAACGTATTCATGTCGGTGGTGCAGTCCTTCACGCGCCTGAACGCCCTGCGGGAAAATTTCCGGAAAATGAGCGTGAACAGGAAGATGAAAGGCATGAAGCACATCACCATCAGTGAGAGCTCGTAGTTCACGAGGAGCATCGCCACCACCACGCCCACGATCATGATAACGTTTTTAATCAAGTTGATCAGTATGTTCGTGAACAGGAACGAGACCGCGTTGGTGTCGTTGGTGACGCGGGTCACAAGCTTTCCCGTAGGAATCGCGTGAAGCTGGGAGTGGGAGAGGCTCTCAATGTGCCGGAACGTGTCACGCCTGAGGTTCGAAATGATGCGCTGTCCCGCCTTCTGCAGGATCATGGTCTGGAAGTAGGTGCACAGCAGCGAGACCGCCAGCGAGATCGCGTAGAAAGCCACCAGCGTGAACAGCTGCGGCAGCTCGAACTTGTCCTTGATAAGGTCGCCTATGCCGCCGACAATCAGCGGAGAGACAATGTAGTACACGATGGACACAAGCATGATCAGGAACGCAATCACGAACCTTCCGGCGTAGGGCTTGGCGTACCTGAGCAGCCTCTTGAAGATTTCGCTGTCCTTCATGTTCCGCTCGAAGCCGATGGCTTCCTTCTTGTCCTTGATCATGGCGTAGGCGAGAATGAATATCGCCGTGAACAGCCCGATGGTGCCGCCGACTATTAAGAGGGGATAGTATTCACGCATTTTCGCCACCTCCCTGTTCCGCGGCGGCATGAACGCTGTCCGCCTGTTCGGTCTTGTCTTCGAGCCGCTGCAGCTCGACCGTCTTCCGGAACTCGGGGCACGTCTCCATGAGTTCCTCGTGGGTTCCGAAACCGAGGACGCGGCCCCGGTCCATATAAAGGATCTTGTCCATCTGCTCGATGGTACTGACCCTGTGGGCGATCAGAATAGTGGTCTTGCCCTTGCGGAGCTCTCTCAGCTCCCCGAGAATCCTTCGCTCGGTGTCGGTGTCAACCGCCGAGACGGAGTCGTCCATGATAAGGATGGACGCGTCCTTCATGACGGCCCGGGCGATGGAAATGCGCTGCTTCTGGCCGCCAGAGACCGTGACGCCCCTCTCGCCGAGAACCGTTTCGTACTTGAGCGGGAAGCCGTTGATGTCGTCGTCCACACCGGCGATCCGGGCTGCGTTCTCGATGAGAGCCATGTCGCCGCTGTCGGACGCGAAGGCGATATTCTCCGCAATCGTGTCGCTGAACAGGAAGTTGTCCTGCGGGACGTAGGCGGCGAATTCGCGCACGGTCCTGATCGGAATCTTGTTGATGTCGATGTCGTCCACGAAGACGGTGCCGTCCGGGACGTTGTAGGTCCTTAAAATCAGGTCGCAGACAGTGGTCTTTCCCGAGCCGGTCTTGCCGATGATGCCGATGTTCTCGCCGGCCTCGATCTTGAACGACACGTTGTGCAGGTTGTCGTGGTTGGCCCCGGGATAGCGCCAGGTGAGGTCCTTGAACTCGATCTTTCCGTGAATGGTCTCCGGCGCCTCAACGCCCTCCGCGTCCACCACGTCCTGAGGCGTGTCGAGAAGCTTGGAGATCCTTCCGAGAGAGGCCTTGCCGCGGGAACTCATATCCACCAGCTCCGCGATGGCGAGAATGGGCCAGACGATAGACGTGAAGTAGCCGATGAACTCGATGAGCTCGCCGGCGTTGAACGTTCCCACGTAAACGAGGTAGCCGCCGTAGCCGAGAATGACGCCGATGACCGACTCCTCAAAAAGGGTCACAAACACCCTGAGGAGGGTGGATGTCTTCACGAAGTCCACGTTGGCGTTCTCGTTGTCCTTGTTCAGCCGGTCGAAGGCGGCGAGCTCCAGATATTCACGCACGAACGCCTTGATGACCGCGATTCCCGAGAAGCTCTCCTGTGAGAAGTCGGAGATCTTCGAGAACTGCGCCTGCCTCCGGTCCCACTTTTTCCGCATGGACTTTCCGACAACGGTGCTGATGGCGAACAAAAACACCATGGGAAGCATGCTGAAAAGGGTGAGAAGGGGGTTCATGCGGACCATCTTCACGACGGCCATGACTCCGAGGCACAGCGCGTCGGCGGCCATCAGAATGCCGGAACCGAAGCAGTCCTCGATGGTGTCCAGGTCGTTCGTGAACAGGGACATCAGGTCGCCGACCTTGTTCACGTTGTAGAACTGCTGGGACAGGTCCTTGCAGTGGTCGAACATCTCGCTGCGCATATCGGTGACGACCCTTATGGACGCGCCGAAAAAGCAGACGCGCCACAGGAAGCGTCCCGCCAGCATCACGAAAATGATGATCAGCATCGGGGCGCAGACCTTCGTAAGCAGGATGTCCATCGTGAACGGTACGTCGGCGCCGTCGATGTTCACGGTTCCGTAGGTGAGGGCGTTCACGACCAGGTTGTAGATCCGGGGCGTCAGCAGCTGAAAGAAATCCACGAGGATGAGCGACGCGATTCCGAGGACCAGCATCCATGCGTACTTGAGATAGTATTTATTTAAATGCCTGCCGAATACCATTAATATCCTCCTTAAAAGGCATTCACCGGCCGCAGCGATCCGTCGCTTCCCGTATGGAATGGGAGGCCGGAACTGCGGTTAACTTATTAGTATAGCACGATTCGGACGGATTTGAAAGGCTTTAATAGGAACGCTTGACCGGAAATACAAGAAACAATTAAGAAAAAAGCTCCCGCAGCATGAACCGCAGGAGCCATGTATGAGTAAGGCGCATTTATTCAGCGTCTACTTAAAATGAGCGTTTCCTAACACGCCTGTCAGCCCGCAGTGTCAATAGTGACCCCAGCAAACATGAACGTGTTGGACGAGACGCCTAGGGGCATTCCCGAATACGAGGTAACGCCTGTCACCTTGATGCTTTCAGGCATCACCAGCGGGTATTTCCCGGTGTATTCCTCGTAGCAGTAGAACGGGTTGATGTCCTCGAAAAGCATCGGCCCGAGTCCCGGGTCGGAGGCGTGGCTGTCGTTTATATACAGGTTTTCGATCGTGATGTGCCTCGGCAGGTAGCAGGTGTACCCGAAGTCGTGGTCGTAGGTGTTGAAACCTCCGATTATCGCCGCGTCGGCCGCCCGCCCGTTAAAGGGATAGTACGTGCAGTTGCGGATGATGAGGTCGCCGTTCCAGGTGGAGCCGTAGTCGTCGCGGAGGTTCACGAGCGTCCTGGCGTAGATCGAGGAATTCTCGATGAGGGCGGTGCCGTGGCCGATCAGGTTGATGCCCTGGTGGCCCAGCGAGCAGTTCCTGATGGTGACGTTGCAGACGCCCTTGTGAGCGTCAAACCGGCCGAGAACGCAGCCGTCGAAGAGAATGTTGCGCGAGTAGTTCGACGCGAACGTGCCCCAGTAGGTCTGGTCGTTGATGCTTCGCGACTGGATGACGTTGAGAAACTTGAGCCCAATCGTCGAAGTGACCTGGCAGTCGTAGGAGCCCATTCCCGTCATGACGCCGCCGGTGCCCATCGTGTAGTACGTCTTGTGAGGCGTTAAAACGCAGTTTTTGACGGTGATGTTGCAGCAGTTGGAGATCATGAAGAAGCCGTTGTAGGGGGCGCCGGTCTCGCCTTCGCCGGTGACGTAGTGCGCGAGCCCTTCAATCGTGAACTGCGAGCGCTGGATGTCGATGCCTCTTCCGTGGTAGTTGTACTCGCTCTTGGCGGTGTTGGCGATCGTCGTGAAGATGCCGCCCTTTAAGGTGAGGGGGTCTTCGTTCGCGGGCTTGTAGGAGGCGGAGGTGACCGATTTATAGTCCCAGATGATCGGCGTCGAGGGGTCGACGTTGCCGTTCTCGTCCACGAGAATGAGCTCCTTCATCGCGGTGCCGGCGTCCTTGTTGGCGCCCTTGCGGATGTACTGCATCACCTTGGAGTTGGTAATTGTGAGTATCGAGGCGGTGGGAAGGGTGGTCCCGATATTATCCTGGCCGGCCGAGAGCTTTTTGACCTCCTTGGAGACGCTGCCGGATTTCACGGTAGAGGGAACCGAGAACAGGTTTGCGGAAATGTTCTTGAGCCCCGCGTCGTCGATGATGAAGTGGGTGCATGACCAGTCGACCGGGGTGGTGATCTTGGCCTGCTTTCCCGCCTTTATATAGTAGGTGGCGCTCTCGGAGGTGAGAATGGGAAGTCCCTCCTTGTCGGCCGCCTTGTGCGCGTCGTAGATCGCGGTGGTGTCGTCGGTGACGCCGTCGCCCGCCGCGCCGTAGTCCTCGTAGGTAATGAACGTCCCGTAGTCCTTCGTGAATTCCGCGCCGGCAGACGCTGCGGCGGGCTGCTCCTTTTTCTCCGATGCTCCGCCGAGAACGAACTCCTCAAAGAAGTCTCTGAACACGCGATAATAGCCGATTTTGGCGTTGCCCTTCACTGTGATGCCGGATTCGCCGACCGTAACGTAACCCGTGCTGCCGTCCGGCCCCTGTTCAAAACTGATGAGAAGGGCTGAACCCTCCGCGATGTCCGATGCGTTCTTCAGTGCGGGAATCTCGCCGGTGCGGGTGAATATGTATTTCTGCACGTAGTCCGCGGCTATGGCCTGAAGGCTGTCGGACGCGTTCTTCGCGATAACGAACTGAGAGACCGGCGTGCCGTTCACCGTGAAGCCGTCTGCGGCCATGAACGGGTGGAACGAGTATGAATAGTTGTCGGGAAGCGTCTTTTCGCCGGTTCCTTCCAGAAGCGTCGCAAAATACTCCACCGCGCGCCGCGCACTCTCCGCGTTGCCGCCCTCTATAACTATGGAGCCGCTGTCTTCCGCGAATATCCTGAACCCTTCGAAGGTCAGAACGCCGCCTTCTGCATCTCCCGCGTCCGCGGCGAGCCTCACCGTAATCTCAGCGTTTCCGGAAGTGTCTGTCGCGAATGAAGTCCCCTGCGCCGCCATTTTTTCGGCGAAAAGGTCCACCGCCTCCGAAGCGGCCCCTGGGAGGCCTTCGGCTTTTACAAGCGCATAGGAGGTCTTTCCGTCCGCGTCTATCAGCGTTATCCGCTTTTCTTCCTGCGGCTTTTCCGTGCCTGAGGGTCCGGGACCCGGCCCGGGTGTCGACGGATCGCAAGCCGCGACCGACAGCAGCAGAGCGAGAACGACTGCGAACGCCGCCGCTTTTAAAAGAATTCCGCGCAGATTTGTTGCTTTTGCGCCTTTCGATAACTTTCTGAAATTCATGATGTTCTCCCGAATTATCTAAAAATTCAATTGAAGAGTATTTCCGCCCGATTTACGGGTCGTTTCCGATAGAGACAGTTTAGCACATAGCGGAAGGTTTTTCAACGGAATTGAGGGCGAGGATGCCGGAGCAGAGAGCTGTAAAACGATATTGCCATCCTGATTCAGCCGTGTCAACAGGATTTTTGAGAAATTTTGAAAAATGACATTTTGTAACTTTTTTTGCCGGCATAGGAATGCTACAATAATCGCGGAGGACCTGCGATGAGTATGAGCATTGGCGACAAAATCAAAGAATTGCGAACAAAAGCAAATCTGACTCAGAACGAACTGGCGGCGAAACTGTTTGTGTCGAGAGAACTAGTCTGCAGCTGGGAACTCGGCAACAGAAATCCGGGCCTAGACGTTTTGAGCCGTATGGCTGAATTGTTCGGCGTTGACGTTCATGAACTTGTTTGCATGGATTCTTCCGTGGCTGACGAACTCGGATCGTGCATTCCCCCGGGAATGAGCTCCGGGGAAGCAGTGAGTCTCATCAATGATTTTCTCCGGACGCTCGAGGAAGAGGACCGAACTCTTTTCGTGTTGAGATATTTTAGTTTTAGGCCTACGAAAGATATTTCAGTCGTGCTGGGAAAACGTGACGGGACGGTCAGAAACAGACTGGTTAAACTTAGGGACACCTTGTCCTTGTTCTTGAAGGAGAGAAACGGAAATGGATAAGCTTGAATTATATGAAGTGATAGCCGGCATCGACGGCGAAATCGTTGACAGCGCTCTGGAAGCCGAGAGAACGCAAAAGAGAAAAAGGGCGGTCAAAAAAACACGAATGATGACGGTTGCGCTTATTGCGTCGGCGTTTCTTGTCGCAGCCGCGGCGGCGACGGCGATTTACGTTAATGCTAAAAACGCCAAGGTTTCGGACTCGGAGACGGAGACTTACTTTAAGCCACACGACAACTATACGGATATATCCAGAGTTAGCGTAGGAATGACGTACGATGAAGCTTTGAAGGTTCTCGATGAAGGCAGTTATGCGTTTGCATTGGGAGCAGGTCTTTATGTAAATGATTTCAAAACAGGGCATGTTTTCAATGTTAAGTTTGCACTAGAGTCTTGGCCCTGGGTCGTGGAAAGCATTACCGACACGGGAATAGACGTGGATTTTATTGCTTCAGTCGAGGCGCTTGACAGGCTCGAAAAGGGCATGTCGTTTGACGAAGTCGTTCAGATACTTGGTCGTCCGCTATACATACCCACATCCGGAGTTATAACTATGCTTTGGAGAATAGAAAATCACGAGTCTTGTGTGTGTCTGCCGTTTGTCGACGGAGAAAGAATGATTTATGACGGCGATGACAAGCCTACTGTGTTTCCCATGAAATAGAAGTTCGTGATGATACATAAACGTCTGTTCGTGATGCGGCATGGAACTACAGTGGCGGAATGGAATCTGAAATCCGGTAAGGTGCTTCGAGTAGTGTTGAACCAAACATTCCCACAAGCGGTTCTAAGGTGACCGCATAAGACCGCCTGCGGATGGGTATTGACAGGCCCCGATTTTCGTGGTATCATATATGCGTAAATCTGAAACGGACGGAGGTGTTTCAACTATGGCATATAAGATTTCTGACGAATGTCTGGCTTGCGGTGCTTGCGCGGCGGGATGCCCGGTAGAGTGCATTACCGAGGGCGACGGAAAATATGTTATTGATCCCGAGCAGTGCATCGAGTGCGGCAGCTGCGCAGAGGTTTGCCCGGTAGGCGCTCCTCAGTTAGACGAATAATCTTAGGCTTAAGCCGGGAGACTCTTTTTTGCGGGGTTCTTCCGGCTTTTTTTGCGAAATTCCCGCGGGATACGTCAGCCGGCGTCCGCGGAACAACATCATACAAAAGAGAAAATCATAAAGAATAGCGTACTTTAAACGTACATTTTTGGCGGCGCGGAGTGTATTTTCTCTTGAAGGAATACGCCCGCTTTTTTATTTATGAAGAACTTGGAGAACGGAACGGTACAGGCGGCGGAAAGCGCGGAGGTCGGGATCGAAGCCGGCGAGCAGATTGACGACCTTCTTAAAGACGGCCTCGTGATCATTCAGAAAAAGAACGGGTTCCGCTACGGAACGGATGCGGTGGTGCTCTCAAAGTTTGCCGACATTACCGGCTGCGGAGAGGTGCTGGACATCGGGACCGGCGGCGGGATCATTCCGATTCTTCTGTCTTCGGAAAACAAAACGGCGCGCTTCACGGGAATCGACGTGATGCCTGAGGCGGTCGGGATGGCGCGGAGGTCCGCGCGGGTGAACGGACTTCAGGACAGGCTTGAATTTATCGAGGCGGACGTTCGCAAGGCGCCGGAAATCTTGAAGGGAAGGCGCTTCGACGCGGTGGTGACGAACCCGCCGTACAAGACCGGAAATTCCGGACTTCCCAACAGCGACTACTCAAAATACGTGGCGCGCCACGAGGTCCTCTGCACTCTGGAGGACGTAATAAGCGCGGCCGCAAGGCTTCTTAAAAAACGCGGCCGCTTCTTCATGGTTCAGCGGCCCGACCGCCTTGCAGACAGTCTCGAGCTGATGCGCAGGTACGGAATCGAGCCCAAAAAACTGGTTTTCGTCCATTACGACGCGTCGCGAGCGCCGGTGATGTTCCTTGTGAAGGGCGTCCTCGGGGCGGGAAGAGAGCTGAAGGTCGGCGCGCCTCTAATTTTGTCGGATACTGATGTGGGAGGCACCGCCGGAACCGCTCCGGAGGCCTCTGAATAACGATAAATTTTGGCTAAAAAGAGGGAATTATGCTCTATTTTGTGGGAACGCCGATCGGCAACCTGGGCGATATTACCGTGAGGGCGCTTGAGACGCTGAAAAGCGTCGATTTCATATGCGCGGAGGACACGCGCGTGACCGCGGGGCTGCTGGCGCACTTCGAGATCAGGAAGCCGCTGGTCAGCTACTACGAACACAACAAGCTCGAGCGCGGTCCTCAGATCGTCGAACGCCTGAAGAACGGCGAGAACGCGGCGCTCGTTACAGACGCGGGAATGCCGGGAATTTCCGACCCCGGCGAACACCTGGCGGCGCTCTGCGTCGAGAACGGGATTCCGTTCACGGTGGTTCCGGGTCCCTGCGCGTTCGTGACCGCTGCGGTGCTCTCGGGTCTTCCGACGAAGGACATTCTTTTCCCGGGGTTTTTCCCGGAAAACAAAAAGGCGCAGGCGGCGTTCATTGAACGGCTTGAAAAAGAGACCGCGACGGTCTGCTTTTACGATTCGCCCCACAACGTGGCGAAAACGCTCGCGCAGCTTGCGGGCGTAATGCCTGACAGGAAGATCGCGGTCGCGCGGGAGCTCACGAAGCTTCACGAGGAGGTTTTCCGGGGAACGGTAGCGGAGGCGGCGGAGTATTTTGTCGTGAACAAACCGCGGGGCGAGTTCGTGCTCGTGCTGGAGGGCGTTCACGCCGGCGCTGCGAAGGAGAACAAGGCGGCAAAGATTCCCGAGGACGCGGACAGGGACGAAATCTACGGTAAATTTGCGGAAAAAGTCGACGAGGCGGTGCGGGACGGAATGCGCCGCAACGAGGCGATAAAATACGCGGGCGGTCTGTTCGGCCTTGGCAGGAACGACGCCTACAAAATCTACCAGAGCCTGCGCGGACAGGACGCGGAACGCGAAGCGGCAGGCGAGGCTGACGGCGAAGACCTTTAAACCGGGCCGACCCGTTCATGAATTATTGAAAAAAGCCTAAAACCACAAGATATAGATAAAAAAACGTTTTTCAAACCCAAAATCTTGTGATATAATAACTTGGATAAATCTCTCTCTGTTGAAAGGGGAAGCGCTGATGAAGGAAAAAAGGGACGTTCTGTTCTTGTGCCAGTTCTACAGTCCCGAATTCGCTGCGGTCGCCGGTCTCGCAACCGACACGGCCGAAGCTCTCGCGGCCGCGGGCTATTCCGTGGACGTTATCTGCGGCTACCCTAAATCGTACGACAGCGCCGGCGAAGGCGCGGTTCCCATGAGAGAGGTCAGAAACGGAGTCGGCATCAGAAGGCTCAGGTACATCGCGGCCGGCAAGAAGAACGTTATCAGACGGCTCGTGAACAGCTATTCGTTCTACTTCGCGTCGCTGGTCAGACTGTTCTCGATGAGAAAGTACAAACTGATCGTCACCTATTCGAATCCGCCGATGCTGCCCCACGTGATGACGCTCGCGTCGAAGCTCTTCGGCTGCAAGACCGCGTTCATTGCCCACGACGTCTACCCCGAGATTGCGATCCAAACCGGAATGTGCATGGAGCACGGACTCATGGCCGGACGTATGCGCAGCATCAACCGCATGCTTGCCAAAAGACTGACCGGCCTTGTTTCGATTTCCTCCGAGATGACCGACTTTTTCGTCGAAAAGCGCGGAATCGACCGTGAACGCATTACGACTATTCCCAACTGGCACCGCGATACCTTCGAAGAGGCGCACGGCGGCAGCGGCGGGAAGTTCACCTGCGGCTACTTCGGCAACATGGGCATCTGCCAGGACATGGAGACGATCCTCTCGTGCATCGAAAAATACGACGACGGCATCGACTACGTTTTCGCGGGGCAGGGCACGAAGAAGGAGGACGTCGAAAAGCGCGTCGCGGGACTTTCGAACGTGACGGTTCACGGCTTCCTGACGGGTCAGGCTTTTTCAGACACGCTGGCGGCCTGCGACTGCTGCGTGGTCAGCCTTGAGAAGGGGCTTGGCGGCCTCTGCGCGCCGAGCAAAACGTATTCCTATCTGATGATGGGTAAACCGATCATCGCGGTGATGGACGAAAAGGACATTATCGCGGACATAGAACGGTACAGGTGCGGGTTCGCGGTGGAAAACGGCGACACGGAGGGGCTCAGGAAGGCGCTTGAGACGCTTCGCGACGACCCGGAACTGCGCGCGGAGATGGCTGCGGGGGCGAGAAAGTGCTTCCTTGAAAACTACACGCGCGAAAAGTGCTGCGGCGAGCTTGCGGAGTTCGTCAGGGGCATGATCGGCGACCCGGAAAACGAAACAAATCGTTGACAATACCGCCGCACAGTGGTAACATTAACGCTTTGTGGACGTGTTCCGTTTCAGCCGTAAAGGCGGCGGCGGGACGTTCCGGAAACCGCAAAAAAGAGGTGCTCTTTTCATGAAAAAGTACAACGTAGGCGTTATAGGCGCGACGGGAATGGTGGGGCAGAGATTTCTGCTGCTTCTCGAGAACCACCCCTGGTTCGATGTGAAAGTGCTGGCGGCCAGCGGCCGTTCGGCGGGAAAAACGTACGAAGAGGCTGTCGGAGACCGCTGGAGACTGACGGCGCCGATGCCGGAGAAGTTCAAAAACTTCGTGCTGAAAGACGCGACCGCCGACATTGACGCGATAGTTGCGGAAGTCGATTTCGTGTTCTGCGCGGTCGACATGAAAAAGGACGAGATCAGGGCCCTCGAAGAGAGCTACGCGAAGCGTGAATGCCCGGTGATCTCGAACAACAGCGCCAACAGGCTCGTTCCCGACGTGCCGATGATCGTTCCGGAAATCAACCAGGAGCACGCGGAGATCATTCCGTTCCAGAGAAAACGCCTCGGCACCAAAAAGGGCTTCATCGCTGTCAAGTCGAACTGCTCGCTGCAGACCTATGTTCCGGCGCTTCAGCCGCTGCGGCAGTTCGGCATCGAGAAGGTGCTCGTCTGCACGTACCAGGCGATCTCCGGCGCGGGAAAGACGTTCGCGTCCTGGCCTGAAATGGTGGACAACGTGATTCCGTACATCGGCGGCGAGGAGGAGAAATCCGAGGTCGAGCCGCTCAAGCTGTTCGGCCGCGTCGAGAACGGCGTGATCGTTCCCGACAGGTCGATGTCGTTCACGGCGCAGTGCATAAGGGTGCCGGTGACCGACGGGCATATGGGCGCGGTTTTTGCTACGTTTAGGGAAAAACCGTCAATCGACGAGATCATCTCTCTGTGGGAGAACTACGAGAACGAGGCGACAAGAATGAACCTTCCGTCGTCGCCGGCGAAGTTCCTGCGCTACTTCCGCGAGGAGAACAGACCGCAGACGAGGCTCGACCGCGACAACGACGGCGGCATGAGCGTATCGCTGGGAAGGCTTCGCGCCGACACCCAGTACGACATCAAATTCGTCGGAATGTCCCACAACACGCTCAGGGGGGCCGCGGGCGGCGCGGTGCTGATGGCGGAGATGCTTTGCGTGAAGGGATTTATTTGAAAACTGTGAGCGCCGTGCGCTCAAAGAAAAAGGCGGGCGCCGGCATCAGCCGGCGGCTGTTTAGACGGCCCTGACGGGTCATTTCCGACACTTTTTGTTACAGGTGGTACATATGAAGAAAGTTATTTATGAAGGAGCGGGAGTTGCGCTGATAACGCCTTTCAAGGGCGAATTCGCGGAAGAGGTCGATTACGACAAGCTGGACGAGCTGATCGAGTTTCAGATCGCGAACGAGTGCGACTGTATTATAATTTGTGCGACGACCGGCGAGGCGGCGACGATGCCGGACGAGGAACACCTTTCCGTGGCCGAGCACTGCGTCAAAACCGTCGCGGGAAGGATTCCCGTCGTGGTGGGAGCGGGCAGCAACGACACCGCCCACGCCATCAAGCTCAGCAAACGCGCCGAAAAAATGGGCGCCGACGCGATCCTCACAGTTACTCCTTACTATAACAAGACCAGCCAGGAGGGTCTCATCCGCCACTTTTCCGCCATTGCCGCGAGCATCGACATCCCGGTGATGCTCTACAACGTTCCCGGCCGCACCAATCTCAACATCGCGCCCGAGACCTACGAGAAGCTCTGCAGGATTCCCAACATCAACTCGGTCAAAGAGTGCAACATGAATCAGGTTCTCGAGATGGTCAGGCGCTGCGGCGACGACCTCAACATCTACACGGGCGAGGACGAACAGGTGTTCCTGCCCACGCTCGCGGGCGGCTACGGAGTCGTTTCGGTTCTCGCGAACTTCGCGCCGAAGTACGTTCACGATATGGTGATGAGCCTCAAAAAGGGCGACGTCGCCACAGGTCTCAAGATGCAGACCGGCTGCCTCGAGCTCGTTCGCGCGCTTTTCTGCGAGGTCAACCCGATGCCCGTAAAAGAGGCGATGAACCAGCTGGGCTTCAACGTCGGCAAGTGCAGAATGCCGCTTGTCGAGGTCAGCGAAGAGCACAAGGCGCTTATAAGGCGCGAACTGATCAAGTTCGGGGCGCTGAAAGAGAACGCCTGACGCCTGCCGCGGCGGTTTCGAACCGGCTCACAGATAATATTTGTGTTAAACGAAAGGTCTCGCGGAAACGGGACCTTTTCTTTTTTCTTGCAATTTGCCCCTTCCGCGTGGTATCATAAAAGCGGAAAAAGACAAGCCGCGCGGTGGCGTTAAAGTGCCGGAGCGCGGAATTAAAACGAAAGGTCGAAGTTTATGAAAGGCATTATTCTTGCCGGCGGGAAGGGAACCCGGATGTATCCGGTGACGCAGGCCGTCT
>JAEEGF010180705.1_pt1 | contig 14222 bp, 9 predicted proteins | sample 9134171 | NCBI WGS metagenome assembly JAEEGF01 (sample SAMN16246542, study PRJNA631951) | gut metagenome | biome: gut microbiome; feature: rumen; material: AP-attached | host: Bos | place: Iran: Karaj | collected 2018-10
TAGACGTATAATATATAAGTGATACTTTGTATCTTGTCCAAGAAAACTTTTGGAAAGTAAGGTGCAAATGACCAAATAGAAAGGAAGAATGCTATGAGTTTAATACCTTACGTCATTGAACAGACAAGCCGTGGTGAGAGATCTTACGATATTTATTCACGACTTTTAAAAGAGAGAATCGTATTTTTGGGAGAGGAAGTAAATGCTACTTCTGCCAGTATTGTAGTTGCGCAGCTTCTGTTTTTGGAAGCTGAGGATCCTAACAAGGATATTCATATGTACATCAACAGCCCCGGAGGAGAGATCACATCCGGTATGGCTATTTACGACACAATGCATTACATCAAGTGCGATGTAAGCACTATCTGCATTGGTATGGCTGCAAGTATGGGAGCATTCCTTCTTGCGGGCGGTGCTAAGGGCAAGAGAATGGCTCTTCCAAATGCAGAAGTTATGATTCACCAGCCCCTTGGTGGAACTCAGGGACAGGCTACAGAGATTGAGATCGCTGCCAAGCACATCCTGAGAACTAAGGAAAAGCTCAACAGAATGCTTGCTGAGAATACAGGCAAGACCTACGAGCAGGTATGCGCAGATACAGAGCGTGACAACTGGCTGTCTGCACAGGAGGCTCTTGATTACGGCCTTATCGATTCCATTATCGAGAATCGTCCTTCTGAAAAGGAAAGTAAGTAATTTAGAAAGGAATAAAAGATGGCAGGAAAAAATTCCGGTGAGATCAGGTGCTCTTTTTGTAATAAGACACAAGATCAGGTAAAAAAGTTAATTGCAGGACCTGCAGGAGTATATATCTGCGACGAGTGCGTTGATATCTGTGCTGATATCATCGAGGAAGAATTCGAGGATGATCCTATTTCTTCCAATTCTCAGCAGATCAACCTTCTTAAGCCTGTTGAGATCAGGAACTTCCTTGATGAATATGTAATCGGCCAGGATGATGCCAAAAAGGTTCTTGCTGTATCTGTATATAACCACTACAAGAGAGTTTTGGCTCCTAAGAGTGACGACAAGAGTGATGTTGAACTTCAGAAGAGTAACATCCTTATGATTGGACCTACAGGTTCCGGTAAGACATACCTTGCTCAGACTTTGGCCAAGATAATCAATGTTCCCTTCGCTATAGCAGATGCCACAACTCTTACTGAGGCGGGCTACGTTGGTGAAGACGTTGAGAACATCCTTCTGAAGCTCATTCAGAATGCCGACTACGACATCGAGAGAGCGCAGTATGGAATTGTTTATATTGATGAGATTGATAAGATTACCAAGAAGAGTGAGAACGTTTCTATAACAAGAGACGTATCCGGTGAGGGTGTTCAGCAGGCACTTCTTAAGATTGTTGAAGGTACAGTTGCCAGTGTTCCACCTCAGGGCGGAAGAAAGCACCCACATCAGGAACTTATTCAGATTGATACCAGCAATATTCTGTTTATCTGTGGTGGTGCCTTTGATGGCCTTGATAAGATTGTTGAGGCAAGACTCGACCGCAACTCCATCGGATTCAACGCAGAGATCGCTGATAAGTCCGAGAGAGAGATCGGTGAGGTTCTCAAAGAGGTTACAACACAGGATCTTGTAAAGTTTGGTCTTATTCCTGAGTTTGTAGGCCGTGTGCCTATTACAGTTACTCTTGAGGGATTGTCCAAGGAAGCGCTTGTAAGAATTCTTACAGAGCCCAAGAATGCGCTGGTTAAGCAGTATCAGAAGCTCTTTGATTTCGACGATGTAAAGCTTACCTTCGAGGATGAAGCTGTACACAAGATCGCTCAGATGGCTTATGATAAGGAGACCGGAGCCCGTGGACTTCGTTCAATTATGGAGAAGACCATGATGGATGTCATGTACCAGATTCCATCTGATGACACCATTAGCGAGTGCGTCATTACTGATGCTTCCGTAGATGGTACCAGCCAGCCTCTCATCGTTCATCACGATCAGAAGAAGCTTAAACAGGCTAAATGATAAAATAAAAGCAGGTAAAATTTTACCTGCTTTTTTATTACTGTTCTTCACTTGCATTTTCAGCCGACTGAGCCAGAAGCTCGTCCATGAAATCGTATATTTCCTGGCGTCCTTCCTTGGAGAGGGCTGAATATGGGAAAATCCTGATCTCATCGGGAAGTCCCAATCCCTGTCGCAGCATGTTAAGGTGCTTTTCATGCTGGGACTTTTTAATTTTGTCAGCCTTTGTGGCAATGATCACAGGCTGGAAGCCCTGATGCACGATCCACTTATACATCTGGACATCATTGGCGGAAGGCTCGTGTCTTATGTCTATCAGAAGGAAAACACGAAGAAGCTGCCTGGAGGTGTGGAGGTAGTTTTCTATCATCCTTCCCCACTGCTCCTTGACCTTCTCCGGAACCTTGGCAAATCCGTATCCGGGAAGATCCACCAGATAGAATTCGTCGTTTATATTGTAATAGTTAATGGTCTGGGTCTTTCCGGGCTCCTGAGAGGTTCTGGCATAGTTCTTTCTGTTCATGATGCCATTTATCAGGGAACTCTTTCCCACATTACTCTTACCTGCAAAGGCAAATTCAGGGTGAATGTTCTCGGGAAGAGTGCTGGTTATTCCGCAGACGGTTTCCAAATTGACGTTTTTAATTACCATTTTTATCTCTCTTTCTTTTCGCTCAAAACATCATCTCTACAACATTATATTGTTTTTATGAAAAAAAACAAATCCGGTTATATTTAATGAGGGCTTAATATTATCATAATATAGTGTTTATCTTTTTGTAATATAATATTATAACAGGGTCAAACTGCCATGATACCGTTAAGCATGCGTGAAGCACTTTATGGCCTTGAGACCCCTTTATCCAAGAATACTCGGAATTTATAATGGTGCAGCGATATTTTTTAAGTGGAGGGTAAAACAGATGAATATGAGAAAAAACGTAATCGCCAAGACCCTTGTTTCACTGCTTAGTTTATCTATGATCCTGACTTCGGGAACCTTCAGTGTTCCTGCCTTTGCAGCCGGGGATATAGATATTTTTGACAGTGAAACAGAGGATATTCTTATTCAGGAAGAGTCTGACATTGAATCGCTTGGCACTGTGGAGGACGAGATTTCCATAGAAGAAAATGCACAAGAAAATGCAGAAGAAAATACCGAAGAAGAGGTATTTTTGAATGGACATATTGAGTCTGAATATGTGGCTCCCATGTCATTTTATGAGATGATCCTGCCTGATAATGCCGGATATATTCCTGACAGATATGATTCCAGAGAAAATGCTCCGGGAGTAATTCCTCCTGTAAAAAATCAGTTCTATAATACCTGCTGGGCCCATGGCATTTCTTTTGCTGCTGAAGCAGATATATTAAAGAATAACAGGATTCCCGGGCTTACAGTCAAAAATCTGGATCTCTCCGAGCGTGTACTGGCTTATACAGCCATGAACAATTCTAAATTCAAAACTGTAGATCCCCTGGAAAATTCAATGAATGAATACGGCAATGATATAAGGTCTGCCGAAACTCCACATTTCTATTCCTTTGGAGGTGACAGGTCCCTTTCCCTTTTGTATTACAACAGGTGGATGGCTCCTGTAAATGAACTTGATTCTGAGGGAAATCCAATTCCTGAGACTCACGCTTCTTATATCGGACCGGAAGGCGAAGATGTAATAGATGTCAAATATGCAACGCCGAATGCCGGTTATATTGTTGCGCATCTTGAAAATGCTCTGTTTATCAACCCCAAGGACCTTGATATAGTTAAGAAAAATATCATGAAACATGGTGGGGTAGACTGCGCGTACTACGTGCCCGAGGGCGACGAATACAAGGGCTCTGACAAAAAATCTATTTACTGCTATGATGACGGACTAAATGCCAACCATGAGGTTGCTCTGATTGGATGGGATGATTCTTATTCCAGAAAGAACTTCAATAGTGATGAGCAACATCTGCCGGCAAAAGATGGTGCCTGGCTTATGAGAAACAGTTGGGGAGAATCAGCGGGCGATAAGGGATATTTCTGGATTTCTTACGAGGATAAGAGCCTTACCGGTATTACTGCCCTGGAAATGGGTTCCCCTGACAACTATGATAACAACTATTACTATATTGGTGTATGTAACTCTGAGAAGTGGTTTAGCAGCGGAACAACCTTTGCAACCGTATTTAAGGCCAAGGAGCAGGGGGGAGTTAATCAGACCCTCAAAGCCATTTCTCTTTCAACATGTACTGCTGATATCAATTATGATGTAAAGATATATAAGGGAAAATATGAAGAAATGATCACTGCTCCTGACTATACAGGAGAGGCTGTAGCAACAGCAAATGGCAAATTGGGATGTGCAGGTATCCATAAGATAGACCTGGATAATGAGGTATTGCTCAAAGCCGGTGACGGTTTCTCTGTAGTGATACTTCTTACCAGTATGGATGGCGAGCGCCTTAGCATTTGGGGCGAATGCATGGAAGATGGCAAATTCATCACCAATCAGCATGCCGGAGAAGCCCTGATCCTTGAACCCGGCGCAGAAGCCTGGAAGGATCTGTCAGATCCTGATGCCAATGGCGTTTCAGCTCTTAACTTTGCCATCAATGCATATACAGATGTAGCAGATACAGGTGAGATCAAAGTCACAGGTGTTGCTGATGTCAAGGGCGGAGCAGTATCTTTTAATGCTGTTACAAATGAAGTTACAGCAGAATATACTTCAACTGCCAAAGCCGGCGAGCAGGTATTTGACAAGTACGGCACGGGCTTTAATTTCACTTTTAGTAAAGCTATCTCACCTGATAAGGTAACGTCATCAAACGAAAATGTCGTTATGGCTTATGAGGATGGCTCAGCCTGGGTATTTGGAGCAGGAAAAGCCACCATCAGATTCTATAAGGCTAACGCACTTATAACCCAGGTAGATGTATATGTTACCAAGGAGCTAAAACCTTCATGGTTCTCCTGGTCATTGGAAAAGAGCAATTATTTCCCGGGAAAGAATGTAATTACTATCTATGAGAATTATAAGTGTACCTCAGCTGAATGGTGGGAAGAAGCTCAGGTAACTGAAGATGCTCAGGACTGTTACGCCGTTCCTGCCTATTGCTTTGATATCGAGTATGTCGGAAATGATAAGCCCGGCGATGCAAAGGCAGTTGTGAAGGCAACAGAGGGAAGCGGATATAAGGTACCGGAGGGCACAGAGATTCCATATACCATTGGGAAAACCCTTGTGGCAGATACGGAATTCGACATTACTTCTGATGACTTTGATGAAGAGCAAAGCATTTATAAGTACAACTGCAAGATAGAAATGAGCGGCGCTGATAAAATAGAGCCCAAGATCAATGAACTTCGTTTCACAGGTTCTACAGAGACTATAAACTATAAATTCCTTGGATATAAGAGATATGACACTGTAAACAAATGCCCGTCAGGTAATAGCTATATTTCACCGAGAGATGTCGGATATTATTGCGGTATTGTTGATGTTGGCAAAGAGTATTTTACAGACGGTTCAGAAAGCTTTAACGGTGAAATATTCTTCGTATTTGAAATTACTCCTATAAGTATCGAGAAGAAAGAGGTTGAATACGAGAAAAACTATAATTATACCGGTGAGGCTGTATGCCCTATGGTAAAAGTCTATACACCGGAAGACAACTTCAAAATATATGTTGCAGAATCAGATATTGTTGTTGATTATTTTAACAATACTGAAGTATATGACCTTGAAGAAAAAGGTGTTACAGACAAAGCTCCATATTTTACAGTATCTGCTGCAGAGGCAGGAAACTATTACGGCTCCGTGATCAACAAAGCAGCCGAAGAAGAGCCTAATGACAGATTCTATTTCAGCATAATGCCGGTGGACCTTGGCGCTGTTGATGCAGATGGAATGCCCTGCACTGAAGTAACACTGGATAAGGATGAATATGAGTATACCGGATCGTTGATTACTCCTGTAGTAAAGACTGTGAAGTATTATGAGACAGTTCTTTCACCTGGAAAAGACTACGATACCGAAGTCAGCAACAACAAGTATCCCGGAAAGGGCATCATTAAAATTACCGGAAAGGGAAAATACTCAGGAACTGTAGAGGTTGCTTTTACAATAAAAGAGAAGAATCCTTCTGCGACTACTGTAAAGGTAAGTATTAAAAACAAGAAGGCAGCAAGAAGTGTTTACACCGGAAAGAGCATCAAACCGGAAGTTACGGTTACCATTGCTGATAAGAAGCTTTCTAAGAGCGCCTTTAAGGTAGATTATTATCTGTTGGAGGATCCTACGGTTTCAGACCCGATAGATGCGGGAAGATATGGCATTGTAGTAAGTCCTGCAGCCGGTTCTGGCACTGCATTTGCTATAAATACGGATACTACTTTTGACATTGTTCCTAAGGATGCAGCCAAGGTAAAAGTAGTATTAAACAGCACAAAGATAGCACAGGAGCCGGGTGAGACGGATGAAGCTTATATCAGACGCATCAGCACAGGAGTAACACCGGGTGTGAAGTCTGTTAAAGACGGAAAAATCAGCCTGGATCCCGCAAACTATACTCTGGATTACACCGGTAATACAGAATGCGGAACAGCTTTTGCGGTATTATCTTTCTTTGGTAACTACAATGGAAAGGTAGAAGTTCCGTTTACCATTAAGGGTAAGCCTGTTTCCAAACTTAAAGTTGACAAGATATCCGCTTGTGAGGTGGTAACTGATGGAAACGGGGTTGCTTTGGAGAATATTCCGGCAATCTACGTAAGGGATGCAAAGGGTAATCCGGTTGACAATAAGAAAGGCGAATACGATAAGTACGAGATTATCTATAAGGATAACTTTAATCCCGGAAAGGCATCTGCCCTGCTCATAGGAAGAGGAATCTATGAGGGAGCCAAGCTTATTAAATTTACTATAGTTCCCAAGAACCTTGCTAAAAAGGATGTTGTTATTGAAACTAATAACTCCGGACGTATAGAGCCCCAGAGCTATAACGGAGCTGCAGTGGTACCTGAAGAACTTAAGGTTAAACTGACATCTGCTGTCTATGATGAAGAAAATGATTCTTATTCGGATCTGGTACTGGAAGAAGGAAGAGACTATACCATAAAGTATTCATCAAACAAGAAGCCCGGTACAGCTAAGGTTACAATAACAGGTAAAGGTAATTTTAAAGGAAAAGTTACACAAAGCTTTATTATCAATGATAACAGGACAATCTTTGATGAGGCTCGTGACCTCTCAAAACTTGGAAATAAGCTTATTGTCAGAAATGCCATGGCCGAAGATATTGCTTCAAATCCTATAAAAGCTGTTTACACCGGAGATGAGATAAAACCGGCCATCATGCTGGAAGATATCACCGAAGCTAAAAAGGGGGAACTTGGATACTCTCTGGTAGAAGGTTATGATTATAAGATTATTTATAAGAATAATAAGAATGCTTCAGCTGATCCTTCAGGAAAACATATTGATGGTCGCGCAACACCACAGATCATAATCACCGGTCTTGGCCCAAATTATTCCGGCAAGCTCACTCTGAACTTTGAGATCAACCAGCTTGAACTTAGTGAGAGCGTTCTTAAACCGCTGTGGAATGAAAAGGACAAATTCAGTGCTGCGGGAATGGCAGGAGATATTTACTATACAGGAGGTCTGATAAATCCTACTCCACATCTGTATTATTTAGGAGGCGGATATGAGAGTGCAGTGACAAAGAGAGACGGAACTCCTCAGATAGCAAATAAAGTATTTGATATCAGCTTTGAAAATACCGGAAGTATCGCATCTGCAACAGATAAAGAAGCTCCTAAAATGATACTTGCTCTTAATAATACTAAGAACTGTATCATATCAGGAGGAAAAGAAGAACTGGTCTACAAGTTCAATATTGTTGCCGGTGATCTCTCAAAGGCTGTGATAGCGGATGTTTCTGTGCAGAAGTTCAATGGAAAAGCTGTCAGACCTAAGCCTGCGGTTACTTTAAATGATGTTAAGCTAAAAGAGGGCAGAGATTTTAACTATGTTTACGGACAGAATTTAGCTCCAGGTTGCGGAAACATCACCATTGAAGCTGTTGAAGGAAACGAGAACTTTGTTCTTAACGGACAGTCGCCTTCTGTATCCTTCCTGATCAAATAATCCGTATAGAGGCCTGCTTCTGTTTTACATTACTAACAAAACGATTTACAATTAGTATGTAAAAAAGTTTTGTAAAGTGAAAGCGGGGGCTATCATGGAATTATTAAAGAAGGTAAAAATTAATTATCTTATTGAAGCAATTGTCATGATTGTTATCGGCATTGTGCTGATAGTATGGACCGGTGACAGCATAAGGTTATTTGCCAGAATTTTGGCAGCGCTTTTAGTGATTGTTGGTGCCGCTGCTGTAATTGGTTACCTGATTCACAGGGATAAAAGGAAGCTTTCCTATGCGGGCTTTGTGATGGGAATCATAATTGCGGCTCTTGGAATCTGGATCTTTTTTAACCCGGATACTTTTACGGATTTTGTTCCTAAGCTGTTTGGTATATTTATTATAGCCAGCGGCCTTGTCAACCTGGGACAGACCTTTTCACTGGCAAGATCCAATTATGATTACTGGTCTGTATCACTGGTGTTTGCAGTCATTACCATCGGAATGGGCGTAGTTCTTCTGGCTGAGCCTTCCTTCGTAAAGAAGTTCCTGGTAACACTTATCGGAATATTCCTGGTTTATGATGGAGCAACTAACCTGTGGACAATCTTTAAGGTTGGCAAGTTCGTTAAGGAAAAGGTCCAGGAGGAAACTGCCATAGATGCAGAAGCTGTCATAGTGGAAGAAAGTGCTATTATTGACGGAAAAGATAATACCACGGAAGAAACTGTTCAGAATGAAATAAAGTAATGTTTTTTGCAATGGCCAGTCGGTTGACTGGCCATTTTTTTCTGTTTTTTTGTATTGTATTTTGAAATGGATGTGATATCATAATGATATCAAATAGATGAGCTGAGTGAATTCAAAAGGAGGTATCATCATGAATGAAAATATTAATGAAAAAGTAATAAGCGGTCATAAGAACGGAATGGCAATGCTGCTTCTTGGAATAGCATTGTATCTGGCAGCTATTGTGGGCGTTGTATATTCAGCAGGTAAGATGGATTCTGGCAGAAATGGCGGGCTTGGAGTTGTATTGTTTATCCTGTGTTTACTCTACCTGTGTTTGGGATGGTGCATTTTCCTTGGACTTAAGGTTCTTAAACCAGGTGAAGCTCTTGTGCTTACACTTTTTGGAAAATACATCGGAACCCTTAAGGGCGACGGATTCTTCTGGGTTAATCCATTCTGCACAGCATTTAACCCTGCAGCAGGCACCAAGCTTGGACAGAGCGGAGATATCTCAGAGAATAAGAAGAGTGCATTGACTGCAGCACTTACTATCAACAGCGCAGCAGGTGCCGCAGAGATTAAGACCGGAGCAGATAAGAAAATATCTCTTAAGGTCATGACTCTTAGTAACTCCAAACAGAAGGTAAATGATGTACTTGGTAATCCCGTGGAGATCGCTGTTGCTGTTATGTGGAAAGTAACAGATACAGCAAAGGCTGTTTTTACAGTAGACAACTACAAAGAGTATCTTTCACTTCAGTGCGACTCAGCAGTAAGAAACGTTGTAAAGCTTTATCCTTATGACATCACAGAAAATGTTGACACAACAGGTGATGGAAAGGCTGACGACGGAAGCCTTCGTGGCTCAACAGAGCTTGTGGCAGGCAGGATCAAGGACGAAATTCAGGATAAAGTTAAGGGAGCAGGCCTTGAGATAGTTGATGCCAGAATCACATACCTTGCATACGCACCTGAGATTGCAGCAGCAATGCTTCAGAGGCAGCAGGCTTCAGCAGTGGTTGATGCCAGAAAGCTTATCGTAGACGGTGCTGTTGGTATGGTTGAGATGGCCCTTGAGCGCTTAAATGAAAAGCAGCTGGTGGATCTTGACGAGGAGCGCAAGGCAGCAATGGTTTCTAATCTTCTCGTGGTATTATGCGGCAACCACGATGCACAGCCAATAGTTAATTCGGGAAGCCTGTACTGATGGCGGAAAAGAAACAGGTACCGCTTCGTCTTTCTGAAAAACTGTATAACGAAATAGCTGCCTGGGCAGAAGATGATTTTCGCTCGGTAAACGGACAGATTGAGTATCTTCTGACAGAATGTGTGAGGCAGCGAAAGAAAGACGGCAAATATGTCGGAGAGGAAATTGATGTGCCGCCCGAATTTGATCTCTGACAAATAAATTATTTAACATAACTTTACAGGGGTGATCTTTATGGGAAAAAATGTGGTTCTGGATATTAGAGGTTATTCAAAAATCTATGGGGGAAATAAGAAAGCGGCCGATGATATCAATATTTCGGTCGAGGCAGGAGACATCTACGGCTTCATTGGACACAATGGAGCCGGTAAGTCCACCACAATAAGAGCAGTAGTGGGAGTTCTTGATTTTACCGAGGGAGAAATATTTATTGATGGTCATTCCGTTAAAAATGAACCTGTGGAGTGCAAGAAGAACACAGCCTATATTCCCGATAATCCGGATCTCTATGAGAATCTCACCGGCATTCAGTATCTGAATTTTGTGGCTGATATTTTTGACATAGATGAGGAGAAGCGCCGGGAACAGATACAGAAATATGCGGATATGTTCGAAATAACAGCTTCCCTTGGTGACCTTATAAGCTCTTACTCCCATGGTATGAAACAAAAGGTTGCCATCATTTCAGCTCTCATTCATGAACCGAAGCTTATGGTTTTGGATGAACCCTTTGTTGGACTTGATCCCAAGGCTTCTTTTGTACTTAAGCAGATAATGCATGAGATGTGCGAAAATGGTTCCGCTGTTTTTTTCTCAACTCATGTACTTGATGTGGCCGAAAAGCTTTGTAATAAGATAGCAGTCATCAAGAGCGGAAAGATTGTTGCCAAAGGAACAATGGAAGAACTGACTCAGGGGCAGTCGTTGGAAGAATTCTTCCTGGAGGTGGAGGATGAAAAGTAAGAACCTTGTACTGCTTAAGACCTTGCTGAAGGCCACAAGCCTATGGAATATACGTAAGTATAGCACGGATCGCAAAAAGAGGAGTCGCGCGGTGGCATCATTTTTTGGCATTGCCTGCCTTGTGATCATGCTGGTGGTATACAGTTATTTAGCTGCTGTGGGCTTTGCCATGGCGGGTGTTATTGAAGCAGTTCCTTCCCTGAGCGTGCTCAGCGTTTCCGGTATTGCATTCATTTTTACGATTTTTAAAACCAACGGATATCTGTTCAATTTTAAAGAGTATGACATGCTGATGGCGTTGCCCTTTAAGGTAAAAGATGTTGCGGCCTGCAAGTTCATGTACATGTATGTAAAGAGTATCAAGTGGTATCTGGGCATTTCGCTTCCCATGATGGCGGGTTATATAGTGTTTTCTAAGGCATCGCTCCTTGTAGGCCCAATGTGGCTGGTACTTAGCATCTTTGTTCCGATCATCCCCATGCTGGCAGCGTCTTTTGTGGGATTTTTGATTGCCAGGATAAGTGCCGGATTTGAGAAAAAGAATATTGTACAGACCATTCTTTCTCTGATTTTTGTAATGTTCTGTTTCTCCTTCAGATACATTCTGGATGCATTGATCAAAAATGACCAGCTCATGGACATTGCCCGTCAGACCTCTGATCTGACCAAGAACATAGATGTATATTATTTTCCAGCGGGATTGTTTAATAAGGCTGTGACAGATATAGGAAGTTTTAAGTGGACAGGAATGGTTTACGGACTTCTTTTGATAGTCTTAACCATGGTTTTGTTTGAAGTGGTCTTTATTCTGGTTGGAAAGAATTACAGACAGATCAATTCCGCTCTTAAGAGTCACGTGGCCAAGAAGAGCTACCGCATGACCGGTCAAAAGAAAAAGAGCGTCCTGAACACCATTGCTTTCAAGGAATTCAAGAGAATGGCCGGTTCCACCACATATTTTGTAAATGCAGCACTGGGGCATATCCTGGCCCTCGTTTCAGGAGTAGCAGTTCTGATTATGGGCATGGACAAAATAGTCGGTATAGTCACCCAGGGAGCGCCCATCCCACAGGGAATTTTAAATCCTGCAATTCCTCTGATCGTCTATTTCCTGGTGGGCATGATGGCAACTACCTGCTGTTCCCCATCTCTTGAGGGAAAGAACTACTGGATAATGCAGAGCCTTCCACTGGAAAAGAAGACCATCTATCAGGGTAAGATGCTGTTTAATATGTATCTGGCAGTACCTGTTATGACTTTTACCATTCTTTGCTTCTGCATTTCAGCCGGAACTTCGCTGCTGGAGACCATTCTTTATCTTGTTCTTGGAGTTGCTCTCTGCGGCTTCTCCACCGCCTGGGGCTGCGTCTGCGGCATAAAGCACATGCGTCTTGATTGGGAGAACGAGGTTGAAGTTATTAAACAGAGCACAGCTGTTTCAATCTATCTTTTGCCAAATATGTTCGTGACCATGGGCCTGGTAGTGCTTGTGGTATGGCTGGGAACATTTGTCAGCCCTGTTCTTGTTACCGCTATCCTGATCCTTGTGGCCGGTGTTCTGGCCGGGCTAAGCTACCTTCGCGTTATGAAGTTGGTGAAATGAGACTTGACAAGGAATAATAGTGTGTTATAGTTGTAATAGAACAACACTAACACAACGCGGATTGCCGGCGGACAGGAGGCGCTATGAATATACAGAAATTCACCCAGAAATCAATTGAAGCAGTTAACGGCTGCGAGAAGGTTGCTGTGGAGTATGGCAACCAGGAGATAGAACAGGAACATCTCCTTTATTCACTCATGACAATAGATGACAGTCTTATTGCAAAGCTTGTGGAGAAGATGGGCATCGACAAGGATGCCTTTCTTAACAGGATCGAGCAGGGTATCGGCAAGAGGACCAAGGTTCAGGGAGGACATCCATATATTGGATCTGACCTGAACAAGGCTCTTTTATCTGCTGAGGATGAGGCCAGGGCGCTTGGAGATGAGTATGTGTCCGTGGAGCATCTCTTCATGGCTGTTATCAGGAAGCCCAATCGTGAGGTCAAAGAGATACTTAGAGAATTTGGCATCGACAGAAACAGATTCCTCCAGGTTCTTTCAGAGGTAAGGGGCAACAGGAATGTCACCACAGATAACCCGGAGGCCACCTACGATACCCTTAATAAGTATGGAACGGAGCTGGTGGACAAGGCCAGAAGGCAGAAGCTTGATCCTGTAATCGGCAGAGATACTGAGATCAGAAATGTTATCAGGATTCTTTCAAGAAAGACCAAGAATAACCCTGTTCTTATCGGTGAGCCCGGAGTTGGTAAGACTGCAGTAGTCGAGGCTCTGGCTCAGCGAATTGCCAGCGGCGACGTGCCTACAGCTTTGAAGGATAAGAAGATCTTTTCCCTGGATATGGGCGCTCTGGTGGCAGGAGCCAAGTACCGCGGAGAATTTGAGGAAAGACTCAAGGCTGTGTTGGAGGATGTAAAGGGCTCAGACGGAGAGATCATTCTTTTCATCGATGAGCTTCATCTTATAGTTGGCGCCGGCAAGACAGACGGAGCCATGGATGCCGGAAATATGCTTAAGCCTATGCTGGCAAGGGGCGAGCTTCACTGCATCGGTGCCACAACATTAAATGAATACAGACAGTACATTGAGAAGGACGCAGCTCTGGAGAGGCGTTTCCAGCCTGTAATGGTGGATGAGCCCACGGTTGAGGACACCATCAGTATTCTTCGTGGCCTCAAGGAGAGATACGAAGTTTACCACGGCGTCAAGATCATGGACAGTGCTTTGGTAAGCGCTGCGGTTCTTTCCAACAGATATATTTCCGACAGATTTCTTCCCGATAAGGCCATCGACCTGGTGGATGAGGCCTGCGCTCTTATTAAGACTGAGATGGATTCCATGCCTGCAGAACTGGATGAGCTCAATCGTAAGATCATGCAGATGCAGATAGAGGAAGCTGCTCTTAAGAAGGAGGATGATTCCCTCAGTAAAGAGAGGCTCACTAACCTTCAGAAGGAACTGTCTGAACTCAAGGAAGAATTTGACACCAGAAAGGCCCAGTGGGTCAATGAGAAAGAGGCGGTTGATAAGCTGGCTGCCATGCGCGAGCAGATAGATACCATCAATTCCGAGATCGCAATTGCTCAGAGGGATGGCGACTACGAGAGAGCCGGAGAACTTCAGTATGGCAAGCTCC
>JAEEGF010787533.1_pt1 | contig 14222 bp, 10 predicted proteins | sample 9134171 | NCBI WGS metagenome assembly JAEEGF01 (sample SAMN16246542, study PRJNA631951) | gut metagenome | biome: gut microbiome; feature: rumen; material: AP-attached | host: Bos | place: Iran: Karaj | collected 2018-10
GAGCACTTCTTTTGTCTGAGTCATTACACACAAACAAAAGGGCTGTCATCAAATGGTTCATCCGAAAAAAACAATACGGGCTGACACCATCTGATTTGGCTTTAGCAATGTATTATGCAAAGAAGTAGCATGAGTACAGTATACTTTTTCCCACCTGCTCCGAAGGGTGGTTACCCGAATCCCTATTGCGTGCATTTCAAACAGGCACTTTCTCACAATTTTCGTGTTTTAGACAACGATAATAAAGAGTGTGCTGTTGCTGCATGGGGATTGTTTCGCCATTCTTTCTGTGCCGATGTCTATATTTTGAACTGGGTTGAGAACATCGCCTTCCACAGATTGGGGTGGCTACAGTATGCAGTTGCGATGTTTGCTTTATTCATTATCGCCATACGCAGGAAAAAGATTGTATGGGTGTTACACAACATCACACCCCATCAAGGACACGATTTTTACACGAAGACCTTGTATCGTTTTCTGTTTAAACGATCTCGTCTTGTAATAGCCCATTCCAAAGAAGCCGAACGTTTTGCCAAGCTACATGCAAAGGAAAATGTGGTTTACGAGTGCCATCCTATCATACCCATAGAAGCCACACCTACAGATACCGACCACTACGACTTGCTGATATGGGGAACTATCGATCCTTATAAAGGAGTAGAAGAGTTTATTTCATCTAAAGTGGTTAGAGACTCCAAACTTTCCATTATGATAGCAGGCCGTTGCAAAGACATAGAGTTAGAGCATCGTATCAATTCGATGACCAACGAGCATATTCGTTTTCAAAACCGTCGAGTATCGTTCGAAGAAATAGCCGGTCTTGTCAAGAACAGTCGTTATGTGGTGTTTCCGTACATCGGGGCAAGCATCTCAAGTTCCGGGGTGTTGATAGACACGTTAGCTTTCGGCGGTACGCCTATTGGACCAGACCGGGGCGCTTTCCGTGATTTGGCCGACGAAGGCGTATGCCTTATCTATAAGGACTTCAATCATCTTGTGGAACTTGTAAGAAAGAATGCTATGCTGGAAGAAGATAGTCGCAAAGCATTCCTCAAAAACCATTCATGGGAAGAGTTTGCAGGTCATATTCATCTGTTATTAGAATCATGAGAGTTATTCATTCCGGTACATTGGATGTCAATTTCGGCGGGCCCGCCATGAGCACTTATCTCTCCATTGTGGGGAGTCGACATCTGGGCATTGATGCCGAGATGTTTATGTATCAGTTGCCTAAGGACGGGAAGCTGAGGGGCGAAGATATTCCTATCCACTTTACTCCGGCTCCCATAGTCCCGAAAATCTTGTATTCTCCTAAGTATAAGACTGATTTGCGCAAGTTGGGCGATTTCGACATCTATCATACCCAGAATATATGGACATATCCTACTTATGGCATGATTGATGTGGCACGTGAGAAGAAACGTCCTTACCTGATAACCCCTCGGGGAATGCTCTATCCGCAAGATATTCAGAAGAATAATTCATGGCTGAAAAAGTTCTCTTTGCGCTATCGTCTTCTTGATGATATGAATAAAGCGGCATGCATTCAAACCACATGTGAGGAAGAGATGCAGCATTGCCGAGAGTTGGGCGTGACATCACCCGTCGCCATCATCCCGAATCCAATAGACATCCGAGATATCACACAGAAGAAACAGGATGACATATTCCGTCTGGCTTACTTAGGGCGGTTGTCACGTAGAAAGAACGTAGAATCGCTTATTTATGCTTTTGCCGAACATCGTGATCAGCTGAATGATGCTGAACTCATCATTATTGGTGGTGGTGACCAAGAATATGAGAATTTTTTGAAAGAAGAAGCTCAACGGCTGAATCTGACGAATGTTCGATTCTTAGGCTTCCTCTCTGGCGAAGAGAAGGACAAGGCTCTTGCTTCGGCTTCTGTGGTCGCAATGCCCAGCGAATTTGAAAACTTTGGGAATGTCGTTCCAGAAGGTTTGATGAGACGGATACCATGTATTGCCACAAAAGGATCTCCTTGGGAAGAATTGGAATCACATCATTGTGGTTGGTGGGTAGATTATCGACAGGATGCTATAGCTGAAGCTATCCTCCAGGCGAAAAGTCTCAGTCGCACGGAACTTGAAGAGATGGGCGAGCGAGGCCGTCACTTGATGGAGGAGAATTATGCAGTTGACAAGATTGCTGCTAAACTGAAGTTTCTATATGAGTGGATATTAGGCGAAGCCGAAAAACCGTCGTTTGTCTATGAGCAGTAGGGTAGATCTTTCCTCTTTTTCATCGTCAAGCTTCGACAAAGGAGCTGGAATCATTAAACAGGCGCTATGGTATTTTGTCAATGCTCTGATTGTGAGGGCATCATGGAATCCATTCATGGGCATCAAGGTGTTCTTGTTGAGAGCTTTTGGTGCAAAGATAGGAAAAGGAATCTGCATAAAAAATAACGTTATTATCAAGTTTCCGTGGAAACTAACGATTGGCGATCATTGCTGGATCGGAGAGAATGTGTGGATTGACAATCTTGATAATGTCTCTATCGGTAATAATGTCTGCATCTCACAAGGAGCGTTGCTCTTGACGGGAAATCACGACTACAGCATCAGCAGTATGCCGTATCGCAATGCTCCAATCGTCGTAGACGACGGAGTGTGGATAGGTGCCAAAGCAACAGTGTGTCCAGGTGTGTCGGTAGCAGAGAATACCGTTATTGCCGTGGGCTCTGTCGTCACGAAGAGTACAGAAGTAAATGGCGTATATCAAGGCAACCCTGCCAATAAAATAAGAGAAAGAGTAATCACGTGAAAGTAACGATCATAACATGTTGCTACAATCGTGTCAACACCATTCGTGGTGCCATTGAGAGCGTGTTGGCACAAGACTATCCCAATATAGAATACATTGTGATAGACGGTGCATCGAATGACGGATCCTTGGAAGTCATTAACGAGTATAGAGAAAGGATTAGCGTCATTGTCAGTGAGCCGGATCATGGCATGTATGAAGCTATCAACAAAGGTATCCGGCTGGCTACTGGCGACATCGTAGCATTGGTACATTCCGACGATTTCCTATACGACGATCATGTGGTGTCGGATGTAGTAAAGGAAATTGAACGGACGCAGGCAGACTTTCTATATGCAGACGGATTGTTTGTAGATGCAGGCAATACAGATAGAGTGGTTCGCAACTGGATTGGCGGGAAATATAAACGCGGAAAAGTTAAGTTTGGATGGCTCCCGCTTCATCCTACTTGCTATATAAAACGAAGCGTCATTGAACTCCTCGGCCAATACGACGAAACTTATAAAATGGCTGCAGATACTGATTTACTCATTCGCTATCTTTACGAGGCTCGGCTTCAAGTGACATATTTGCACAGATATGTGGTGAGAATGCGAATGGGGGGAATGTCCACTGACCGATCTCGGATGAAGGCGATGTGGAAGGAAGATATCGCTATTATGCGCAAACATGGTTTCAGACCAGTTCCGACAAAATTGATGAAGATGATGTGGAAAGTCCCTCAGTTCATCTCTGCCAAATTTATTTCTAAATCTTAATTCTTAACTCTTTCACTACATGAAAGCTGCGAGTAAGAAATCTTTGAAACTATATGTCGCCGTGTTATTCTGCGACTGGTTGACCCTCAACTTGTCACTCCTGTGTCTTCATCTGTTGGGATGGTTCCCTGTGGGCTATGAAACGATGGGTGAATTCTTTACGGAATGGGTGATGGCCAACGTGGCCTATGGATGTGCCGTAAGCTTGATGAAGCTATCACTCCACAAGCGGATGAATGCGCCTTATCAGGTCATCAAAAACACTACTTATACAGCCATTATCTATGCATTATTTTTAGCAGCATTCCTTGGATTCCTCCACTATTTCGTGCCAGGACCGTTCCGGTCGATGGCCATAGCAGGTATCTTCTGGGTGCTTGCATTGACCGAACGCTTGTCGGCAAGAAAGCTGCTGGCCAATTATCGTGCGCGGGGCGGTAACACGTCGTATGTTGTCTTCGTTGGCTACGACCGCAACGTGAAGCGAATAGTAGAGAATATGCGCGAGCCGTGGACAGGATATAGTGTGCGAGGATTGTTTAGCGACGGGACGGAGTATCGTGATGAACTGCCGTATATTCCCTTCTTGGGCACCAATGATAAGGCTTATGACTATCTGCGGGGTACCAGCATCGATGAGATTTATATCTGTCTGCCCGACAGCTACGACGAGTCGCTGCAGCCCGTCATCCGTCATTGTGAGCAGAACATGGTGAAGATATACTATGTGCCACAGAGCCACAGTAACGGCGACGAGCGAATGACCGTTCCCGTGCAGTTCGGAGATACCTACGTTCTTGCTCTCTACAACGAGCCGCTGCAGAGTCTGTCGAGCCGAATGGTGAAGCGTATGTTCGATATCATTTTCTCGGGCTTGTTCCTTTTCACCATCTTCCCTTTCGTCTACCTCATCGTGTCATTGGTGACAAAGCTGACGATGCCCGGCCCCGTATTCTTCAAGCAGACACGCACAGGCTATGATGGCAAGGATTTCCTGATGTACAAGTTCCGTAGCATGAAAGTGAATAGTGATGCTGACACGAAGCAGGCCACCAAGGATGACGATCGTGTGACACCTTGGGGACGCTTCCTTCGCCATTCGAGCATCGATGAGCTGCCACAGTTCATCAATGTCTTTAAGGGTGACATGAGCGTCGTGGGTCCCCGCCCGCACATGCTGGCGCACACCGAGTATTATTCACAACGTATCAGCGACTATATGATTCGTCACTACGTGAAGCCTGGTATTACAGGTTGGGCGCAAACGCATGGTGAACGTGGTGAAACCAAGGAAGTAGAGGATATGGCACGACGAGTGGAGAAGGATATTTGGTATGTAGAGCATTGGAGCCTCTCACTGGATATCCACATCATTGTCAAGACCATCCGCGATGCCATCGTGGGCGACAGCAAAGCATATTAACGGTTCGATGGTTTTCATCGATAGGCTGAGGACAGCAGTTCCTATTCTATAAAAATCCCCTGGAGTTTAAGGATGCTCCAGGGGATTTCTGTATGTAGCAATTCGTTTGGTCTATTCATGCTTTTCTGCATTGACAACCAAAGCCATACCATTAAACTCTTTCTTATTGTAGAGTTTCTGTAGTTGTTGAAGTGAGGCCTGCTCTGTAGAATCACAGCGAACGACGAAGAGCATCAGATCAGCCTGCCGAGCAATATATGCCATATCGGCCACCTTGTCATAAGCAGGGCAATCGATAATGATGGCATCATACAGATCTTTCGCCTCGTTAATAAATTGTCCGAAGCGTCCATTTGCAAAAAGTTCGGTGGGGTTAGGAGGCACAATGCCCGATGGCAGGATGTCCACCTGCTGGTTTTGGCTGCTTTGTCTTAGCATGCTTCTCCATTCGACCGATTGTCCTGCGAGGAAGTTTGAGAGCCCTTTGGTCGTACCTTGAATTTCATCGATATAACGGTTTATGTCACCCGTCCGCACGTTACTGTCGACAAGCAACACACGCTTACCATTGATAGCTGCTGCAGCGGCAGTGTTCATGGCAACAAATGTCTTTCCACTATTATTGTCAAGTGAACTGACTGCCAATACCTTCATATTAGGTCTGTCTGCCATCATAAACTCGATATTTGTGCGCAAAATACGGAAGGCATTGTTGATATCATCATTTCCGTCAGGCAGAACATAGAGTTTTTCAGCATAAGCTTTTTTGTTATTGCTTTCAATGACCAAAGGCAGTATACCTGTTACAGGCGCACTGAGTTTTTCCAAATCCTTGGCATTGCGTATCTTATTGTTGTGTGTCTCTCTGATATAGAAATATAGAGCTGGAATCAGAAGTCCCATTAAAATGCCAAGTATTGCTATACGTCCTTTTTTCGGTGCCGACTGTTTTTCGACTCCCGTAGGTGGTGTAATGACGCGAAGGTTTGTATCGCTGAACGCCCTCGATAATTCGTTTTGTTCTCGCTGTTGGAGCAAGAAAATGTAGAGCGCTTCCTTTACTTTCTGCTGTCGTTCCACAGAGAGCAACTCTTTCGCTTTACCGGGGGAGCTGGCTATCTGGCTGTTCGATTTCGATTCACGCTTCTGCTGGCTGGCTATTCTCATCTTGATTTGAGCTATCGTGTTGTTGATGTTCGAAATCAAGGCGTTACGCATGTTGTCAATCTGTTTGTCGTAGTCCTTCGCCAGAGGGTTCGACTCGCTACTGTTGTATACGATGTTGTTGCGCTGCTGGATGAGCTTGTTGTATTCAGTGATTTGTGCCGTCAAGGCAACATCCTCGCCCACAAGTGATGAGGGCAGCAACTGTCCTTTCTTGCTGTTGTCGTTAAGGAACTCACGGATATAATCCATCATGTGCATCCGAGTGTGTAGTGAAAGCAATGCTTGTTCTGCCATGTTGGCATTCTCCATCGAGATCTTTACAGACTCCACGATGTCAGGCATCATATTCTTGCTTTTAAAATGCGAAATGTCACTCTCTACCAGTCCTAAATCATTTTCTATCTTCTGTATGCGCTCATTGATGAAATCTGATGAATTTACGATAGATTGGTTCTTGTCGCGCAACCAATTTTCTTCATAGACTTGGAAAATTGTGTAGATAATACTGTCAGCTCGCTCCTTCGAGATATCGGTATAATCTACATAGAGAATAGAGGCATCCTTCGACTCGATATCAACGTTGAGCAACTTCAGGCAGTTCTCCCGGGTCTTGACAACAGTACTTTTGACAATCTTCATGTCAATGTCGTCTTCCATCTCCTTCATGGCTTCAGGATTGGCCTTCACTGTTACGTTTCCGATAGGTGTCTTTACTGTGGTGTTCACCTTACCGCTTACCTCACCGTCAAGCTTATCTTTCTTCAGCTTGAATTTTTTCAGGAGGAAGGTGCCATCCATGTTGAGGTGCATGTTCATGGAAGCACTTGTTGCTTCTCCCACATTTTCCATCACGATGGTTACGGGACGAGTTTTTCCATATAGCTTTTCTTTGATGAATCCCTGCTTTATATAAGCCATGTCGAGATGAAGGCGGCGTACAACTTCGTCCATAACGTAAGGTGATTTCATGGCGAACATCTCATTATAAACAGAAGAAGAGGAGCTAAAAAGTCCCAAGTCAGCTGCCATTGCACCTAATTCTCCTCCGATGCTTGGCATTCCACCATTTTCTTCTTTGACAAGCACTTCAGCAGAACGCAGGAATACTGGCTGTTTCTTCACCAAATAAAGTACAGCCAATGACGTCGTGATGAATATCGAAAGCAGGAACCATCTCCAGTTCTTTCTGTATAAATGCAGTAAATCAAGTAATGATAAGGATCGACCAGAGGTCGTTATCTTCTCCTTGTTATGATTTGTAGTGTCCATTATCGTCAGTATTAGTTTGCTGTTTAAGTTACTTGAATATCAATACGGCCAACGTGGTGAGTACCGAAGCCATCGACATCCAAATTGAGGCTGACTGGAACTGGTTCCCACTGGCATTTGACTGGCGTTTACGAGTGTTGTTGGCATTCACATAAATCACATCGTTTGGCTGGATGTAGTAGACTGGAGATTTCACCAGTTCTTCTTCATTGAGCAAGTTTACTTGATAGGAGATTTTTTTATCCCCTGCTTGGCGAATCACAAAGATGCTGTCACGCACACCATAAATCGACAAATCACCTGATTGCGCCAATGCTTCGGTGATGGTCAGTCTGTCGTGTGTTATACCCTTCACGCCAGGCGATTTCACCTCGCCAAGCACATAGTAGCGCATGTTCATATAGTCGGCAGTCACCACCACGTCTTTGGCGAGCTCAGCTTCCTCAATGTCGTGTTTGATTTTCTTCTCGACCTCGCTTCTGGTCAGTCCAGCAATGTGAATCTTTCCCAAAAGCGGAAAATCAATGTTGCCATCTTGATCAATGGTATATCCAGAAACACCATTGTTTTGGCTTAGGGTGGAATTCTCAGAAACTCCGATTATCTGGTTGGTCAGTCCCAGGTTTAGCATATTCGTGATTTCTGCATTCTTGCATTTCACCACAATAAGCAGCTTGTCGGTGGGTTTCAATCTAATGCCATCATACTTTTGGAGACTATACTCCTTGAGATTCTCCATGTCTTGGAAATAAGAAATGTTCGTCGGCGTCTTGCAGGCTACCAGTAGAACAACTACAGCAGCAAGGGCCAGTTGTTTGATGGTTCTCATGTATATTATCTTTTTATTTTTTATTTAAACGTTTTAATGAGCGTGCAAATTTACAGAATTATTACGAGAATGACAAGAAAAAGCAATAAAAAAACTATTTATTATGTATTTGTAACACATTCCGCCACATCGTTTATTTACGTCGCTGTCAGAAATTGCACATTCTGTAATCCAACACCCTCGCAATAGAGTCAGATACCCACATCAAATTTTTAATCTTCGCTCTTGATATGAACGTCGCGCTGCGGGAACGGAATCTCAATGCCGTTAGCGTTCAGCGTGTCGTAGATACATTCCATCACATCACTTACCGCATAAATCTGTTTCACGGCATCCACCCAACACAGGAGTTTGAAGTTGATGCTGCTGTCGCCAAACTCTGTGAACACCACGCGTACGTCTTTGCGATTGTCTATATAGCGGTGGCGCAGTGCCTTGACACTATCCTCCACGAGTTTTGTCACGTCTTTCAAGTTACTGCCATAGGCCACGCCGAAGGGAATGATAGACAGCACGTAACCGTGATTTTTTGTCAGGTTTTTGTAGTTCTTCGTAAATAACTGAGAGTTTGTGAAGGCGATGACTGAGCCATCGATTGCTTCCAACATGGTACTCGTATAAGAAATGCTGGCCACCTTACCCTTCGTACCGTCGCATTCTATCCAGTCGCCTACCTTCACACGACCTGTCATCAGCGAAATACCATAATAGATATTCTCCAGAATGTCTTTCGAAGCAAAGCCTATACCAGTCGACAGACCTCCAGCTATATAGCCCAGCCAAGTGCCTCCAATACGTAGGATGCTCAAGCTGAGCAGCAGCCAGGCTCCCCAGACAATCACCTGAATCACGTTTTTGCCCATCATCTTCCGCGAACCTGCATTCACCATGTTCTTTTGGTTGAAGTGCAGTTGCATCAGCTGAAGCAACAATTGGTTGATGTATCTGAAGATGAAATAAAGAGTTATCACCTGAATGATGGAGAAGATGCTCATCCGGAAATGGCTCACGTCGATGAAGGGTTGGTTGAATATCTTCCATGTCAGGTCGCTTAGGTTGAATACGTCGGCAGCCATGTAGATGCTCAGAGGGATAGACATCAGACCGAGCCAGGGCAGCACAACGCTATAGAGCAACTTGAAAAACCATGTCTTCGTGATAGGCTTTTCGTCGAGGTGCTTGCGCTCGTTGTATTTCTTCATCCAGGTGATGATGCACGTGATGGTCAGGATGCAAGCCAGCTGCATGATCCACCAGATGAGCAGTTGCACACTGAGTAGCGTGTAGCCTACCCACGAGCAAACAGTGCTTGCTACGAAAATCACCAACGACATGTAGGTATACATCATGTCGCTGCGTGGTATACGATCATTGTGGCGCCTCACCGCCCACCATTGCCAGCACGTACATGCCAACAACATGGGGGGGAAACACAGGTTGACAAGGTCGTTTGGAATCAGAATGATGCGGAAAGCAATCACCACGAAGCCCATCACTATCAGGGGAGCATAGATACTGAAAGCACTTTTAATCTGAGAACCATCGATGCGTAGCAGCAGCGAAATCAGAATTACTCCCAGCAACCACGCATACTCGATGAGTAGTTCGCTGGCCATAATGATGAAATGTTGCTGGGCAAGAGCGCGCACTACAGCCAGGATGACAGCGAATGTGATGGTGGTCGTGGCCATAATGATGCAAGTCCGTTTTTGAAGAAATCCTTCGTTCTGTAGTCGGCGGCTACGTCGCAGCAGGCGGAACAACAACAGATTCAGCAGTCCTGCCACAACACCATATAATATAATGTATAAGAACAGTTGGAGGATGATTTTCACGTCCCATTGCGAATGCACTCTTGCAGCACGTACCCCGTACCGAAATCCACGTACTCCATATTTCTCGTTTACTGTCTCAGCGGTTGATGAAAGGTAGTAGGGAAGTGACTTCAAAATGCTCAAATAGTTGGCGCCTCCATTGATAAAGATATTATTCTGAATTTCGTTGTAACGCACATTGGCATAGTCGTTTAGATGCTTTAGATGGCGTTCCATCCAAGCATAGCTTTCTATGTATTCGTTCAGTGCATCTTTTCCGTCAGATAATGAGTGTCGTATGTTTGTTGCTAACGTCAGACAGACATTGCGGTCGGTCTGCGCTTGTGCGCTAAGGGTTGACATGCGCATGTGCTGAAGACTGACTATCAGGCTGTCATAACGTGCTATCTCGGAATCAATTCGTCCGATGTATTCCTTGAAAGGCGACGACTTCTGCTTGAAAGATCTGAACTGCTCTGTTGCCTCATGGCAAGCATACGTCAGGTCAAACACATAGTCGGGCTTTTGAGAATACAGCATCAGAGCATTCTGGTTGCTGCGCGCTATCGTCTCCATGAAGTCACGTCGCGTCCGCTCTTGCTGACGTTGCGCACGCTCCACATGGCGTTCTTGTTCGTAGTGCACTTTTTCCAATTCCGAGCGTAGGATGCTCAGCGTCTGCGACAGGTCGCGCTCTTTCAGCACAGCATGGGCAATACCAACCATCGTTAAAAGCAGTAAGCCCAATAATATCATCCTTTTCTTAATCATGGCCGCAAAATTACATAAAATTTGCGAAATTGCTTGTTTGTTTCACCATATTTTTGTATTTTTGCATCGTTTTTGTGACTTCATCGTCCGAGACAATCTTACAACAAGCATATATTCAATAACTTAAATACCTATTTATTATGTTTGAAGGACAACCGAAAGGTCTATTTGCGCTCGCTCTGGCAAATACCGGTGAGCGATTCGGCTATTACACGATGATAGCCGTGTTTGCATTGTTCTTGCGTGCCAACTTCGGCCTTACGCCCGGCACAGCAGGTGTTATCTACAGCTCGTTCTTGATGCTGGTCTACTTCTTGCCTCTCATCGGCGGTATGATGGCCGATAAGTTTGGCTTCGGAAAGATGGTCACCGCGGGTATCATCATCATGTTTTTTGGCTATCTGTTCTTGTCCATTCCACTGGGTGGTGGCATCATGGCTCTGTGCTGCATGATAGCCGCTTTGTTCTTCATCAGTTTCGGCACAGGTCTCTTTAAAGGCAACCTCCAGGTAATGGTGGGTAACCTCTACGACGATCCGAAGTATGCAGACAAGCGCGATGCTGGTTTTTCTATTTTCTATATGGCTATCAACATCGGTGCCTTGTTTGCTCCGACGGCTGCCATCAAAATTTCCGAGTGGGCCAAGACATCATTGGGATATACGCAGGACGGTGAGGCTTACCACTTTGCCTTTGCTGTAGCTTGTGCCTCTCTGATTCTTTCCATTGCTATCTACTATGCTTTCCGCAGCACCTTCCGTCACACAGAAGGAGGTAAGAAAGATGCCCAGAAGGCCAATGTAGCAGCAGCCAACGAGCCTGAGCTTTCGAAAGCCGAAACGAAAGAGCGCATCGTTGCCCTCTGTCTGGTGTTCGCCGTGGTGGTGTTCTTCTGGATGGCATTCCACCAGAACGGTCTGTCGCTGACATACTTCGCCAACGAGTTCACCGAGAAGTCGGCCGAAGGCGTGCATACAATGCCTTTCGATGTCATCAACCTTGTGATGGTCATCTTCATCGTATATGCTCTGTTCTCCTTGTTCCAGAGTAAGACATCTAAGGGAAAAGGCATCTCAGCACTCGTCATCCTGGCTGCTCTTGCCATCTTAGTATATAAGTACTATCGCGCAACAGGTAGCGTTGACATTTCTGCTCCTATCTTCCAGCAGTTCAACCCATTCTACGTGGTGGCCCTGACTCCAGTCTCGATGGCTATCTTCGGCTCTTTGGCAGCTAAAGGTAAGGAACCTTCCGCTCCCCGCAAGATTGCTTATGGTATGATTGTAGCCGCTGCCGCCTTCTGTCTGATGATGTACGGTTCGCGTTCTCTGCCTTCTCCCGACGAGCAGAAAGCCCTAGGTGAGGCAGGCATGTTTGTTTCTCCCTACTGGCTCATCGTCACCTATCTGGTGCTGACCTTCGGTGAACTGCTTCTTTCCCCGATGGGTATCTCCTTCGTGTCGAAGGTGGCTCCCCCGAAGTATAAGGGAATGATGATGGGTGGTTGGTTCGTGGCCACAGCCATCGGCAATCAGCTCGTCATGGTTGGCGGTCTGCTCTGGGGCGGTCTGAAGCTCTGGATCGTCTGGGCTGTATTCGCCGTGCTCTGCATCCTTTCTGCACTCTTCATGTTCGCCATGATGAAGCGCCTCGAAAAAGTAGCATAATGTGCCTTCAACTCCCTCACCCCTCAAAGGATTAGAGGGATCCTATGAATAGTCTTGACCATCGGAAACACATTGCAGCTCACTCTGTAATTGTTTTCCGATGGTCGTTCCTTATCAACCAACAACTAAGCAAATGTATGAAAAAAGTAATTCTACTTATAGTCAGCCTCTTGGCTGGTGCATCGATGTATGCACAAGAAATCACTATCACGCCTTCGCTCAATGATGCGAAGCAACCCCAGTTTCTGTTCTCACCCGACGAGAGTTATTTTCTCATTCAATTAGGCGACGAACAGCAACAGGAAGTGAAAGACCTTTTTGACCTCACCGACGACAACTTCGTATGGATGGGGGCAGACCCTGACAATGGTCGTAACATTTGGTCGTGGGAAGAAACCGTAGCCTGGGCCGATGCCTCTGGCGACAATTGTTTTGGTGGCAAGGGCGGCTATCAGTCGTGGCGCGTCGCTACAGCCAAAGGATGGTCAGGTCTTGGATACAATGTCAGCGCGAAGGTGCCTATGGACCTACATTGGATCAACAGCGACTTTTCCCTCCACATGGCTCTGCGCAGTTTCACGACCCAATCGATAGACATCTACCTGACCGACAACAACAAAACCGTTGCCCATCTTGTCTTTGGCCAGTTGGCCTATGACGGAATCGACCCGGTGGCCGACTTCCCTCGCGATGGGCAATGGTACGACGTCGAGATTCCCATGACGTATCTTGAAGACCAGTTTGAATTCACATACGATGGCGCAACGGCATATGCCGATAACAACTATCTTTGTGCCCTCATCGGCAAGTCGCCGGGACTCTCACTCGATTTCGATGCCTGCTTCTTCCACGGCCCAAAGGTGCCTGTCACTTCTGTCATCGACGTGACGCCGCCAGAAGCTCCTACCGCCATCGAGTCGACGCAGTGCACCAAGATTCCGTCTTGGCAACAGTCCTACGACCTCCAAGGTCGCCCCGTAGCTAAGTCACATGGCACCAATCGTCAAATTATTATCAACACAAAACGCAAAGTCTTACAATGAAAAAACTAGTATTCTCAACACTCCTTCTCGCATTCGTTGCCCAAAGTTCTATGGCCGACGACCTGTCGAGAAGTAGCAAGCGCGGCTTCGGCGAGAGTTCGCTGAGCTATGAAGAGGATGTCAATGCTTTGGCGAAAGGCTGTTCGTGGTGGTACAATTGGGGGTCAACGCCCCCGCAGGGACTGGCCTCCATGATGGGTGCCGATAAAACCATTGAGTATGTCCCGATGGTTTGGAACGGTGGCTACGACATCAACACCCTGCGCAGCTACTATCAGGCACACCCTCAGGACAAGTATCTCTTGGGCTTCAACGAACCGAACTTCCGTTCGCAAGCCAACATGACACCCGCACAGGCTGCCGAAAAGTGGCCTGCTTTGGAGCAGTTGGCCGACGAGTTGGATCTTTATCTCGTGGCACCGGCCCTGAACTATCCCGACGGTGCCATCAACGACGGCAACACCTACCAGCCCGAAGCGTGGATGGACGGATTCATTGCGGCCTACAAGCAGCGCTATAACAAGGATCCGCGAATCGACTATCTGGCACTTCATTGTTATATGGATTCACCGACGGCTATGCTCTCGTTCGTCGAGAACTTTGCCAAGAAATACGGCAAGCAGGTGTGGCTCACCGAGTTCTGCTCGTGGGAGAGCGAAGGCATCACCCCCGAGTCGCAGCAACAGCAGATGATTCA
>JAEEGF012252499.1_pt1 | contig 14221 bp, 11 predicted proteins | sample 9134171 | NCBI WGS metagenome assembly JAEEGF01 (sample SAMN16246542, study PRJNA631951) | gut metagenome | biome: gut microbiome; feature: rumen; material: AP-attached | host: Bos | place: Iran: Karaj | collected 2018-10
CTGCAAGTAACAAGTCGATGTTACCAAGTTGATCCCATTCCAAATCATTGGTATTGATGAGTGAACGCAAGCGGTTACTTGAGAATGGCAGGAACGGCGAGAAAGCAATACTGAGGTTAGCCACAATCTGCAAGCAGATGTTAAGCACTGTCTCCACACGCTTAGGATCGGTCTTCCAAACCTTCCAAGGCTCGCACTCCGTGATGTAGCGGTTGCCTATACGTGCCAAGTTCATTGCCTCAAACTGAGCGTCACGGAACTTGAACTGCTCCAACAAGCTTTCCACTTTCTCTTTTACATCCTTGAATTCCTCAATGGCAGCTTTATCCACATCGAGCAAGTCGCCACGCTGTGGCACTACACCCTCCCAATATTTCCAGGTCAGCTGCAGGGCACGGTTCACGAAGTTGCCATACACAGCCACTAACTCGTTGTTGTTTCGGTCTTGGAAATCCTTCCAAGTGAAATTGTTATCTTTGGTCTCCGGTGCATTAGCAGTCAGCACATAGCGAAGCACATCCTGTTTGCCAGGAAACTCCTCCAGATACTCATGCAGCCATACGGCCCAATTTCTTGAGGTAGAAATCTTGTCATTCTCTAGGTTCAGGAACTCGTTAGCAGGTACATTGTCAGGCATGATGTACTTGCCGTGGGCTTTCATCATCACCGGGAAGATAATGCAGTGGAACACAATGTTGTCCTTACCGATGAAATGTACCAGACGAGTGTCCTCATCTTGCCACCACTTCTGCCAGCTACCCCAACGCTCAGGGTCACGCTCGCAAAGCTCTTTGGTGTTAGATACATAACCGATAGGCGCATCAAACCATACATAGAGTACCTTGCCCTCAGCACCTTCCACCGGCACAGGAATACCCCAGTCCAAGTCACGAGTCATGGCACGAGGTTGCAGATCCATATCCAGCCAGCTCTTGCATTGGCCATATACATTGCTACGCCATTCCTTGTGTTCCTCCAGTATCCACTGCTTCAGCCAGTCCTGATATTCGTTCAAAGGCAGATACCAGTTCTTGGTCTCTTTCAGTACAGGAGTAGAGCCTGATATGGTTGATTTTGGATTGATCAATTCAGTAGGTGAGAGGTCGCGTCCGCACTTCTCGCACTGGTCACCGTATGCGCCCTGGTTGTGGCAGTGAGGACATTCGCCCGTCACATAGCGGTCTGCCAGGAATTGTTTGGCTTCTTCGTCATAAAGCTGAGTGGTGGTTTCCTCTGTCAGTTTGCCTTCGTCGTAGAGCTTGCGGAACCAATCAGCGGCAAACTGGTGGTGAATCTTCGAGGTGGTGCGACTGTATATGTCAAATGAAATGCCAAACTCATCGAAAGAGTCACGAATCATCGTGTGGTAACGGTTTACCACCTCCTGAGGCGTGATACCTTCCTTGCGGGCACGGATAGTGATAGGAACACCATGTTCGTCAGAGCCACCAATGAAGATTACCTCACGCTTCTTGGCACGCAGGTAACGCACGTAAATGTCAGCTGGAACATACACACCAGCCAAATGCCCAATATGAACACCACCGTTGGCGTAGGGCAGCGCTGCCGTAACGGTCGTTCTCTTGTAATTTTTCTCCATTCTATTGCTTGTTTTGTTTTATTGGCAGCAAAGATAGTCATTTTTTTTTAATTTCTACCTTATTCCATACAAATAAGCTAATAACGCCATCATATTGAATAAATATACATTCACAAAAATTAGGAGTTGTAAATTTGCTTATGTTTCTCACTTGCACTATCTTTGCAGCCATTATGAAACAATGGAGGAAAAGACATTTGGCTGCGTGGGTCCTGTTGGCTATATTTCTGCCAACACTGCTCCTGGCTTCCCTGCACGTTCATTCGGTATCGGGTTGGCATGCTGGCGAATGTATGGAGTGCGTCAATCACCAGCCACATGCAGGACATATCACCGATGGTGACATATGCTTGGATGAATGCGTGTTGTGTCAGTTCCTCGGTATGTCTTATATGGTGGCAACAGCTCCTGTCATTTATTTGCTTGCCACTCCTATTATGACCTTTCCCTTGGATAAACCCCAACACTTATGTATTAGGGCAAAAGGCATTAAATCTAATCGTGCACCCCCTCTATGTTTATTGATTCAGTAACAAGACCGATAAAACTGTTGTTTACCAATCAATGAAATACGATGAAAGCAAAATACATTTTGCTGGCATTGCTGTGCGTCTGCGCCAGCATGTCGGCACAAGAAAAAGACTCCACCGATGTGTTCTTTCAGCATTTGGAACTGAATGAAGTGGTGGTAACGGGTGTGACGGGAAGCACGAAGTTGAAGAATTCACCTACACCTATCTCGGTGATTAATAACAAGACATTACGCACAATGGCATCTACAAATCTGATAGATGCAATCAGTCATGAACCTGGTATGTCGCAGCTTACCACGGGGAGTGGCATCTCTAAACCCGTAATTCGCGGATTGGGCTATAACCGCATTGCTGTGGTACACGACGGCATACGTCAAGAAGGACAGCAATGGGGCGATGAGCACGGCATAGAGATTGATGCTCAGGATGTAAACTCTGTCGAGATACTGAAAGGTCCTGCTAGCCTGATGTATGGCTCTGATGCGATGGCTGGCGTGCTGATTTTCCACTCAATGCCTACCTTGCCCTTAAATGAGATGAGTGCCTCTTTGAGTACAGGATATCAGACCAACAATGGCCTGTTCGACTATTCGCTGAACTTTGCAGGCAACAGGAAGGGTGTGGTTTGGGACCTGCGTTACAGCGACAAAAAGGCTCATGCCTATAAGAATTCTTACGATGGCTATGTGCCTAATTCCCAGTTCAAGGAACGTGCTTTTTCGGCTATGTTAGGCATCAACAGAAGCTGGGGACATTCTCATTTGAAGATGCGTTATTACCATCTTACACCTGGTATCGTGGAGGGTGAACGAGATGCCACGACAGGTGGGCTAATCTGTTCTTCTGATAATGTCAAGACTTATGCTAAGGCTCTGCCATTCCAGCAAGTGTATCATTATAAGGTGGTGTCAGACAATTCATTCAACCTGCCCAAGGGCAACCTTAGGGCATTGTTGGGCTATCAACAAAATCGCAGGCAAGAGTATGAGGAAAGTGCTGTTGACTATTCCTTGTATTTCCGTCTGCACACATTGAATTACGACGTACGTTACCTTACCAACGAGTTGAACGGATGGAAGGTAGCCACAGGCATCAACGGTATGTGGCAGAAGTCAGAGAACAAGGGCGAAGAATATCTGATACCTGCCTATCATTTGTGGGACTTTGGGGCATATCTCACCACCAGCAGGGAAAGCAAGCGCTGGTCATTAAGTGGCGGTTTGCGATTCGACCATCGCCATCTGCACAGCTATGCTTTGGAAGAAGAAGGAGCCATGCGTTTCATGGATTTCAGCCGTAGTTTCAGTGGTGTAACGGGCAGCATAGGATCTGTATTTCATGCATCCAACAAGCTGGATGTCAAGTTGAATGTGGCTCGTGGGTTCCGTGCTCCAAATATGAGTGAACTTGGTTCAAATGGTGTTCACGAGGGAACGATAAGATATGAGATAGGCAATGCCAACTTGAGGCCTGAATATAGTTGGCAAGCTGACTTAGGTATCAACCTTACGTCTAAGTATGTGGAGGTTCAGGCCAGTGCTTTTGCTAACCTCATCGACAATTATATCTTTTCGCATCGCATCCAGGAGGTAATGGATGCCGACTATCTAACTTATCGTTTTGAGCAAGGTGATGCCCGACTGATGGGCTTTGAGGTCAGCACAGACATTCATCCAGTGCATTGGATTCATATAGGCAATACCTTCTCGATGGTGGAAGCCAGGCAACTGCATCAGTCTCGTGAAACGAAGTACCTACCCAATATCCCAGCTGCTCGTTGGTCGTCAGAACTAAAATTTGAACTTTCCCACGGTGGGAAGGTACTGAACAATGCTTATCTGGCTCTAAGTATGGATTGTTATCTGAAGCAGAACCATTATTATATGGCAGAGGAGACTGAAACGGCCACACCAGGATATACATTGTTCAGCCTATCGGCAGGCACTGACATTTTAGCGAAGGGCAGGAAGATTGCAGAGGTCTATATCAGTGGGGAGAACCTGACGAACAAGGCATATCAAAGCCACTTGAGCAGACTGAAATATGCAGATATGAATGTAGTGACGGGGCGCAGAGGAGTGTTTAATATGGGACGGAATTTTACGATAAAGATTGTGTTGCCGATATTGTAATAGGGGCAATTAGTTGAAGTGATTGGAAGGCACTAATGAACTATAAATAATTATGGCAAAGAAAAGAGATAAATCTACTTTAATATGCTTTGATTTGAAGAAGAATTAAGCTGAAATCCAAGCTGAAGGCATTGGCAGAAGTCCCGGTACGGAAGCACGGGACTTAGCCAAAGGTCAAGGTTGGAGTGTGAATCCAAAGACGAAATAAGCTTTTTGTGAACATGGGTTGGCTACCACCTGTCCGAACACGGGAATACTGAACTTATCAGTTATTTTGATGTCCTTCATAGCCTTCAGCGAAATGTTGGTTACAGCAAACCCTGTGGTATTATAATAGTTAGTGGCATAGGGTACAATACCTAAGGTTGCCTCCCAATCAACAGAAGCCAGATTGAAAGGTGCATTCAGCTCAACGTATGAACTGTAGGCACGTTTGCCCTGCTCGGTAACCTCGTCGCAACCTGCAAAAATGGTGTACCATTGGATGGCAACAGGTCCGAAATCATAGCCGATGTTAGCTTCGAAAACATGGTTTGTACTGTGGGCATTGTACCTGAAATAGCGTGCTTTTGGATCGTCACCATCATTAGTCCAATAATCGGTGATACCAATATTGAATCCTCCTGTGGTATAACCGAGTGTCAGGTCTATTTCCTTTGTATCGCTGGAATCTGTGATGCCTACACTACCCCAGGCAGTCAATGACAAACCTTTGAATCCAATTCCGAGGGTAGGCTGCAAAGACATATTGCCTAAATCCTGACCACGCCAAATGAACTGACTTACCACGTCAGCTGCAATGGTGGTTTCAATGTTTTCTGAATCCTGTGCCTTTATGTGCGATGCTCCAAAGAGCAACATGGCGATGAGTATATACCTTATTACCTTATTCATGCCTTGATATGATATGGTTCTTAGAACATGTTACTTGTCGATGCAAAGATATGACTTTCTTTTATTTTACGTCAAACACGAAAGTAAAATCGTTTTCGGGGTCGTAAGGCTTCCAATCAGTACTGCCGGGATTGTTGGGGTCACCTGTCTTGGCGAAGTTTGTCCAAGCATCCGTCATCTTATCTGCCAATGCATAGTCGGCTTCGGTGAAAGGACGCCACGCACGGTCGAGGGTGTGGAACATGAACCACAGCTCTGATGAATGGAAAGAACCTGCATCGTCGCCAGGCAACGGACGGGCAAACAAATAGGTATAGACAGGCTTTGCATGTTGTTTCTTTCGTTCAGTAGCAAAACGTTGAATACCTGCGCCCATGGTGGGGTTATCGTTGGCACAATAGCCAATCATATAAGGTACGTTGGCAATGGTGCCATCAAACGTAGCAGCCGTAAAACCGTAAGGGATGTTCACACTATCGTAATGCGGACGAAAACGAAGTTGCTGCGGCTTGTTGTTGAAAATCTTCAGCAAATCTTCAGCACTGGCAGCACGCATTTTAGCTACATCAGTCAATCCGTTTTCATCCATGAAGGCCTTGCAATCTGTAGCAAACTCAGTGAGTGACTGTTCGGGTAATACCTGCTCGTCGATGCCACCTCCACTCTGAATGATGGCATGACTGATGAGTTTCTTTGATAAAGGTGACATCACTAAGTTCTTGATGCTGGCAGCACCTGCACTTTGTCCGAGGATGGTGATGTTAGATGGGTCGCCACCAAACTGAGCGATATTGTTCTTGATCCATTGCAGGGCAGCAATCTGATCGAGCGTACCATAGTTGCCAGGAGCGCTCTTTGGGTCTTCAGCTATCAAATCAGGATGTGCCAAAAAACCAAATATACCCACACGATAGTTGATAGTCACCAAGATAACGCCACGTTTAGCCCAAGCATCGCCATCCATTGTAATCTCATAGCCATAGCCATGATCATAGGCGCCACCGTGAATCCACATCGCCACAGGTAGCTTTTTATCTGACGCAACTGCATTAGCTGGTGTCCATATGTTCAGGTAGAGACAATCTTCGCTAAACTGAGGGTCACCATCAGCATAAAACTCCTTAAAGTAGAAATCGCCTGTAGCTTTGCCACTGTTCTGTATGGCAGCAGCGCCCCAGGTATCTGCTATTCTCACGCCCTTCCAGGGGGTAACAGGTTGTGGAGCCTTCCAACGCAAATCGCCTACAGGAGCAGCTGCAAAGGGTACACCTTTATATACCAATACAGAATGGTCGTTAGACACCACACCTTGTATCTGTCCACCTTCAATCGTAAGGACTGGATTGTTTTGCTGGCCACTGCAAGCAGCCAAAGCTAACAAACTGATTAAACAAATGTTTCTTAATGTCATGTTGTTTTATCAATAAAGGGGAGCTTTTCAACTCCCCTTTAGTTAGATTTATTTGAAAATCATCTGAGAGAATTCAGTCAGATAGATACGCCAGTTGCGCCAGATATGGCCACCGTCGGTCTCACGATACTTGTAAGGATAACCCTTGCTGTCTAACCACTTGCGTAAATCGGCATTCTGCTGATACAGGAAGTCGGTCTTACCAATAGCAATCCAGTACAGCTTTGGCTTTGCACCAAACAGGGCAGCCATCTGCTTATTGTACTCTTCGTTTGTGTTCATGCGCTCAAGCAATGGAGTACGGTCGCCCCACTGGCCTACAGATACAGCTGCAGAGAACAAACCTACATAGTCGAAGGTGTTAGGGAAGCGCTTAGAGATTGCGAATGAGTGACCACCACCCATTGACAGACCGCAGATAGCACGATTAGCCTTGTTCTTAGCAACTTTGTAGTTCTTCTCGATGAAGTTCACTACATCCATGAAGCTCTCGTCCATAGAAGCAGCAGCTTGAGGCAATTGAACGCCACCACCACCCATAGCTGGCTGATACATACCGAAGTCCCACTCGCCAGGAGCAGCAGCAGTGTTAGGATTACCGTTAGTCATAACAACAAGCATTGGCTTAGCCTTACCGGCAGCAATCAGGTTGTCCAGAATCTGTGCAGCACGACCTAACTCTGACCATGCGTTCTCATCGCCACCAGCACCATGCAGCAGGTAGAGAACAGGATAGTTCTTGCCATTCTCATAGCCAGCAGGCGTATAAACGGTCATACGACGAGTAAGTTTCAGTGTTGGACTTTCGTACCATACCTTAGAAAGGTTGCCATGAGGTACCTTGTTCACACTGTAGAGATCGCCTTTGTCACCTTCCTTTTCACTGATGATGAAGATGCTGGTCCAAGTAGCCACGTCACGGTTCTGGTAAATGTTAGATGGGTCCAACATACGCATGCCGTTCACGATGAAGCTGTAAGAATAGAGCTCTGGCTCCAATTTAGGAGTGGTGTAGCTCCATACACCTAAAGAGTCTTCTTTCATGCTTACCACACCATCCACGCAATCACCTGTCAGCTGAACAGTGATGGCCTTTGGTGCATGCAGGCGGAAAGTAACTGAATTGTCGGCGTTAATCTCGGGAGACTTAACGACATTGCGGCTGAACAGCGCTTGCTGTGCGAAGCCTGTAACGGCAAATAATGCCAATGCAATGGTAAATAATGCTTTTTTCATAATAGTTATTATAATAAAATGTTAAATTCTTATTTCTTTAGTCTTCATTCTTCATTGTTCATTATTTGAAGATTCTTGGTGTTAAGTCGCGTAAGTTGTGGCGCCAGACATGCCAGCTATGGCCACCAGGCATCTCGCTAAATTCATACTTTATACCAGCCTCGTCAAACAGCTTCAACGTCTCCTTGCAATTGTTGTAAGCAATATCTTCTGGGCCACCCTGGGTGAATACCAACTGCTTGATGTTGCTCATAATACGTTGTGCATCTTTCTTCAGATGGATGCGTTCAGCCTCATATTTGTTTTGGTCGCCAGGAGCGAAAGAAGAACTCAGTACCCAGACATAGCTGAACATCTCAGGATGATAGAGGGCAGTTTCCATTGTCTCCATACCACCCATTGACAGGCCAGCCATTGCACGATGATCCTTGTCGGTCAACACACGGTAATTGTCCTCTACGTAAGGGATAATGCTCTGAATCATATCCTCAGCAAATAGAGGAACTTCGTCGTGGATGCTGCCACCTGTTTCGATGGTACCATTAGGCATCACCACAATCATGGGCACCATCTTACCTTCCGCGAGGAGGTTGTCTAAGATAAAGCCTGCATGACCAACACCAGGCCAAGAAGTATCGTTGTCGCCACCGCCATGTACCAGATATAGAACTGGCAGCTTGTCTGCACTCTTTTCATAACCAGCGGGTGTCCATACGTGCATACGACGCATCTCTTTTAGGGTCTTGGAGTAGTACCAACGCTGAGCTACGGCACCATGAGGTACGTCTTTATTCACGAAGAATGCGTTAGGATCGGTGGCAACTACTGCCAAAGCACGGGCATTAGCAACGCCATCGTTCTTGGCATCTTGAACGGTAACACCATCTACTACGAAATTGTAACGATAAACGCCATCCTTTACACCTGGAATGGTGGCAGACCAAACGCCTACATCGTTCTTTACAACATTTACAGGTTGGCCAAAAGGAGCACATTCAGCGCTGATTCTCACATCCTTGGCGTTAGGCGCATAAATACTGAAAGTAACATCACCCTTGGGAGATACTCTGACAGACTGCAATGTGTCGTTAGGAGTAGGGGTGCGACGGAATTGGGCTGCTGCAGGCATCGTGGCTGCTACAGCCAATGCCATCATCATCATTTTGACAGATTTCATTTTGAAAAAATTATTAAATTATATTTCCAACCTACAAAGATAATGCATTGCTTTGAATTATGAAAGCTTTTGATAAAAAAACTTAAAACTCTAAAGAAAGCTGACCATCACCTGTTAGGTTATAACTCATGCGATGGTAGGGCGTTGTGCCCAACTGTCGAATGGCTTCCCGGTGCTCTTTTGTGGGATAACCTTTGTTGCGACTCCAGCCATATCTTGGGTATTCGGGATCTAAGCTATTCATATAATCATCACGATAGGTCTTAGCCAAAATGGATGCTGCAGCAATGCTCAGATACTTGCCATCACCCTTGACCACCGTTTGATAAGGGATGTTTCCGTATGGCTTAAAGCGGTTGCCATCTACGATGATGTGCTGGGGTTGGGGCTGCAGTTGCTCCAGTGCCCGATGCATGGCTAATATGGAAGCATTGAGGATGTTGATTTTGTCAATCTCTTCGGGGGTGACAATGCCTATCGCCCAAGCGGTGGCATCTTGCTCAATGATGGGACGCAACTGGTATCGCTGGCGTTCTGTCAGCTGTTTCGAGTCGTTTAACAAATCGTTTTGGTAATCAAGGGGCAAAATCACAGCAGCAGCATAGACGGCTCCTGCCAAGCAACCCCTGCCAGCCTCATCGCAACCTGCTTCAATAGTCTTTTTTAAGAATGGATACAACATATAATTATATTTTTTTTGCAAAATTATGAAATATGCTTTGAATTATCAATATTTATGCGTACCTTTGACCCAAATTTATGTTTTATAAATCTTTAGTTTAATCAATTTATGGCAAACAGAAGAGAATTTCTGAAGAGCGCGTCTTTCATGACGCTGGGTGCATTGGCTGCTTCAAAAGTAAGCGCTGCCAATGATGTGAATGGTGTTGACGGCATCACTGCCGCTACAGCACAGGCTCCTAAGGCTGGAAATACCAATCTTGGTTTCCAGGCTTACTCTCTCGGTGGTGAGTTGCTGAACAATCCAGCTCCTGCACTGAAGAAGATGAAGAGTTATGGTTATGATCAGTGCGAGTTGGCTTTCTATGGCTTCGATGACAAGGCTGGTCATGGTCAGTTCTCAAGCTTTGGTGGTGGCAAACCTACATCAGCTGCTGATTTCAAGAAGATGGCTGATGATGCAGGCATTAAGATTATTAGCTCACACATGACTCCAAACTTGGATCGTGGCGCTAAGTACGACAAATCTACTGAGACCAAGATTCTGGACTTCTGGAAGAAGATTATTCCAGATCACCAGATGTTCGGTGTTGAGTATATCGTGCAGCCAAGTCTTCCTACCATCAACAACCTGGAGGATGCTCAGAACGTTGCAGAGATTTTCAACAAGGTGGGCGCTTTGCTGAAAGACAACGGTATCAAGTTTGGTTATCACAACCACAGCAACGAGTTCAATAAGGTGGTTCCTGGTGGCAAGGAAGTAACTCCTTACTATCAGCGTGCTTTCCGTCGTCCTGGCGACAACTCTCCTGCTCCTAAGACTATCGAGGAAGTATTCATCGAGGGTACCGAGGCACAGAACGTTTTGTTTGAGCTTGACTGCTATTGGACAGTGATGGGTCAGCAGGATCCTATTACATGGATTAATAAGTATGCAGACCGCATCCAGCTGTTGCATATCAAGGACTTCGTGGTGATTGGTGCTTCTGGCGCAATGAACTTCGAGACAATCTTCCGCAACTTCTATGCTCACGGCCATCGTAACTGGTTCGTTGAGATTGAAGACATCAACAGCGGCAAGCAGCTTGATCGTGCTTGGGCAAGTGCAAGGTACCTCATTGAGAAGGGCTTTGTAAAATAAAGAAATTAAATTGGGTTAAAATTATAGGACAGAGCTGGCTGAGAAGCCAGCTCTGCTCTTTTTATGCCCTTTTTTAGGGTAAAAACAAGGTTTTTAGAAAATTTAAACCGAAAATAGATGAAATCTCCTTGAAAATTCATAACTTTACCGCCAAATACACTAAATTAATTAAAATTATGGTTAATAGAAGAGATTTTCTGAAGAGCGCTTCACTGTTATCACTGGGCGCTTTGGCTGCTTGCAACAATAAGGAAACTGCTGCAGCTGGTCCTGCTGTTGAGGCTAATTCAACAGACAAGTACTTTGGTTTGCAAATTTACACTTTAGGCAACGAGTTGTATGCTGGTAACTTGGCAGACAACCTGAAGAAGCTGAAAAGCTTCGGCTTCAAGTATCTGGAGCTGGCTGGCTACGATGTAAACACCAACAAGGTGGGTGGTGTTGATTTCAGCGAGTTCAAGAAAATGGCTAATGACGCCGGTTTGGAGATTCCAAGTTCACATGTGAATGCTCCTGGTTTGTTCTCTGGCGTAGCTGGTCGCGAGAGTCGCGATGGTAGCGATGGCCAGTTCAATCGTTCTATGATTAACAAGGTTGCTGAGTCATTCAAGAAGGTGGCTGAGGATCACGCTAAGCAGGGTATTGAATATGTCGTTCACCCAATGATGGCTTACCTGAACACTGAGGATGACGTGAAGGCTTTCGCAGAGATGCTGAATAAGAGTGGTGAGATCTTCAAGGCTGCTGGTATCAAGTTCGGTTACCACCACCACAACATGGAGTTTGCTCGCATGGTGAAGGGTGTTAAGGGCTTCCGTCTGCCTACCGTTCTGACTCCGCTGACTGCTGCTGATGGTCCTATGATTATGGATTTGCTGATGGACAATACCGATCCTTCAAACGTTATCTACGAGATGGATACTTACTGGACTGTTATGGGCCAGCAGGATCCTGTGGTTTGGTTGCAGAAGCGTGCTGACCGTATCAAGTTGATGCACGTAAAGGACTTCGTGGTACTGGGTGATTCAGGCGCTATGAACTTCCAGAAGATCTTCGAGCAGTTCTATAAGAATGGCAACAAGTATCTGTTCTGTGAAATCGAGGATATCGATAGCGGCAAGCAGATGCAGCGCGTTGAAGCTTCTATGAAGTTCATCAATGCTCAGCCTTGGGTTAAGTAATAAAAACAATAACTCTGAGGGCACGGCTTTGTGAAAGCTGTGCCTTCAATTTTTATACACCATATTTATAATAATAACAGAAATGATCAATAGAAGAGATTTCTTAAAGAGCGCTTCTCTCCTGTCATTAGGCGCTTTGGCAGCTTGTAACTCAAAGGAAGCTACACCAGCTGCTCCAGTAGAGAACAAGAACAAGGGTTTGGGTCTGCAGATTTATACACTGGGCCCGGAAATGTTTGCTGGGGACCTAAACGCTAACATGAAGCGTATCCGCGAGATGGGTATCAAGAACCTCGAGCTCGCTGGTTACAATGCAGATTCTCACAAGATTGGTGAAGTAGAACTGCTTGATTTCAAGAAGGCTGCTGAAGATAACGAACTGAAGATTGTGAGCTCTCACGTTACCCCTGGCGTGCTGATGGGTGGCATGTTCCAGCGTCCAGGTGCTCCTGCTCAGAAGCCTAAGACTCTGAAGGAGATGGTGAATGACGTGAAGGAGTTCTGGAAGCCGGTTGTTGAGGATCATGCTAAGTTGGGCGTTGAGTACCTGGTACAGCCAATGATGCCTCCTCGTACAGTGAACAACATTGACGACGCTAAAGCTTTCGCTAACCTGCTGAACGTATCAGGTGAGGTGGTGAAGGCTGGTGGCATCCAGTTCGGTTACCACAACCACAACATGGAGATGGCTAAGGTAACTGCTGACAGCAAGGCTGCTGTATTGGGCGACCTGTTCTCTGGTATGGGTATGCAGGGTGCACAGATCATTGAAGACCTGTATATGGACAACACTGATCCAGCTAACGTAATCTTCGAGCTCGATGTTTACTGGACTGTTATGGGCCAGCAGGATCCTGTGGCTTGGTTGACTCGCCGTGCAGACCGCATCAAGATGTTGCATATCAAGGACTTCATGGTTCTGGGTGCTTCTGGTGCAATGAACTTCAAGAACATCTTTGATAAGTTCTATGCTAACGGTAATAAGTACTTCTTCATTGAGATTGAGGATACTAACAGTGGCAAGCAGTTCGACCGTTTGGCTGAGTCTGCTAAGTTCCTGAACATGTCTGATTTCGTGAAATAATGGCAAAGAAAGCTTTATTAATGATTTTGGATGGTTGGGGCATTGGCGACCGTCAGAAAGATGATGTGATTAGCTGTACCCCAACTCCCTATTGGGACTATCTGTTGGCTAACTACCCTAATTCTCAGCTCCAGGCATCTGGCGAGAACGTGGGCTTACCTGACGGACAGATGGGTAACTCTGAGGTGGGGCACCTCAATATTGGTGCAGGTCGCATCGTTTATCAAGATTTGGTGAAGATTAACCGTGCCTGCAAGGATGGCAGCATCCTGAAGAACAAGGAAATCATCAATGCTTATAGCTATGCCAAGGAGCGTGGCGTAGGCCTGCACATCATGGGTTTGACCAGCAATGGTGGTGTCCACAGTTCTTTGGATCACTTATTCAAACTCTGTGACATTGCTAAGGAATATGGACTGGAAGGCCGTACTTTCATCCACTGCCTGATGGATGGTCGTGATACCGATCCTCGCAGCGGCAAGGGTTTCATTGAGGAGGTTGAGGCTCACTGCAAGCAGAGTGCAGGTGTGGTGGCTTCTATCATTGGACGCTTCTACACAATGGATCGCGACAAGCGTTGGGAACGTGTGAAGGTGGGCTATGACCAGCTGGTACACGGTGAAGGCAAGCAGAGCGACAATATGGTTCGTGCTATGCAAGAATCATACGACGAGGGCGTTACCGATGAATTCATCAAGCCTATCGTCAACAGCACTGTGGACGGTCGTGTGAAGGAAGGTGATGTATTCATCTTCTTCAACTATCGCAACGATCGTGCTAAGGAGATTACTACCGTGCTGACGCAACAGGATATGCCTGAGCAGGGTATGCACACCATTAAGGACCTGCAGTATTACTGTATGACTCCTTATGATGCATCATTCAAGGGTGTTCACATTCTGTTCGACAAGGAGAATGTGGAGAATACATTGGGTGAATACCTCTCTAACAACGGCAAGAAGCAGTTGCACATAGCCGAGACAGAGAAGTATGCCCATGTAACTTTCTTCTTCAACGGCGGACGTGAAGCTCCTTACGCTGGCGAAGATCGTATCCTGGTGCCTTCTCCAAAGGTGGCTACTTACGACCTGAAACCTGAGATGAGTGCTTATGAGGTGAAGGATAAGTTGGTGGAGGCTATCAACACCCAG
>JAEEGF010440864.1_pt1 | contig 14220 bp, 14 predicted proteins | sample 9134171 | NCBI WGS metagenome assembly JAEEGF01 (sample SAMN16246542, study PRJNA631951) | gut metagenome | biome: gut microbiome; feature: rumen; material: AP-attached | host: Bos | place: Iran: Karaj | collected 2018-10
GGAATTCTTGATGACGCCATCGAATTCAATGCTGGAATGCAGATAAAGGTTGGGGTTGCAGAGCGCGTGGGAAGACTGGTTACAGCATGAATAATATGAATTATGGGAGAATGGTATGAAATCAGTATTTGAAGAACAGGTAGCAGTCGCTCAATGGCTTATGCATCCGAGCGAATTAGGAAAAATGCCAAAAGATGTAAGATTTACTAAGCAGTTCACGACAGCAGACGGCATAGAATGCATGATTTTTAAATTCAAGAAATCGCTTTTATCGCCGTGGCTTTTAGCTATAGCCAGTGATTCAGGGATATTCAGTGAGCAGCAGAAGTATAATCCTGCAACAGAGATTGAAGATGCAACAAAGCTGGTAGAATTTTTAAAACAGTACTGGCAGAACAAGGCTAAAGAACAGACTGACAGAGAAGAAAAAGCAAAAGGAGCAGGCGTGTTTGCTGCGTTTGCGCTTTTGAAGGAAGCGACCTGGAATGCTTTGGAATTTGAAAAAGCATTCGAGGATGAATGGGGAATTACACTTTCCGACAGTGAATCTACTGAGTCGGGAACTAAGGCATACTCCGTGCCGGAGTTAGGCGCCAAGGCTATTCTGGCAATTACACTTGTTGAAGCGTCCGTGCCCGGTGGGGAGGCAGAATACAATGCACAGTACAATTACTTATGGAAAGATGCTGTACAGGTTGCCAAGTCGCATAAGGCACATTTGATCGTCTCGGTTTTGGGAGCAGATACACCTAAAGGTGGAGGAGCGCTATTTGCTATGGCATTATCCTCAATCTGTCACAATGAGAATACTTTGGGCATGTACTACAACAATGTTGTTGTTCAGCCTAACTATATTTTTGCCGGTGCTGAGTTTCTTAAGATGAAGCAGTTTCCGGTGCTGTCACTGGTCTGGATTGGGATTGTTCAGTCAGAAAATGGTATAAGTGGCTATACTACAGGATTAACTAATCTTGGAAAAGATGAAATAGAAATAGTAAATGTGAGAAAGAGCCCTAATGAGATTCGTGATTTCCTTCAAAACATTGCCTCATATGTAATTGAAGAAGACGTTATTCTTCACGACGGTGAAACCATAGGTGCAGATAATACACAGCGCCTAAAAATAGTAAAGAGCGCAGGGGTCAATGTGAAGGGCGAGAGCCTGAAGATCCTGTATCAATAAAGCGTAGGGATATGGGGATTATGTATTAAGTAAAAAGGAGGGTTATGTAATGTTAGAGGTTGGAACTAAAGCTCCGGAGTTTGAACTCCCGGATCAGAATGGAGAAATGCATTCACTTAAAGATTACAGAGGTAAGAAAGTAATTCTATATTTTTACCCCAAGGATAATACTGCAGGATGCACCAAGCAGGCCTGTGGTTTTTCTGAGAGATATCCTCAGTTTACGGAAAAGGGTGCTGTGGTACTGGGAGTAAGTAAAGATACTGTAGCGTCACATAAGAAATTTGAGGAAAAGTATGGTCTTGCTTTTACGCTTTTAGCTGATCCTGAGCGTAAGGTAATTGAGGCTTATGATGTCTGGAAAGAGAAGAAAAACTATGGAAAAGTATCCATGGGCGTAGTAAGGACAACATACCTGATCGATGAAGAGGGTATCATTATTAGAGCTAATGATAAAGTCAAGGCAGCAGACGATCCGGAAAAGATGCTTGGAGAACTGTAATGAGGATAATCCTTTCCCCCGCCAAGAAAATGAATGTTGATACCGATAAGCTCGAATGTCAGGGACTACCTGTGTTTCTGGAGCAGACACAGGAAATTCTTGATTGGCTGCGGGTGCAATCATATGAAGATCTGCAGAAATTGTGGGGCTGTAATGACAGCATAGCAGAGCAGAATTTTAAGCGCATAAAGGAAATGAATCTCGGAAAAAGACTCACTCCCGCTATCCTGTCCTACGAAGGGATTGCCTTTCAGTACATGGCCCCGGCAGTTTTTGAGGACAGCTCTTTTGACTATGTTCAGGAGCACCTGCGAATACTGTCAGGGTTTTATGGCGTTTTAAAGCCCATGGACGGAGTGACGCCCTACAGGCTGGAGATGCAGGCCAAAGCTAAGATTGGCGGGCACAAGGATCTGTATGATCTGTGGGGTGATCGTTTGTACCGTGAAGTGAGGGATGAGTCCGGTGTCATAGTCAACCTGGCTTCCAAGGAGTACTCAAAGTGTATAGAGAAGTATCTGGGAGCAGGGGATCACTATGTAACGGTGACCTTCGGTGAGATGGCAAAGGGGAAATTCGTCACCAAAGGAACCTATGCCAAGATGGCCAGAGGCGAGATGGTTAGGTTCATGGCTGAGCGCGGAATAGAGGATCCGAAAGATATCAGGTCTTTTGACAGACTTGGATATGTATTTAGAGATGATCTTTCAAGCGACAATGAGATTGTGTTTGAAAGAAAAATGGTCCCTTGACTCCGTCCCTGGGGACCAATTTGAAAAAACACTTGCGTTACGACTAAAATATGATACAATTACATTGCGCACAATGTAAATTTGTATGGAGGTCATTCTATGAGTTTTCTTGAGGATGTAAAGACTAGACGCAGTGTCAGAGCATTTGATGGCAAAGCGCCATCTGCTGAGATTATTAATGAGTTAAAAGAGTATGCGGAGAATATTACAAATCCATATGGAGTCAATGTAAGATTTGTTTTTCTTGACGCTAAGGAAAATGATCTCTCAAGCCCGGTATTATCAGGAGAGACATTATATGTTTCAGCTGTAGTTAAGAAGGCGGAGCATTTTGAGGAGGCTTACGGATATGCATTCCAGAAGCTTCTTATGAAGGCTCATCAGCTTGGTCTTGGTACGGTCTGGATTGGTGGAACAATGCCAAGAGATAAGTTTGAGGCAGCATCAGATTTAAAGGACGGAGAGTACATGCCATGTATGAGTCCGCTCGGTGTCACAGCAAAGAAGATGTCAGTTAAGGAAGTCCTTATGCGAAAGGGCGTCAAGGCTGATACAAGAAAGGCTTTTGAGGAGCTTTTCTATAACGGAAGTTTTGCATCACCTATAACCGAGAGCGCATCCATGGGAATGGGACTTCATGACACCCTTGAAGTAGTACGTTTTGCTCCTTCTGCTGTGAATAAACAGCCTTGGAGAATAGTTATAGCGGACAGGAAGGCATACTTCTTTGAAGCACATGACAAGGGATTTATTACACCTGATTATGATCTTCAGAAGATAGATATGGGCATTGCGCTTTACAACTTTGAAACGCAGCTTCTTTCAGAAGGAAGAACAGCTGAGCTTTCATGTGAAAAGCCGAGAATTAAAGCTCCTGAAGGAATGGATTATATAGCAACTATTTCGTTTTAATTCATGAGGATCTACAAATGGTTTTATTTAATATCTTTGTAATTTTGACAGGACTGCTTTATATAGCAGTCCTTGAACTTTCTAAGAACATGCTTATCGGCTGGGTTATTGGCATTTTTTCTATCATAGCCCTTCTTCTTTATCGGGATGTCTTTTACAAAAAAATCGGAAGTAAAAAGAATACGCTGATTCTGCTGCTGGCCTTTGCAGTAATTCTGGCAGCAAACATCTTTTTGACAAAACCTCCTGTTAAAAGAGTTCCGGCAGTGGATAACAGAAATCCGGATGTCACTGAAGTAGTGGAGATAGAGCAGGGACAGCTCACCGGTGTTTATAACAAGGATCACTCAGCCAGAGTCTATGCCGGGATTCCTTATGCCAAGCCTCCTGTCGGGGAGCTTAGATTTAGAGAACCTCAGAAGGCAGATGGCTGGGATGGTGTAAGAGCCTTTGATCATTTCGGACCGATGGCTATGCAGACAAGAGGATCGGTTTTGTATGATTCCCTCTCTCACATTCTGGGATGGCACGATTATCAGATTAAGTTTGGAGACGAGTATGTGGAGGAAGTCAGTGAAGACTGCCTTTATGTAAATGTCTTTACCCCCGGAGAAGACCGGGATGAACTTCTTCCTGTTATTTTTTATGTTCATGGAGGTTCCCTTACAACAGGCCAGTCCTCATATACGGAGTACAGGGGTGAAGATCTGGCAGCCAAGGGAGTTATCTTTGTAAACTTCTCATACAGGCTTGGAGTATTCGGATACTATGCAGCTGATGATCTTAAGGCTGAGTCTCCGAACGGTACCACCGGTAACTACGGACTTCTGGATCAAATTGCAGCCCTTAAGTGGGTATATGACAATATCGAAGCTTTCGGTGGTGACAAGACTAAGATCACTATTGCAGGTGAGTCAGCCGGTGCATCGTCAGTAAATGCTCTGTGTATATCACCATTGACTGAAGGGCTTTTCAGATATGCAATAGCTGAGTCCAGTGGTATCGTGGCAAAAGAGCCTTTTCACACCTTCAGGGATTATGAGGATGCTGTTGCAACAGGAGAAGAAGTGCGAAATGAGTTTGGCGTTTCTTCATCTGCAGAACTCAGGAACATACCGGCTTCAGAGCTCCTTAAGACAAAAACGCACAATTCGTCCATGACTGTTGACGGATACGCGATTGTAGAACAACCTTATCTCACCTATGAGAAGGGTGAGAATCATGAACAGGCTCTTCTCAACGGCTTTAATGCAAAAGAGGCTGACGCATTTCTCTTGGGTACCGAGGCTACAAGAGAGAATTATGAGGATCTCATCGCAGAGGACATGCCGGATTATGGCGATGATATTGCGGAAGTTGTGCCATGGAATCTGCCTCAGAGAGATCAGGCTTTTATAGTAGATGCACAGGGTGAAGCCAAGGGGGCGCTTAACGTAGCTTATAGTGCCATGTGGTTCAGCTATTCACATTATGTCTGGAATAATTACATGGTTGCCCAGAACAGACCTGCCTACGAATATTACTTCACCAAGACCAATGACATGCTCTCTAATTACCACGCAGGCGAGATTCCTTATGCCTATGGTAATCTTAAAAGGCATCCGGGACTGTACGATGAAGCGGACTACAAGCTATCTCAGATCATGCAGAGCTATTGGGTGAACTTCGCATATAACGGTGATCCTAACGGATATATCCTTAATCCTGATGGCTCTTCATCCGGAGAGGCGCTTCCGGTCTGGGAGATGAGAGACTTGGGTCAGGACAAGCTTTTAGAGCTTGGAGATGAGATAAAAATGACGGATGATCCCAACATGGAGATATACGAAGTCATCGATGAATTTATGGATACAAGAGAAACAAATTAATAGCATTCAGAAATCAGCCGTCAGTATTAAGAAACCTTGATACTGACGGTTTTTTAAATGATGTGTTATTATATGAACTGATAAAAATCCAAGGAGCAAACCATGAGTTCTAATTTTAATAAATACTTTGAATCTGACGGAAGCCTTCGCCAGGGAGTTTTGGAGAAACACGTCTGGCTCCGTTATCTTACATGTACAGATAACGTCTATGTCAATGCCGAGAGATTATCAAGTATGAGTAGTCTTTCAGGTAAAGAGACTCTCATGTATGTCATAAGGACCCTTGATATTCTGGATGAAATTCAAGACAGGGACAATCTGAGTGACAAGGTAAAAGAGCTTGTCGGCACTACCCTTAAATGGTCGGAAGTAGCAAAAGGCGGACTTTCCAAGGAGAGGGAGACATGGACAAAAAAGGGTTATCCGCTTGATATCCACAATATTGCTTCCGCAGAGATCTATAAAGATGTGACCGGAGATGCAGGAATTATCTATACTCTCATAAAGACACACGGAATAGTAGGCCAGTGTATAAGAGGAGAAATTTCTGTATCAGCCAATGCACCTCTCATTGGCCTAAAGACAGAGGAGAAGAAAACCATTTTTATGGCTCTCAACGAGTGCATCATAAGAGCAGCCGGCGAAAATATCTGGAAAAACAACAAGAAAAGTGTTGAGTCTTTGGTAGACAGGATCATTGCAGGAGATTTGTCAGAGTTTTCATCTCAGTACAGGCTTCAGAGACTCTGCCCCGGAGAGATAGAGTTTTTTGAAAATGACATAAAGTTTTTTGAAGAGAAAATCTTCCCAAGATTTGAGCTTTGGTATTTTGAATCGGCTCTTTCTGATTTCAACATGTGTCAGATTAGGGTCATTCTTGCCAATACACTTGAAGCGATAAACAGGTCAGGAAAAGAGGTTGAACACCTTAATTTCAAGCCGCTCTCTGACAGTCTCTACTACGACTACGAGGGAAGGAAGCACGTAAATATCTACAAGAAGAGGATAATCGAGAAATACATTCTTGATGCTTCGGTTCAGAATGTAAACATAGATGTTAAGATTGAGAACGGCTCAGCATTTGTGGACTTTAAGTTTTCTCCTGTTTGCGAGAAGCTCATTGATTTCTGTGTGGAAGCGGAGAGGAGCGGGCTTCTCACATTTGAGAAGAGCATAATCGTTCTCTACGATATGTTTGGCTTCAGGCGCGATGCCTTCGACAGACTTAACAATGAAGATAAATATCTGAAGACCATGAATGATGTGACCTCAAGCACCAAGGACAGCATCATTGACTATGTAGTCGGAGATAGCATAGTAGATGTTGGCTCCGGCGGAGGAATCCTTCTTGATAAGCTGGAAAAGACTTATCCTGACATGAAGGTTATCGGTACAGACATTTCAACTAATGTCATAGAGACTCTTAATCAAAAGAAAAATCGCGACGGCCATAAATGGGAAGTCAGGGTACATAACTTTGTTGATGACACTATGGATCCCAAGGTTGGCAGCATTATCTTTTCCTCAATACTGCATGAGATATACTCTTATACGGAGACTGAGAACGGAAGGTTTGAAATTGACAGCGTCAGGAAAGCCCTTCGAAATGCCTATGATAGTTTAAACCCGGGCGGAAGGATAATCATAAGAGACGGCGTTAAGACTAAGGGCTCATATCCTATGAGTATCAGGTTCAAAACTGCATCAGGCCTGGATTTCTTCAAGAATTACGTAAATGACTTCAAGGGGTTAAAAGATATTCCGGAAGAAAAAAAGGTGTCATCGATTGACGAGAAAACCCTTACTGTAACCGGTGATGTAAACTTTATAAGAGAGTTCCTGTATACCTACACCTGGGGATCTGAGAGTTATGCCCACGAAGTACAGGAGCAGTTCGGATATTTTACCCTGGATGAATACAAGGAATTTTTCAAGGAGATGGGGGCTAAGATAATATTCGCAGAAGAGCTCCTGGAGCCCGGATATCCGGATAATCTGAGTAAACTTGTGGAACTCCTTGATGAAAACGGGAATCCTGCAGAATATCCGGATTCCAACTGCATAATCATAGCTGAGAAATGACGGATTATTTAAATTCATCCGAATAATAGGGAACTACAAGGTTTTCACCGGCATAAATGGTTCCTTCTTCATCAAGATTATTTATAGCGCAGACTTCCCTGATGTAGGAGTCTGCGTTTTTGTATTCTGAGGAAATGTAATCTTCTGCGATGCTGCTCAGAGTATCGTCACTGTGAATGGTAATAGATGTGTAATACTTAAATCTGCCGTTCTCAGAATGAGCTGACAGAACAAGCTTCGTTCCAAGAAAAGCAAAAGCAAATACGATGATTGCAATAACAAGTGCCAGAATGATTCTCTGGCGTCTTACTATGCGAAGACGTCTCTTTCTGTTCTCTTCGATTCTGATCTCTCTGTAAGCTGTATATGCTGCATCCATAAAAAACACCTCCTTTGCGATGATTTGATTTTCGCAAAGGAGGTGTCCTATTGTTTGGACTCATTCCCAAAACAGTTCGTCTAAAGTCTTGCCCAAAGCCTTGCATATTGCGATGCAGAGATTGATGGTGGGGTTGTAGTCACCCTTCTCAATAGCGCTGATAGTCTGCCTTGATACGCCGCAGATGGAAGCAAGCTGATCCTGTGACAGGTCCATACCTGCTCTTGCTGCCTTAAGTTTAAGATTTTTCATAGATCAGTCCTCCTCATTTCCTTTTGTTGCAAAGCACTTTTTAGCAAGGGCACAGATACCTATTACTGCCATCCAGACAAGAACTATTACATTAAGAAGTGGCAATGAATTGAAGCCCTCTTTTGAAAGTGATCCGTTTGCTAAAGCGGCGATAACAGGGATGAGATTTAAAGCTACTGCAAGAACGATTATAGCGGTATAGCGCTTGCGATTGTTGTTAAGTCCCCAGTAAACTCCGTTCCAGATGCTGTGTACGCACAGAACTGTGAAGCCGATGAGCAGTACAATAAAGTGTACAAGATATCTTTCAATTGCAAATGTGATACCACCAATCTCGAGAATAGCCAGAAGTGCTTCCAAAAAAGCCAGTGTATAGAAACTGTACTTGTATCCGAGACCCTTTATTGCTTCCTGTCTCTCATCATACTGTGTTTTAAACTTGTGGTCTTTGTTGGCAAACTTAAGAAGTATTGCAGCAATTACAAGACCAACCATTAATCCAATTACCATTCCAAAAGATGCTGTTGCGTTCATTATATTTCTCCTCCTAATAAAGAATGAAACTATGTTTATATGTGAACTATTTATCTGTCAGCTGATAATCATATAATAAAACCACAATAGAATAATGTCAAGTATATTTGACAAAAATCTTTTCAGAATATCAAAATTCATATCAAAGACCGGGAAAAACAGGCAGAAAATGGGCGCAAAAAAAGAGCTGAAAGCCGTAGCCATCAGCTCTTTTGACGTATTATCAATTGATGCTTTTAAATGTTTACAAACTGTTTTGTACTGTCGTTAAGTTTCTCTGTTACTTCATTGGTTATATCCATTGAAGAACTGATACCGGAAATCTCATCTACGATATCCTGAGCGTTGTCAGCAGACTGACCTATTGCATCGGAAGCTTCGCTTACGGAATCTGAAATCGAAGATACGGAATCTGCCATCTGATCCATGATCTCATTAAGGTTTGTTGTCTGCATTGAAATGCCATCAAGCATCTCGTTGATGATCTTAGCGGTCTCTTCATATTTAGCGCCTGTTTCAACAAATGCGTCATAGTCGCTGAGCACGGTAGTATTGATGAAATCAAGAACCTGCATCGCATTATCGGCAAGGGACTTAACTGCTGTGGTAACTTCGTTGCTGATATTCTGGATGTTTCCGGCTGTCTGTCTTGAATTGTCGGCAAGGGAGCTGATCTCTCCGGCAACAACCGCAAATCCTTTTCCTGCCTCACCTGCTCGTGCAGCCTCTATAGAAGCATTCAGAGCAAGGAGGTTTGTCTGTGATGCGATATCAAGGATAACGTTGGTAAGCTCGGCAATCTGAGATACCTTCTCACTGTCTTTAACTGACTGCTCAAGTACTTTGGAGAGGTCTTCCATCTTTGTACCGGTGTTCTCTTTCTTGCTTTCGGCTTCGTTCTTGATCTCAATAGCTTCAGCTCTGATCTCTTCAGCCTTGGCTGTTCCGTCTTCAACACCATCGTTGATATTTCCTGTAGCTGTCTTAATGTCATCAAGCTTTTCGTTCATAACCTGAGTGGTTTCAGCTACATTCTGCATGCTGGCTGAAAGTTCTTCAAGAGCAGCTGATGTGTTGGTGATATTATCGCTGGCAAGCCTGATCTGATTGGACATATCTTCTGAGGAACTTGTAAGGGAAATGGTTCCGTCTTTTACATCCTTAAGTACAATCTGAAGAGTTTCAATAAAGAGGTTGAAACCATCTTTTATATGAACAAGCTCGGAAGAAGTTTTAGTCTTAAGACGAACTGTCAGATCACCCTTATGGGATTTGATATCGGAGATCATAGCGCTTATCTCATCGGCTATGAGGTTAACCTTACGTCCAACCTGTCTGTAATTCCATACAAGGAATCCGATGATGGCAATAATGTAAATAATCATCATTATATTTACAATGCCAACAGCTCCGTTTGCGCGCTGCATAACAAGTTCCTGAGACTGAACCTGAACTTTAGCGACTTCATCGTTAAGGATAGATAACTGATCTTTCATTACAGCAAGTTGTGTTGAACACTCAACAAATACAACCTGGATAATGGAATCTACATCTGCTTTCGGAGCAGCGTCTATTACCTTCAAGTATCCGGCTTTCCACTCAGCGTAGTTTTGATCCAGAGTCTGCACGGCGGTAGCAGCATCACTGCCGGGAGTTGTAAGAGTATTGAAAGCGGATTTTATACCGGCTATAGCATCATCCATTTCTGAAATACAGTTCTGCATCTCAGGGACCTTTTGCTCTATTTGGCCCATTCCCGCAATAGTATCATACATGGCAGCCATTGCAAAACCGTCGTTATCGACGATACGCATATCAACATCAAATGTGGAGATGTCATTCATAACACCTTCCACAGTGTTGGCTGTCTCAATAGAACTGTTTGCGATATTCATCATCTGCGTGGTAACTACAGCGATAGAAATAACAAACAGTATCAGCAAGCAGGCATAGCTGATAGAGATCATTCCTGCAACTGTTTTGAAAAACGGGATTCTCTTAAATGTTGAAGTTTCTTTTCGCGCGGTTGTATTTGCCATGGTAACCTCCTTAACATAAAACATCTTCACAGTATATTTTATCGCTTTTTAGACTATATATGTATGTGTTTATGCTAATTTTACACATTATTACCGGCGAATTTATAAAATATAAAAAGAGGATTGCCAAATTATTTGGCAATCCTCTCAACAACACGAATGAATAATTATCCAAAATATCTCTTAAGGAGACCTGCGAAAGCTTTACCATGTCTTGCTTCATCTCTTCCGATCTCATGAACTGCATCATGGATGGCATCGAGATTAAGCTCTTTTGCCTTCTTAGCAAGATCAGCTCTTCCCTGAGTTGCGCCGTACTCAGCATCAGCACGGAGCTCGAGATTCTTCTTGGTGGAATCTGTTAAAACTTCTCCGAGGAGCTCTGCGAAGTGAGCAGCATGCTCAGCCTCTTCCCAGGCAGCTTTCTCATAGAATGCTCCGATCTCAGGATATCCCTCACGGATAGCTACACGAGACATAGCAAGGTACATACCTACTTCTGTGCATTCACCGTTGAACATTTCACGAAGACCGTCTTTTATCTCATCAGGAGCAGAGCTGGCAACACCGAGTACATGCTCGCATGCCCAAACCTTCTCGCCTTCCTGCTTTGTGAACTTCTCAGCCGGTGCCTTACATACAGGACAAGCCTCCGGAGGAGTGTCGCCTTCATGAACATAACCACATACCTGACATACCCATTTCATAATAAGAAATCTCCTTTCCTGCGCATTGCGCTTAAGTGTATAAATACACAAATAACTGCCGTAAATTCAGAATATCACAAAGAGACAGAAAATACTCTTTATTTTATAAATATTTAAGAAACAGATTCGTAATTGTTTGAAAATTAATTTCATTTCGTTATCAAAAATGCGATATACTAGTAAGTGGGAGAATTTTATGTATGGAGGCTGCACATGAATATCGTAAGTGAAAAAATTAGAAGTAGTTATGATGAGCTGCCCTCTTCCGAGAAGCTGGTGGCAGATTATGTTCTGGAACATAAGGACGCGCTCTTTAAACACCCAATAAAAGAGCTGGCGGAAATGTCGGGGACTACTCAGGCAGCCTGGACAAGATTTGCTCAGGCTATAGGGTATGATGGCCTGAAAGACCTGAAAAACGCATATTACGCTGAGGCTAACACAAACCTTGAAAAGGTAGGCGAGAATGCGCCTAAGATTGCCTTCAAGGATGTAAACGAATATACATCGCTGCAGTCAATTGCCGACAATATCTGTGCAACCAGTGTTCAGGCCATACAGACTACATACAGACTCTTTGCAGCAGAAGCTTTCAATGATGCAGTTGAAGCGATCATCGGAGCAAAGCAGATACAGGTATTCGGTGTAGGTACTGCGGGAATAGCTGCTTACGATCTTTACTGCAAGCTTCTTAGAATACACTACAATGTCGTTTTCAATCAGGACCATCACATGAATCTCATGACAGTTTCCCAGATAGCGCCTGATGATGTGGCAATCTTTTTTGCGGACAATGCTAAAAATACCGAAATTATGCAGCTTTACAATATTGCAAAAGAGCGTAAAGCTGCTACAATAGCAGTTACAAAGCTTGGTAACAATGCTTTGACCACCGGCTGTGATCAGGTTCTTTTTGCAACCTCTCCTGAGATTGATAAAAAGAGCGGACTGAACAGTTCAAGATTTGCTCAGCTCTATATCGTAGATACGCTCTACACGGCTATTGCAAACAGGGACTATGAGAATATCAAAGAGTATTTAAAAGACTCCTATGATGTATTCCACAAGACAGCCAGAGAATAATAAAAGGAATGGTTTAAAATGGAAAAAATCGCTAGCTTTACCGTCAATCATTTAGATCTTGAGCCCGGAATCTATGTATCAAGGAAAGATAAGGTCGGACAGGAGACTTTAACAACATTTGACCTTAGAATGACTGCTCCCAACAAAGAGCCTGTCATGAATACAGCTGAGATCCATACTCTTGAGCATCTGGGGGCAACATTTTTAAGAAACGATCCTGAGTACAAGGATAAAACCATCTACTTCGGACCTATGGGCTGCAGAACCGGATTCTATGTAGTTCTTGCAGGAGACCTTGATTCAAAGGACATTGTCCCTCTTATCACAAGAATGTTTGAGTTCGCAAGAGATTTTGAGGGCGAAGTTCCCGGAGCAAGCCCCAGAGACTGCGGCAATTACCTGGACATGAACCTTGGAATGGCCAAGTTCATTTCAAAGAGATATCTGGACAATACATTATACGGAATAGATGAAAAGCATCTTGTTTATCCGGAATAAGAAGGAGAATCTATAGTGAAAATCGGCATTATTGGCGCCATGGAGGTTGAGGTAGAATCTCTTAAGGCAGCCATGACTATTAAAAATACAGTAAATAAGGCATCCATGGAGTTCTTTGAAGGAACGATCGGAACTACAGAGGTTGTAGTAGTAAGAAGCGGAATCTGCAAGGTTAATGCAGGTATATGCGTTCAGATCCTGGTAGACACCTTCGGAGTAACACATGTGCTCAACACAGGAGTTGCAGGATCTTTAGATGCAAGGATCAACATCGGCGACATCGTACTTTCAACCGATGCAGCTTATCACGATGTTGATGCCACTATCTTTGGTTATAAGAAGGGCGAGATCCCTCAGATGGGAGTACTGTCTTTCCCTGCAGATAAAGAGCTTATAGAGAAGGCAAAGGCTGCTATAAAGACAGCAGCACCTGACCTTGGAGTATTTGAAGGAAGGGTATGCAGCGGTGATCAGTTCATTGCTGAGAAGGACGTCAAGGACTCCATTATAAAAGATCTCGGCGGAATGTGCTGCGAGATGGAAGGCGCCGGAATCGCTCAGGCGTGCTATCTCAACAAGATCCCGTTCGTTATCATCAGAGCAATCTCAGATAAGGCTGACGGATCGGACGTAATGGATTATCCGGAGTTTGAGAAGAAGGCTGCAAAAGACTGCGCTGCTCTTGTAATGGAAATGATGAAGTCCATGTAATAACAACAAAAAGCATATAAAAAAGGGAGCTGAAAATCAGCTCCCTTAATTTTTGTCTTCATTTACCTAAGTTATCAGATGTTCAAAAGCTTGCTGTACTCTGTAAGTGCTCCGTCTGTATCGTGAGCAAGAACCTTCTTGGCAAGGACCTTACCGAGCTGTACACCTTCCTGATCGAAGCTGTTGATGTTCCATACAAAGCCCTGGAACATAACCTTGTTCTCGAAGTGTGAAAGGAGAGCTCCCAGTGACTTGGGATCAAGCTCATCACCGATGATGATGCTTGAAGGACGTCCGCCCTTGAAGTTCTTGTTGAGGTTCTCATCCTTCTTGCCGCAGGCAAATGCTACGATCTGAGCTGCTACGTTAGCGCAGAGCTTCTGCTGGCTTGTGCTGCCCTGGATATCTACATCGTTCCTGAGCTGGCTGTTTCTAAAGCCGATGAACTGGAGAGGAATGATGTCTGTTCCCTGGTGAAGGAGCTGGTAGAAGGAGTGCTGTCCGTTTGTACCGGGCTCACCGAAGATAACAGGTCCTGTCACATAGTCTATAGGATCGCCGAAGCGGTTAACGCTCTTTCCGTTTGACTCCATATCAAGCTGCTGGAGGTGTGCAGGGAAACGGCTAAGTCCCTGTGAGTAGGGAAGAACTGCTGTGCTCTCGTATCCGAGAACGTTTCTCTCAAATACACCGATGAGGGCATCAAGCATTGCAGGGT
>JAEEGF011973957.1_pt1 | contig 14218 bp, 3 predicted proteins | sample 9134171 | NCBI WGS metagenome assembly JAEEGF01 (sample SAMN16246542, study PRJNA631951) | gut metagenome | biome: gut microbiome; feature: rumen; material: AP-attached | host: Bos | place: Iran: Karaj | collected 2018-10
TTATGTCGTTTTTTTATTTTTCCACTTTTCTTCATTATTGTTTAGCGTGATGCCTTGGAGGTCACTCTCTCGTCAACATCACTCTCTTTCGCTTTGCGGGAAGGCCGGACCATTTTCTTCCAAAAATCACCCATTACTTATCCAAATTGGCTTCTGGCTGTATCCTTTTCAAAAAAACTTATCATTATAACCTCTTGACTTCTCTAAAATAATATTGTAAGTTTGCGGGAATAAAACCTCACGATTATCGAAACACCTCTACACTCTAACGAACAAAATATGACTTTTATCAGTCGCGAATGGCATAAGAAACTTATTGCCAGTAAATTTCATATTGCCTTATTTTCCCCTAAAAAATCCATTTGGCTGCTGATTGTGCTCCTTATGATGGCCATCATGCCAGCCGATGCGCAGATAAGGCAGCGTATAAATGCCATCAAAAATGCCGACCCTCTGACCATTTCGGGTAGTGTCGGCGCATCGATGGGCATTGCACACAACAACTCGCCCACCTACTATTCCACGCCGTTTTCGTATTCGTTGTTCGGCAACTTCAACTTCAGCATCTACGGGTTCAACCTGCCCATCTCGTTCTATTTCATCAACAACAGCACCAACTTCTCCTATCCGCGACTGCCCGCCATTTCGTTAGGTATGACACCCACTTACAAGCGTTGGCGTTTCCATATTGGCACCAGCAGTCTGCACTTCTCCAACTACACCTATTCGGGCCTCACCTTCTTGGGTGCAGGTGTCGAATATCAAGGCAAGTTGCTACGTGCAGCGGCCTTCGGCGGCATCATCAACCGGAAGACCAACCTGCGGCAATACGACGACCGCAGCGCCTTCCAGCGTCTCTCCGACTCGCTGTTAGGGCTGAACATTCCCGAGTCGTCGCTACCGCAATACCGCCGCTGGGGCGGAGGTGTCAAGATTGGTGTCGGCAATGCGCAGAACTACATCGACTTGTCGGTATTCAAGGCTAAGGACCAGCTAAACACGCTACCCGAAGAGTGGCGCGACACCATCAAGGGCAAGGAGAACCTGGCCATTGGCCTGTCGGGGCGCTTCGCCATCCGCCGATGGTTTTCGTTCACCGCCAACTTGGGCGTCAGCTTCTATTCTGACGACATCCGAGACAGCATTCTCAACGTCAGCGAGAAATCACACAAAACCCTGAAGAACATAGCCTGGCTTTACGGTGTGCGCGGCAACTCCATTGTGCGTTTTGCCGGCGACGCAGCCATGAACTTCCACACCAAAATTTTCAATGGAAGCCTCACCTACCGGTTCATCCAGCCCGACTATGCCTCATTAGGAACCAGCAATTTCAGCCAGAACACGCACAGTTTGGGCGCCAATACCAATTTCAGGATGTTTAAAGGCAAATCGAACCTAACTCTGGTAGGCTACATACAGCGCGACAACCTGAATCACAAGCAGATGTACACCAACCAGGTGATCACCTACAGCATGAACTGGAACAACAACATCACCGAAAATCTGGAACTCGGCATCATGTACAACGGCATCAAGCAGAACCAGTATGACGGCACCTGCATAGTTCCCGACTCCATCCGCTTGAACCGCATCACCCACACGGTTATGTTTGCCCCATCCTACACTTTCTACAAAAACAACGACCACACCGTCTATGTTAACTTCGACTTTGTCCAGAATAAAAACCTGAATAAGAACTACTTCTCCGCTTCTGGCGATGTGATGACCATCTCGGCAGGCGCCGGCTATAACATCATGCTCCGCGCCATCCGCCTGTCATTGAATGTCGGCTACGACTACTCCATCTCGAAAAGCGAAGGCTACAATTACGACTCCCACACGTTGCATTACGGCTTGAGCTACAACATCATGTCGAAAGACAAACTCAACTGGAACGCTTTCTACAACGGCTCTTGCGGCTACAACATTATCAAGGATGAAGGTGCCAGCAACAATATCTCTGTCAGCAACTGCGTCGGCAGCACTTTCAATTACAATAGTGCCCACTCGGCCTCCATGTACCTGTCGCTAAGCAACTTCAGTGAAAATATTGTCATTGGCCAGAAGATTGCCACCGCCTTGGATTGCCGTTTCACGCTGGCCTACACATATTCCTTCAACAAGGTTGTCATCAAGAAAGGCGAAGGCAACAAGAAGAAGGAAGAACGCATGAACAAGAAGTTGGATAAGATTTTTGAAAAAAGTCAGAAAAAAAGAGCCAAACAACAAGAATAACATCTAAATCCCCATAACTATGAAACGCACAGCCACCTTACTTTTAGTCTTATTTATGGTTCTGATGACGGGATTGCGCGCCCAAATCACCACCATTGTAACACCGAAGGTTCAGATGTTTCCCTCATCCGGTCTCACCTACCTTGACGACCCAATGAGGTACTTTAATGTTTTCATGCAAAACACGGGGCCTGAAACAGAGCAGGTATATGTGACCATCACTGTATCGTGCTCATTCTCAGCCACGGGAAAGACCTTCAGTCTGGAAACGCCGAACAATATGGCACCTGTAACGCCATTGACTATCAGTGCGGGCGAGAACAAGCGGCTGACCTATATGGACTTCAAGACCGTGATGGCGCACATCACCGGCCGTGATGTCAGAATGCAGGGCATCTCATGGCAAGATGCGATGATGCTGCCCGAGGGCAACTACGAAATCTGCGTTCAGCCGTATAAATGGGATCATTCGGGTGGCGTGCCTGCACCTATTCCGGCTGGGGAACCGGGATGTTGCTACTTCACCATCTGCTATAGCGGATCGGCACCCGAGTTTACCTCGCCGCTAATTGGACAGAGTGCGGGCAATGGTATAGTCATCAACCCGCGCACAGATTTGAATCGCCTTAATTCGCGATTGAGTGATGCCGATGAATTGTCTGACAACCGCGCCGGTTCAAGCTACGCCACGCTCGATCCCACAAAAAAGATCATATTCACCTGGACAGGTGTCATCTCCAACTGTATCACCAACAGCAGCCTCAACTACCATTTCAAACTGGTGGAAGTGGGTCCGTTACAGAACATTCATGACGCTATTGTTCAGAATAAGGCCATCTTTGCCCTCAATGTCGGCTCCCAAACCACCTGTATCATAGATACAGCGAAAGACCTGCAAATCAAATTGCAACGAGGCCACACCTACGCGGCACAAGTGACAGCCGTCGCCAAGGACCCGAACACTGTCCTCCGCTTGGGCAACGACGGCAAGAGCCAGATTATCGCCTTCACCTGGGGCAAGGCCATCAACATTCAACGTCCTACAAGGCCCATTGTCACTACGGACTCCTCGACCTCCGACAACAAGGATGCCGTGCTGAAGACCATCTACAATCCTTACCTCATCTCGCCCGTAGTAGATGATGACGCGGCAGATGTGCTGACGAAAAACTATCCGGAAGAGAGCAGCTACAGACCTGCTAATACACTGAAACTGATTGACAACACCTATTATCAGATAAATCCCAAGTCGGACTTTCGCATTGCCTGGATGCCGCTACGTGGCGACTCGGGAACCTTTGTGGAGTATAAGTTGAACCTCTACGAATACATTGGCGGGGATGTCAACTACTCCACCACGCGCGCACCGCTCAAGACTTACCGCACGGATAAGTCGGCTGGCAATTTCGCCATCAGCAACACCGACTACATTGCGATGCCGGAGGAATGGAAATCGTCGTTCGAAAGTGGCAAAAAGTATTTCCTCGTACTGGAAGCCGCCGCTCACTATAAATACTTGCGCACAACAACTTACACCACGACAACAACCCCAGCTGGAGGTCTGCCCAGCACCTCTACCAGCAAACGATATATGGTTATGTCGGGCACCGAATTCTATTACACCAACGAGATTTTCCAATGGGGCATCGACAGCGGCCTGCTGGAGACGGTGCGACTGGCACAACTCTCCTACCCTGTGGACATGACGACAGCCGTGGCCGACTACGCCAAAGACGACCTTTCCATTGACGAAGTTTATAACGACAACTCGCTCAAGTTCAAATGGAGCCGCGCTGGGAATGTGGCCGTGCAAGATACTGTTACATACAACCTTATCATTGCCAAATTGCCCAAAGGCAGAATCCCTTCGCAAGTAAAGGACACCTTGCTCATATTCAAAAACATCACCGACAACGAATACATGAACGACCAGATTCGCGACTCGCTGAAATTGGGAGAAAAGTATATCGCCTTCGTTGAGACCGTCATCAAAAAGCAGAACAAGGCCGCCAGCGACTACATCATCCCCAACAAGGGACGCTCATGGCGGGCTGCCTTCAAGATTGTTGAGACCGAAGAGTTGTCGGCCGACTTGGACAAGAGCGTGAACTGCTACGCCGACATGTACGCGTCCATCAACAAGAAGGACACCTTGAGGCCGAAAGACATCGGCACCTTGAAAGGTAAAGAACTTAAGATGAACAAGTTCAAGGTTGTCTTTGAAGATGTCCAACTCAAAACCGACACCATCAAGGATAAGAAGACCAAGAAAGTCAAAACCATCCGCAAGAGTTATTACGGCACGGGCTATCTGGTATGGCATCCGTTTGGATTTGACACCCGTATCAAGGTGCAGTTGGATTCCATCCTCTTTAACAAAGACTACGAGATCTTCGGCGGATGTGCCAAGACCCTAGCCTTTGATAACAAGTCGATGCTACCCATGGACTTTTCGGGCAAGATTGGCGAAAAGACAGAGAAGGAAATCAACGACATGTACAAAGACATTAAAGACGACAAGGACTGCAAAGAATATCTTGATGCCTTTAATGAGATGAAGGGGTCGTATGTTTCGGTGGGCGGCCTGATAGGTATGGGCGACAAGAGAGAGAGTCCCGCCTTCTACCTGCCTTTGCGTGTCAACAGTCAAGACTTCTTCCTACCCTCTGATGGCAGCAACATCATGCTCACCGTCAACAACATGTACTTCACGCCCAAGACGGCGCTCATGAACTTGTTTGCCCTATTCTACAGCCATGAGGACAATGTATATATTCCTATGGTCGCCACCAACATCTGTATGGATCCCGACGATTTCCTCGCCGGCGCCGATGATGGCTTTGACCTCTATCTTGCCAAGAGCATCGAAATGTCGATGAAAGACGGTTACAAGATGCGTTTGAAAACCGCCTCCAAACTGGGTTCTAAAGACGACGGCACGGTCATCTCCTTCGGCAAGCGCGACGGTTACAAACGTGGCGGCTTCCAGCAACTGAATCTGGAATTCGAAATGGACATCAACGAAGATGGTCTGCTCGGCATCAACCCCAAGAGCGGTGTTCCGCAGAAGGATATTCCCGTAAAAATCAGAGCTATGGCACAGTTGCAAAGCTGGAGCAACTGGCTAGCGCGTGTCAGCATGGACGCTTTCGCTTTGGAAGATGCTCCTGAGATTTCGTTTGTTCCCGGCAAGGGCATCTGGTATGACCACTCCAACATAAGCAATCCCAACAAATTCCCCAAGGATTACAAGCCAACGGGAAGCAAGGACAAAGCCGGCAATACTTGGCAAGGCTTCTTTATGGAAGACCTGGGCGTGGTACTGTCGGACAAAATAAGCACTGCCTTCGGCACCGCCAAAGATGAGAAGAACACCAAGTCGATGTACTACTACACCTACGGTGCCAACGGACAGATAAAGGACTCGTCGGAAGTGTCTTACACCAAGGGCTGTCTGGGCTTCCACGCCGCCAACATAATTATCGACAGCGAAGGCTTTACCGCCGACTTCCGCACCCACGACTTGCTCAACGCCGCCACCGACAGAGCTGGCGGTTGGGCATTCTCGATTGACACCCTCGGCTTGAAAGTGGAAAAGAACAAATTCAAAAACGGCTATATCAATGGTACAGTGCAAGTTCCTCTGATGAGCGGGCGACTGCATTACAACTGCGTAGTGGCCACCGACCAGCTCACTTTCGGACTCAATACGCACAAGAAAGACACTCTGTCATTGGACATTTGGGCCGCTTCATTGGATATCCATCAATCCTACTTCAAGTTAGTACACCAACTTAAAGACAAACCCGCCACTGAACAGCAAACCGCTCAACAGCAGCAACAACAGCAGCAGCAACAAACTCAGCAAAACGCTGGAGACAATAACAATACGGCACAGAATCCTCCCAAGCCCAAGACTTCCATCGACTTGCAGTTGAATGGTGTCATCAACATCAATTTCGAAAAGATAGGTATCCCTGTAAGCTTTGCGGCTGTCAAGTTTGAAAAGCTGACTTTGCGAAACTATGCGGAGCAGAAAGATACTAACGCTAAACGTGTCGGCGACAGCGACTTGTGGTTCTACATGGGTAACTGGAGCAAGGCTTCGCCGCAGCACTACCTGGCCAGCGATACCCACGATGAAGTCATCAAGGGCAGCATTGGCAATGTTTTCACTTACTCGGTAGAATCTATCGACGGCATTGTTGACAAAGATGGCGACAAAGTCAAATTAGGATTCCAGACCGTATGCAAGGTTGGCTTTAAGACGGGTGGCGACACTGGCGACGCCTTCTCTTTGGATGCCACCTGCGGCTTTAAAGTCTGGGGTAAAGTCAATTACAAGACCTGGGATGTTGACAAGAACGATCTCGGCGGCAACCTCGACTCGATACGCATCAAGACCGACTGCTTCTCGGTATTCAAGTTAGACGGAGCGATTGCCTGGATTGGCAAGGAATCCAAAGATCCCACCTACGGTGAAGGCATGTTCGGCACCCTGAAGGTGACCATTATGGACAAAGTGACCATCTCCATGGCAGCAGGCTTCGGCACCAAAGACGAGACCAAGTGGTGGTTCTTTGAAGGTGCCGGCGACGGATTCAAGGCTGGTATTGAACCGCTCTATTTCACCGGCCTCGGCGGCGGTTTCGCCTATAATATGACCGTCAAGGAGAATGCCAAACTGATTAACGCCAAGGCTCACGAGCTCATCTCCGACAAGACAACAGGCTCGCTGTCATCCAAACTCATTACAGGCAACCTCAGCGAGTGTGCCTATAAACCCCAAAAGGACAGCTGGGTAGCCAAAGCGGGCATCAGCATGCAACTCTCTAACGAGAAAGTTATGAACGCCGACGGTATCCTTACCCTGCGCGTTTCCAAAGGTAAGTTTAGCGGCATTTTGATTGACGCCACGGCCTACGTTATGTCGAACGTCACCTCTACCGCTTCTGACCAGTCGGCCGAAGCAAAGAACAGCAATCCTCTGCTCGTTGCCCGTACCATTCTGGGCTACGAACAGAACGACGACATGCACTACTTCCGCCTCTCGCTGTGTGTGAAGGGCGAACTTGACCTGGCCAACTTCATCAAGGACAAGGCCGGTGCCAATAACTCGTTCAAGAAATTGGCCGACACGCTCAACTGCATGGGCAAGGACATCATGAAAGATGTTGCCTGCGCCTACGACCCCACTGAAGTGGACAAGAAAGGTAAAGGTCAGGAGGTTGGAGAAAAGAAGGGCGACGCTTCCGATGTTGAAAAGAATAAAGACAAAGACGACAGACAGTTGAAGTTGGCGCTCACCGCACAAGTGCCTATTGACCTGGAAATCAAAGCTTACAAAAAAGGTCACAAGCCCGCTTCTTGCCATAGCGCACTGGGCGTTGACTGGTATTTCAGCGTGGGCAAGCCAAGCTCGAAAGAAGAGCGCGTCATGTTCGACCTGAGCGCTGATATGATTGTTTGCAAAGCCGCGGCCGAGTTCACTTTCTACTTCATTACGGGTAACAACTTCGACTACTCGCTACCGCCGCTGGATCCCGAAGTGCAAGAATTCTTCTATGGCGAACAGAAGGTTAAGCAGGCCAAGAGTTCAGACTTGGATAAAGTGAACAGCCAGGGCGAGAAACTCGTTGCCGACTTTGGCGGTCCTAAGTTTGAAAAGGCTGGTGGTTTCGCCATGGGCGCCACCTTTAAAGCCAAAGTTGAATTTGAATTCTTCCTCTACGTGAAGGTTATGGCCGCTTTAGGCTTCGACGTGGCTTTGATGGACACCAAGGGGCAATCGTGCGAAGGCTACGATGAGATTGGTAAAAACAGCTTCTACGCCATGGGCCAACTGTACGCTATGCTGCAAGGCTCTGCAGGTATCAGCATCAACCTTGGCTTCTGGAAAGGCAAACTCGAGCTGTGCAGTTTGGGTATGGGTGCCCTGCTGAAAGGTGGTGGCCCACGACCCTCATGGGCTTTCGGTCTGTTGCGACTCAAGGCTTCGGTACTCAACGGCTTACTTAGCATCAACACCAGCGTTGACTTCAGCGTTGGACACGTCTGCGTACCCGGTGCCGGTGACCCGCTCGCCAATGTCAACTTCTTTGAAAGCGTATCGCCAGGACACGACAAGATTGAAGATGCCAAACTGAAAGAGAACCTCGTAGAACCTTTCGGTGGCGGTGTTATCGTATCCAACATGCCTTGGAATGAGGAAATTATCCTCTGCTCGGAAGAAGCCGACGCCAAGGGAACCTCCGCCCGTCGTTTCATCTTCGTAATGGAACAAAGCCAATGCGGCTACTCCTACTCTGAGGACGGCAAAAAGTGGATTGCAGCCAACAACGACATCAATATTACCAATTACAAGAAAGACAACCTCATTCAGAAATTCGAACATAAAGAAGGCGGCTTCCAAGCCAGCACCCTGCAAAAATGGCATTTCACCGCCCGCGCTTTCGAGTATAGAGAACCCCTCAAGAAAAACGGTAGCGTTGAAAAATACTATGATGTAACCACTTGCAAGACCAAAGGCACAGGTACCCTCAACCAGTGCAACTGGTACGATCCGAAATACGACAACGACAAGGATAATAACGTACATATCTTCCGTCAGGATACTACCATATATATTAAGACGGATGCAATGCCAGCCAGTCTCTACAACCAAGTTGTTTACACTTGGCCTTACAACGGTGACCCCGCTGTTCCCATCAAAGCAATTGAAGTCAACGAGACACAAGGCGGCGACATCTTCATCTATATGACCAAAGCGCGCCCCGACCTGTTCAACAAGAACACATTGGCCGAAACAGGCAAGGAAATGCAGGCATGGGCACTAAAAGGCTATGGTGGTAAAGACGGCATTATGCAATGTTCTGACATTACTTATGTTACTGGCAAAACTAACAGTGTCAAGATAAAAATGCCTGCCAACTTCATCGAAAAGGGCAAACCCTATATGGTGCGCATGGTTCTGGTTAACCAGAAAGATTACCAGTCGGCTCTTGACGTGGTTATGCAACAACAGCAGGTGTCCACCATGAGCACTTACGAACTTACAAGTCAGAACTGGGATCAGGTATATGCCTCACACTCATTTAGTTCCAGCACATCTTCAAGTGGTGGCAGAACGAATGTAACCTCCGATGGCGAACTGAATATCAAAGTTCCTGGCACAAGTACAGGCCCTGGCGGACTACAAATCAAGCATCAAGATGTTGTTGAATTGGAACGCGAAGGTGATATTCGCCACGGGCGGGAGGTTGGCAGCCTGCACGATATGGTTGGCAAAGATAACCTTGGCGGTAAACTCGATGGCTTAACTCATAATCTCGGCGGCAAACTCGACGATATATATGACAAAAACCACGGTACCATCGATAGAACCAGCGGCAGAAATGGCAAGTTGATCAACCCCACTGACAATCTCATTCGAGGACGTGGCACTTCCGCCATTCTGACTGACAACAGAATCAACGAAGGTGTTTTGAAAGGCTCCGAGCCACTCCTTAAAGGCAACGGCGGCGGTGGTCGCCCCATTGTCAAATCAGTAGGCCCGCCCGCACCGGAAGTTGACAACAGTCGCGTAATGATGGACAACCAAGATCGCAACACACAGATGGCCAATACCAACCTGCGCGCTACGGGCAACACCCGTTCAGGAGTCGTGCGCAGCGCAGGTCCTACACCTACAGGTGGCACTGGCGGCACCTCCAGAGCGATACGCAAAACATCCACCTCTATTAAGACTCCTGCTGTTGCTACAGGTCGAGGTGGCAAACAGTTGGCCGGCACTGTCAGCACGGGTAGTAGCGGAAACAAAGCCATTGCCCCTGCCGGTTCAAGAACGAGACCTTCCAAAGGGCTGGTTGGCACTCGCGTTTCTGGCAGCGGACTTGCCATTGCAACTCACTCAAATCATTTCTCAGGCTCTGTTCTAAAACCGACATCCAGCAGCCAAGACAATCAGCAGAGCGTAGTGGATGTCAGCGACTATCAATTTGAAAAACTGAAAGAAGACTACACCGAACAGGGCAAGGACACCTCCATGCTCTATGAAAGAACCTCTTTGGAGAAATACCACATTGCCTGCTCTATCGGTGATACGATTTATGACTTATGCTTCAAGACCGACGCCCAATTCTCAAACTACGGCGAGTTGTTTGAAAACATTATGGGAGCCTTTAATTCGGGCATCAGCTCTAACAACCAGCAGATTTCCACAACTAAGATTATCTTCCCCATTGCTTCCAGCACACTGCAGCAGAAATTCAACTGGTACAGCTACCTATTCACCAGCTACACGCCCGATGATCCCAAGCGGTACAACAAGGGCGTAACGTTGCCTCCTATTGCCACCTTCGTCATCGACACCGAAAAAGAGAGTCGCTCGCATGTCATGGCAAAACACTTCTTCCTTGCAAGGGAATTCGGCATTATGAAGGCCGTCACCAACTCTACCGCATCCGCTGTCACCAAGATACCTCACCAGAAGAGCTCTTCATTCCCCAACATGGGCAAAGGTGCCAACAAAGGCAGTTATGACGATATCACCTGTGAGTATGGCAAAGATTTCTTCAATGGCACCCGTGGAGGCATCATCGTTGACCCGCAAGCCAAATGGAAAAATGCTAATTACCGTTTGCTAATGCTCAATGCTGACGAGCGTTATATTGATTTCAACTACATCTCTGACTCATACGCTCGTGACCCCAACCAATTTGACGAGCTATTCCGCGGTTATTGGAGAATTCCTAATATGCTGGAAGTTTCCTCCGACCAACATAGTAAGACTCCCGTTATCACAACTGCTTCATTTGAAGAAAATTCATCTAAATATGAAGATAAGAACGGAACACGCACCAGCACTGTCACAGTCACCATCACCGACTACGCAACACCTACTATGTACCAAGATATCAAAATGTACTACAACTTCTTCCAGAAGTGCGTCAACATAGCCGTCTATCTGAACGGCAGAGGCTACAGCTATAAGACAGCACAGTTGAAGAAACTCTACACTAACGCCAAGCAGAACACTATCTTCCAGTTTGACAATGACTTCCCCTATCAGATTACGAAAGCAACTGTCATCACGCAGTATTTCCACAACTGGAAGGCCTTCTACGATAATCCCAGCAAGGAACTCAAACTGACCGAAGGTAACTACAACAACTACTATCACGCTGGCTACCTCTACTTCTGGTATCACCACAAGTATTGCAACAACTACCAAGGCACCAAGGGTATGACGGTAGATCAAGGCAAAACCGCTAACCGAGTTTCGCCATGGTACGACAATCTGAACAACCTCGGCAAGGGAGATAAGACCTATGTAAAGATTATATATCTAGACAAAGCCCGTCCCGATCCGACTTCATATTACAATACCGATTATGGTCATAACTTCTTTAGGACTGCCGATGACATTGCCGACCAAATCAACAGCAATCTGGCCGGTCAAGGACAAAGCATCAAAGACACACCCTTCCGTTACAACAACACTACTTCGTCGCACTGGCCACTCAACTACAAGAATGTCAACACCTACAGCACTTTCAAGACCATCAACGACCAGACCAAGGCCCTGAAGACCGTGGACGATGCTGACGGCTGGTTTGAATAATATTAATAATGAACGCTTTAACACATACTAATATGAAAAGAAGCACCTTGTTCCTGACCCTTTTGTTAAGTATGCTTTTTATGGGCATGCAAGCACAGGATACGACTCAGAACTTTACCAAGACTCACAAAGTAGTACTCATTGCGAGAGCCTACGGCGATAGTGTTGTTTTGCGCTGGGCGCCTCAAGACCCCGCCATCTGGATGTTGGGAAACAGCTACGGCTGGTATATCAACCGCTCCTTGTCGGAAAGCGAATTCAACCAGCAGACGGGAGAGAACCCCGAAGTGGAGAAGACGCTGAACTACGGCAAGCCCATCACGCCCTATACACTGGAAGAGATGCAAACAGCCTTCGACAGCACCAACTTGTTTGCCGGAGCCGCCGCACAAGCTTTGTATGGCAAAGGTGATGGTAAGGCCGACCCCAACAGTGGTTTCACCAACTATGTGTTCCGCAAGGACCAGGAGCAACACCAACGCCAATTCCTGGCCTACTTGGCAGCCGAAGGGCACCCCGACATTGCCACTGCCCTCGGTTTGCGCTTTGTGGATTATGACGTGAAGAATGGCCAATGGTACGAATACACGCTCTCCTCGCCCATTCCGGAAAGATTCGCCACCTTGTACGAGCCGAGCATCCTCGTGGAGAACAAGCCTTATGTGCGTCAAGAAGATGAGATGATGCCAGCGGTAAATATCAAGCAGATAGACGAGTACAGGGCCATCATCTACTGGCAACGCAACAAACTGTCGGGCTACTACGTGGAACGCAGTATGGACGGGCACAAGTGGGAAAAAATGAACACCATGCCTGTGTATGGCTACGACCCCGATGAGGGTGCCTTTGCCGTTCATGGCGACTATATTGCCAACATGATGTACGACAATGTTGTCTTTTTCGACTCGCTGCTGTTAAAACATTCTTACAAATATCGCGTACGCGGCTTCGATGCCTTCGGTGACTATCTGCCGTTCAAGGAATCGGAAAAATTTGAGATGATTGACGCCATACCTCCTGTACCTGCGGTCATCTTGGGTTGCACCCCAAAAGACAACATCACTTGTACCGTCTATTGGCAGAAAGACGAGCTGGAAGATGACTTCGACGGCTACGTCCTCACCTTTTCTGACTCTCCCGACGGTCCTTGGCAGAATGTTTCCGACGTCATTGAGCGCAAAGCCACCCAATACACCGACGAACAGGCAGGAGAACGCGGTCGCGGCTACTACCGTCTGTTTACCTTCGACAAGATGAAGAATGTATCCTTCTCAGGAACAGCCCTCAACAACATCGAGGATGTAATACCGCCCACCGCGCCCACTGGCTTGAAAGCGCTGGTGGACACCAATGGTATTGCCGTCTTCACTTGGGACAAGAATCCTGAGAAAGATATCTTAGGCTACCGTGTCTTCTTTGCCAACCAGATGGACCACGAGTTTGTTGAGTGCTCTAACGGCTTGGCTGAAACCAATGAATTTATCGACACCATAGATTGGCATACCATCACTAAATATGCATTCTATTACATTGTAGCAGAAGACTATAGTCACAACGTGTCGCTTCATTCCGACACCATTGCAGTGCCCGTGCCCGATAGAATCGCACCCACACCTTGCGTTTTGGACGATATCACCGTGGAAGGTAATGCCGTAGTAATCCGTTGGACAAAGAGCGCTTCCACTGATGTAATGTACTACTACATCTACCGCAAATTCAAAAAGCAGAAACAGTGGCAGTTGCTGCAAGTAGTTGAGCCGTGGCAGATTGCCGAGGCCGACCATATTGTCATGATTGACTATCCCGAGCCCTCGTCATCCATGTACCAATACTGCATTGAGGCCATCGACGACTTCCACAACTCTTCGGGCCGCGAAGGACTGGCCAACGCCTTTGTACGTGAAGCCACCGTACTGGACATTCCTATTGAGGTGAATGCCAACGTTGACAAACGCAATCATAAGGTAAACCTCTCGTGGTCATATAAATACGATGGACGTCGCGACCACTACGGAGTTATCTACCGCTCCCTCAACGACGGCGAGTACGTGGATATTGCCAACTTCCGTCGTGGCGAGACCTCCTTCACCGATGACAACGTTAAGGTAGGCGATCGCGCCAGCTACTATATCGTGCTTTACCTGGGCAATGGCCAACGGTCAACGCCATCGACTTCTGTGTCAGCAAAGCTATAGACTCAACAGTTTCATCGCACTGGCATAGATACGCGACAGTTTAAAGCGGAAACCACTGATATAAACAAACTTACCCTCCAGTTTGTCGATGAAATTATAGTTGGCAATGATGGATTGGTTGACCCTGAAGAAAAGTTCCGGTGGCAGTTTGTCCAGAAAATCCTTC
>JAEEGF010101515.1_pt1 | contig 14215 bp, 10 predicted proteins | sample 9134171 | NCBI WGS metagenome assembly JAEEGF01 (sample SAMN16246542, study PRJNA631951) | gut metagenome | biome: gut microbiome; feature: rumen; material: AP-attached | host: Bos | place: Iran: Karaj | collected 2018-10
GGCTGTTGACGCTCTCCTGGTAGGCCAGCTTGGCGCTCTTCACGCCAGCCACGCGGGTGCCAGTGGTCAGCAGCGGCACGCTGATGTTGGCGCCAACCATGTTTGGCGGCGTCATGTTCATGCCTTCCTCGCCGAAGTAGACCTTCTTGCTGTACTGGTAGTAGGCCGACAGGGTGGGGGAGAAGTCCATCCACGCCATGGTGACCTGCTTCTTGGCGAGCTTCTCGCTCTGCTCAAGCAGCTGGTAGTTGTAGTTGCGCGTGATGTCGAACTCGCGCCCCGTGAGCGCGGCGGCCTGGTCGATGTCCAGCACCTCGTCCATCGTGGTGCTCAGCTCCAGCTGCGACTCGACGTCGGCACCCAGCTGCAGCAGCAGTGTGCCGCGAAGGGCCTGTATTGAGCGGCGCGTGGCGTTGACGGTGCTGCGCAGCGAAGCCACCTGCACCATGAGCTTGTCGGCGTCCACCTGCTCGGCGGCACCCACGTCGACGGCGCTCTGGCTCGTCGCCGCAAGGCGTTCAAGGTTGGCAACGCTCGAATCGAGCAGTTCGGCAGTCTCTTGCATCACCAGCAGCGACACATAGACGCTGCGCACGCTGCTGCGCGTCTGTTGCTCGGTCTGCTGGCGTGTGATGTCGGCCATGTCGAGGGCTATGTCCTGCATCATGGTGCCCACCACCATGGCGCCGTTCAGGGCCAGCGAGGCAGTGACGCTGAAGGTGCCGTTGGGGTCCATAGGTATCTTGATGCTCATCATGCCGGAGCCCATCTTCATCTCATAGCCCAGCATGTTCTGGTAGTCGAAGCCTGCCTTCACGCTCGGCAGCATCGACGACAGCGTCTTCCATTTGTCGGCTTCGGCCTTCTTCACTTCGAGGCTCGCGTTCTGCATCGCCGCGTTGTGCTCCACGGCGTAGCGCTGCGCCTCCTCTAGGCTCAGCCGCAGGGTCTGCTGCTCCTGCGCCGCCGCAGAAACCGTCAGCGTCAGGCACACGGCCACAATAAATATTCTGCGATAATTCACGGTCATGAATTTCTAATTTCTAATTCCTGATTTCTAATTCCTGATTTCTAATTCCTATTTCCTCTCCGGCACAGGCTGCAGAGTTGCAATCTGCACCTTCATCTTCACTCCCGGGGCGGCCTCCACCACGGCGTAGGCGCCGTCGCGGCTCACGAACTTCACATGGATGCCGCCGGCAGTCATCAGCTCGTCGCCGGCCTTCAGGCTGTCGCGGTAGGCGGCCTCTTTCTTGGTCTTGTCGCTCTGCGGCTTGATGAGGAAGAGATAGAACACGGCGATCATCGCCACCACCATGATGGCTGTCTTCCAACCGTTTGCAATGTCTAATAATACCATATCTTTACTGTTTTTTTGTTTTCTTGAATTATCTTTAACGCCCATCCCGCAATATTATTGTATAGAAATATAAAAAAACTACCAAAAAAAAGCCTCCCCGTGGGTGGGGAGGCTCCAACAAACATGTAGTACAGGAAGATGAGGGGAGTGATGGAAGTTGGGGGGAGTTTGGGTGAGCGTCAGCCGATGATGCCGGTGCCGATGTAGCTGCTGTCGGAGACGAGGCCCTTGGTGTCGCGGCCGTCGCCGATGGCGAAGCCGTAGACGTGGACGGTCATGCCGGTCCAGCTGACGGGCATGCGCATGTCGACGGTGCCTTCGGTGCGGACGACAGGGGCCGAGATGAGCGCCAGGTTGGTGTCGGGCTGGTAGACGAAGACGTAGACTTTGTCGAGCGCGTCGGCGTTGGGGAGGTCGGTGGTGGTGCTGAAGCTGACGCTGATGCGGTTGGGCTCGGCGAAGGAGGCGTTGCCGAAGCTGGCCGGGGCGAGACTTCCCTGTGCGCAGAGGATGCTGCCGTAGTCAATCTCGGGCTCGCCGCCGCGGACGTAGACGGCCTCTTTGTTGACCTTGACGAAGTAGTTGAAGGGTGAGATGAAGGGCTTGACCCAGCGGTAGTTGTCGAAGCCGAGGTCGGCGGCGGACTTGAAGGCCTTGGCGAGCTGGACGAGGGTCTTGAAGCGCAGACGACGGTCGAGGACGTCAGCGGGGAGCTTGCTGGGGTCAGTTTTCTTGGGTTTGGCGGGCATAGCACGGTAGACCTGTTCGCCGTGTACGAGAGCGCCATAGACTTGGCCGATGCGGCCGGATTGTTTGCCGAGGACGGCACCTGTAGTTCTTGCCATAGTTGTGTGAGTTTAAGGGTTAAAGAAGTTTAAATAGTTTAAGAAGTTTAAGGGGTTAGTGTTATTTAACGGCGAATTTGACGAATTTACTCGAAGCTACGCAGGTCAATTGTGGGCGAATTACTCAAATTGCTACGCGGGTTTTCTTTTTCTCCCGCCTGCGGCGAAATCTATAAATCTTGTAGATTATTTCCGCCTGCGGCGGGATGTCCGGGTGCGGGGCTGGGTTGAATCTGGTAGATTTTTTTTAAGGTATCGCTGCTTCGCGCGATGGATTTTTTTCAGTTTTTGGGGGTATGAGATGGGTAGGAGAAGAGTATGAGAAGGGTAAGAGAAGAGGGGGTTAGTGGAGGAGGAGGGCGAGGGTGTTGTTCTGGGCTTCGGCGAACATGCCGGAGAGGGCGGTGAGGATGGTGATGGCGATCTGGATGATCATGCGCCAGGTTTCGGGTGGGAGTTTCTGTTTCATAGGGCTGGTTGTTGGGTTAGTTGAATTGGTTTCTCAGGATGTCAAAGAGCGCTTGGTTTGATTTCGAAATCTGATGCAAAGATACGACCGTTTTTTTGCGGTGGTGTGGGATTGTGGAGGATGGGGTGCGATTACGTGCGATGGCGTGCGATTATGGGGTTTACGGGGCTCCAATCCAGTCGACGATGGCTTGCACTTGGCGGGGTGTGAAGACCTTGTTGGTGGTTTCGTAGCCGGTCGACCGAAGTTCGTCGCAGAGCATGTCGTTGCGGCGGATGAGTGCCATGAGGTGGTTGACTGCCACGCGGGGCGTGCTGTCGGGGAAGTACAGCAGGGCGAGTTCTTTCTTGCTGTAAGATCTGATTTTGAATGTTTCCATTGTCTTTTCTGTTTTTTATTTTATGTTCGCCTGCTCGCTGCGCTCACGAGATCTGTAAATCTCGTAGATTTTTTCTAAGGTATCGCTGCTGCGCGCGATGGATTGGTTTTGCCTGCGGCGGTGAGGCTGACGCAGCAATACGCGAAGCGCTTAATTTATAAGATTTATAGATTTGACTTCGTCTACGCTTCTGCATCTCGGCAAAGCAAGCGAGCTTGCTCTGCGCTCTACTTTCGAAGCTCCCTGCCGCGTAGCGGCTAGGAGGTTTTGGAGGTAGTAGTCGCTGTAGTCTTTGCAGGTGGGAGGCAGTTGGTGGTGTTGGAGGCTGGGGAGGAGGTCTTTGAGTTGTAGGAAGAGGCGTTCGCCGGGAAGGTCGCGGTCGGGGAACATGTGATAGCTAATTGAGAGTTGAGAATTGAGAATTGAGAGTTGTTCTTTGTCTTTCTTCGAGAGCAAGGTGGCGGAGGGGATGGCTATGGCTTTGTGGCCGGAGGAGAGCATGGCCCAGCAGTCGGAGGCGCCTTCGGTGATGTAGAGTTCCTCGCCCTCTTTGAGCAAGTTGAGCACCGGCAGATTATAGATGCCGCACCGCGACCCCTTGGGAAACCTGAACCGCGGCAGCCCGTTAACGTTAGCGTTAAGGTTAAGGTTTCTGTTCTGGATGCCGATGAGGTGGCCGTCGCGGTCGTAGTAAGGGATCTGTAGCCAGTCAACGCCATTGCGGTCGCGCCAGGAGGTGAGGCGGCACCAGCGTACCACGCGTTCGTCCAGCCGCCGCTCCTCGAAGAGAAACCGCCTCGCCGCCCCGCTCAGCCACGGCCGCTCGAAGAAGCGTTCATACCGGCTCGCATCAAACGGCTTCGCCTCCTCTCGAACATCCTGAACCCTTGAACCTTGAACTCCTTGAACACCTTGAACCCTTGAAATCTCCTCGCCGCCAAGCCACGCGCAGGCCTCACGGAAGTCCTTGTGGAGGAGGTGCATGACGAGATCTATCGTGCCGCCGTGGGCGTCGCAGACGAAGCAGCGGTAGGTGTTCTTCCGCACGCTGAACGAGAGGGACGGGTGGTGGTCGTTGTGGAAGGTGCAGAGTGCTTTGTGCTGCCGCACGTCGAGCCCCAGGCGCTCCGCGACCCCCTCTATGGGTAGGTCGCGAAGCTGTTGGAGGTCTATTCTATCCATAATTTTCATTTTTCAATTCTCAATTTTCAATTTCCCTTCAGGTATTCGTCGGTTTTTGAGTAGAGGGCGGTTTGGTCGTTGTAGGTGATGAACTTACGGAAGACCCATTTGTGCAACTGATTCTTGGTCCCTTCCCTGCTCTTGCCCATCTGGGTACGGAGAGCTTCGAGCTGCAGTTCGCTGAAGGTGTCGGGCAGGTCTTCCAACATGTTCTTGGGGCCACTCCTGCCGGCTTCTGAAGTGCTGGTGTCGCCCTCTTTTAGCATGTCGCCGAAGATCTGCATTTTGCTCCAGATGTCGCGGTAGACAAGCCATTCTACGAGCTCGCCCATTGACTTTGTCCAGGTCTGGTTGTTGAGTACCCAGAGCACGCAGCCGGCTTTCCAGGCCGAGACTAGTGCACGCTTGGAGGCGTCCCACAGCACGTCATCGTCGGTGAGGTCGGCAAGGGTGGCCATGTCGGCAGCCAGCTGGTCGGTGAGTTTGTTCAGTGGGCCGATGACGAAGCGTCCTTTGCAGATGTCGAGTCGCACAAGGTACTCGTCGAGCTGGCGGTAGAAGTCGTCGGTGTACTTGCCTTGGCGAGGTATGCGACCGTCGCGAGAGGTGCGGGGCTTGTAGGAGAAGACCATGCGGCCGAAGGTGCCATTGAAGAGGTCGCTCTTATAGAACTTACGCGTTGCGAATGGGGTGCTTGAAATTGTCAGGTTGGCGCGTAGGATGGGGTTGCCGGTGATGCCGTCGGCCGTTGCGCGGAGGGCGCCAGCACGCTGGCGGTCATAGATGTTGCGCATCATCTGGCTTATCTGCTTGTGTCCACCGCACATGCGGTCGGCCATTTCGACCTCAGGCATATTAAGGTATTGCGTGCGTGCGCCAAGGGCTTCGCAGGCCATAGCGTTCTGGAGGAAGGCCGCCGAAGTTACGTCTGATGGCGGGAACCAGAAGGCTACCTCGGGGCGTGCCGGCTTCTCCTTGTTGGCGCTCTTGGTCTTCATCTGGCGCTGCCATTCGACGAGCTTCTTAAGCTCTTCTTCATCGTGAGCGCGGAAGTCGCGACAGATGGCCTCGACAAGGAGTGACAATTGGCCCTTGTTACCCCCACTTTCGGCCACAAGGTTGGCCATCTGGCCACAAGTTTCCTTCCAAGTGAGGTCCGGATACTGAAATTCAGAACCGCTCATATGTGCTCCAAGAGGGGGGAAAAGCATCGGAACGAGGGGTTCATACATATCTTTTGATGCCTGTGAGAGGAGAATTTTGATACATTCTGTACCATTTCCAAGGTTAGGCATCTTGGGTGCCTTGGGTTTTGTGATGTCGTATTTCATTGTTTGTTTGCTTTTTAGGTGAAATTTAGTGTGGGGTTTCTATCAACTATCAGTTCTATCAGTTTATTTTAGAGGGGTGTCATTTTCTTGATTTTATCCCTTTTCTTATTTATATATATCTTATTACTAATTAGTTATAAGTATTATAAGAGGGATTTTTGAAATTGAGGGGTGTCATTTTTAATTGATAGAACTGATAGCTGATAGATTCGACCATTGGTTACTTAGTCTTTCTTGAGCCTTTCTTCCCTACGCGGCCAGTAATCATTTTGTCCACCTTCTGGGCTATGGCGAGGGCTTGGTGGACGAGGCGGTCGGGCAGTTGCTTCACGAGCTCTTCCGGCAGGATGAAGCAGAAGTAGTACTTGCCGTCGCGGCCGAGGGTCAGCGAGCTGTTGTCCTCGCGGAAAAGCGGCGTGTTGTGTTTCTGCTTGGGGCGCTCGGTGATGTATACGTTGCCGTCGCGCATGCCCTGCACCTTGCAGTTTGCCACAAAAGGCTCCATTTCCACATATTCGGTGCACATAAAGTCGAGGATCTTAAGGCCGTTGTCGGTCACGCCCAGAGTCATCTGGCCTTCCATCGTCGTTGTCATCTCGGGGTTCTGGTTCTTTTTTGATTGCTTCATTGTTTTTTGAGTTTTTGGTGAGAGGAAGCACGGATTCTTTGGCCATTTACTCGAGAACATCCTCCTCGCCTCGACTCGGATTATACTTTTATTCTTGATTTCCTTTTTCGAACACGAATTGCACGAATTTTCCGAATCAGCTTTTCTTGTCCGTTTGAAATCACCGGCAAAGGTAAGTCCAATTTCCCACCCTGCAATGGACTAAAATGGACGTTAGTCCAACGTATAAATAATTCCCCGTCCTCCAAAACATAAAGGGGTGTCCCTCAATAGGAACACCCCTCGGCGGCTCTCACCACGTTAGTCCATTGGCGGTGGACTTTAGTCCAATGTTAGTCCGCAAATCTTATCGCTTTCCGTATCACCACAGCTATTTTACCCGTTTGCTCATCGCAAACATCGCTATTCTTGGATATATTAGTGAACTTCAAATCTTTAATCTCTTTCCCTCCCGACAGACAAAATACCTGCTCTGCCGTCGTGTAGTCGCTTCCAAGATATTGTGCCACAAACGACTTGCACATATATTTCGCCCTCCACGCAATCTTACGTGTCGGTGCCTGCCGGCTATAGGCGGGCCCTTTCAGCACCGCCAGCCATTCTTCGTCGCTCACCTCGCCATCGAACACCCCCACCTGACGTACCTTGCGGTATTCCCACTCCAAGTGTTTCAACCCATGCAGCACCGCCAGCACCTCGCGGTCGTCCCGCTGCATGTGAAAGTGGGGATAATCGTCTGTATGGTAGAATGTTGCCAAAACCTCGCGCCGCTGGTCGGCCGCCCTCTGGGTTAACAGCGGCAGCTCCGGAGGCAGTTGCGGCGACGGAGTTGCTCTCTCCGTCGCCGCCCGACTTTCTGTGTTGAGTGCTTCCCTCATCCGTGAGAAACACATTTCGAGCGTGCTAACCCTGTTTTCTAATTCCGAACGTGCTGGGTATCTGTCCATTATTGCGTTTCTATCTTGTGTCATACTGCTGCTGACATTGTATATCATAAAGTTAAACAAAAAGGAAATCTTCTGTTGGTGCCACAAAAGTACAGAGAAAGCGCCGACCGGCCAAGCGCTTTTTATCAACACGCAAGTTACGGAGACGGGGGTGAGGTCAACTTTCGGTCGGTCAGGTGGTCGTGACGACAAAAAAATAATTTGGCGAAAAGTTATCCACATATGAATAATACCGTATTAGAGATGTAAAAAATATGCATTTTATCGTATTATTTGAAAAAAAATTTTGCATTTTATCGTAATTCGGAATTTATTTTGTATCTTTGCATCAAAATTGAAATGCTATGATAGACGAGAAAGTAATACTTCAGGTACTGGCTGAACAACAGGAGGAAATCAAGAGCTACAGGCCTCAGAAATGGGTGGCTCGCAAGGAAGAATCGCTCTTCGAGTTCGACACCAAGATGGCACAGGTGGTGATAGGTGTGCGTCGGAGCGGTAAATCCACCATTTGCCACAAGGTGTTGCTGGAACGCGGCATCCGCTACGGCTATGTCAACCTCGACGACGACCGCTTGGCGGAAATGAAGACCGAAGACCTCAACACGGTGCTCTCGTGCGTCTATCAGCTTTATGGCACCGACATTCCCTATCTGGTGCTCGACGAGATACAGGATGTGGACGGATGGTACCTTTTTGTGAACCGCCTGCTACGCACCGACCTGCATATCTTCGTCACAGGCAGCAACGCCAAGTTGCTCAGCGGCGAGCTGGCCACACACCTCACCGGTCGTTATAACGAGATACACCTCTACCCATTCTCTTTCTCGGAGTATTGCCAATACCATCAAGTCGACACCCGGGGCATCACCACCAAGGCCGATGCCGACCGCAAGCGGGCTTTCATGGATTACATCCACGACGGCGGCTTTCCTGAGATGCTGGGACTTCGCAACAAGCGGGCCTACGTGCAAAGCCTCATCGAGGCCATCCTGCGAAAAGATATCCAGAAGCGCTTCAAGATACGCAACATCGAGGCATTGCGCAAGCTGGCGCACCACCTTATCAACAACGCCTGCCAAGAGGTCAACTACGACGAACTGTCAAGCATGTTGGGCATTGCCGACAAGACGGTGAAGAAGTATGTGGATTACCTCAGCCAGGCTTTCCTTGTACAGCTGCTTACGCGCCATTCCTTCAAAAGCAAAGAGCGCATACGCAACCAGAAAGCCTATATCGTCGATACCGGATTGCAGGGTAACCGCGACAACGCGCTGGCTCCCGAGAACCTTGGATGGCGGCTGGAGAACGTCGTCTATATCGAACTCCTAAGGCGCTGCGCCCACGATTTCCTGGACGTCTACTACCACAAGCCCGCTCCCAGAGCTAAGGAGATTGATTTCGCCGTTTGTGACCAGAACAAGACGGTGGAGCTGATACAGGTGGCATACGAGATTGACAGCCCTAAGGCCTACGACCGCGAGACCTCATCGCTCGTAAAGGCGGCGGACGCCCTCTCTTGCGACCGACTGACCCTCATTGCATTCTCACCTACACGGGAGATTGTGGTCGACGGAAAGACCATCCACATTGTTTCAGCGATGGAGTGGCTTTTGCAATAATCTTTTTGCTATTCCAGAAAAATTTCGTAACTTTGCAGTTCGAAAAAAGTCGGTTAATTATAACATAAAACAAGTGGGACGGGTGCCAGTCCCCGGTTCCAACTTCAATCATGGTGGTTTTGTTTTATTGTTTCCGGCTGCAAAAAAACAAAATATTTTTAATATGCACTAAAAAAAGTGCAAAAAATTACATACTGAGCACAAATTTTAGTGCACGTGGACGGGGTTAGAATCAAAGAAACGATGTCGACGATGTGATGCGCTACGGCATCGCGGTGTAGTCCAATCTACTCGTTCTACCTAACTATCAACTTCTTTACAATACCGCTGCCGTCGAGTCGCACGAAATAGACTCCATGCGGCAGACTACTTATATCAATGACGATAGCCCGACCGTTTGATTGCGTTGATGCCTGAGCGAGGACTGTACGGCCACTGACATCAGTCAGCGTAACTGTGCCAGTCTCTTTGGTCACAACAACAACCCTCGTGCTGGCAGGATTCGGGTAGATCGTGAAGGGCGTTTCATCCACCAACTCAATGCCTACACTATCCTGTATCCACACGAATAGGGCCACGATAGTGGTATCGGAGGTAACAAGGATATTGCGTGGAGTTTCTGTAACGCTATCGTCCCAGCCAAGGAACTGCCAGCGACCACCAACGGTAATGGTGTCTATAACCATATAGCCAATCTCAACAATACTGCTGTCGGGATAGCGTCCTGTACCATAGGTCTCGCATGCGCCAGGGCTATCGGTGCTAATAGTGACGGTACGCCAGACGGTATCGGGCACTGGGATAGGCGTCGTATCCTCCACGGCGTTGAAAATGGCCACGAAAGATGTGTCGCTGACCACCATGACAAGCCTCGGGTTGCTGCTGTCACCGTCATCCCATGAAGTGAACTCATAGCCATCAAGCGCCGTTGCCGACAGGGTCACCATGCTGCTGTCTGGGTATACACCACCGCCATCCGTGACGCCCATAGTGCTGTCGCATGTTAGCGTAACAGTGCGCCAGACGGTATCGGGTACAGGGGGAAGCACAGGTGTGGTGTCGCGGAAAACCTCGAGATTGTCAATTGCAGCATAGTTCTCAGCAAACAATGTAAACTGATAGCGTAGAGCTATACGGGCATTGGGTATTGTAACATCATGAAACCTGATAGTGTCTCGGCGGAAAGGAAGATGTTCAAAGAAAGTCAGGTTCCTCACAGGTGTGAACACCGTGTCAACCATATACCCCACAGAGAATATGCCATTGTATTGCGGTTCAAGATAACGCAATAAGAAATAATCAAAAGCCACAGACAATTCATTTATGTCGTATTCAAATCCCGGCAGAACCGCATAGGTAACAGTGGAACTATTGTTATTTGTACCAGCTTCTAAAACCAAAACCTTTGTCTCGACAAGTGTACCATCAAGATAATAGGTAAATCCATAGCCTCGCGGCGAAAGAAATTCATGTCCTGTCCATCGGGATTCCCAGCATTCAGGCAGATGTCCGGGCTCATGCGGTGTAAATAAATTATCAACAACCGCTACAGGTACCGATTCGAAGTCATCAAAATATGGAATGGCACGACGGTTGCAATCACTCACCTGTACATAAACCCAATCAATACGGCTGCCATATGCGTTTACCGTTGTCAACTTGATAGTGTCGGTACCCGGAACTGTATATAGCACGTGAAGCACAGAATCTGTCGCAACCATCTGCGCAACACCGTTATCTACCATTGTGCTTTGCCAACTGTACGTAAGACCTGTGGTGTCGCCATGTAACAGATGCGCCGTAAAGTCCACAGTGTCGTATACATAAGCAATAGATGGGCTTTCTATGGATATTTGGGGCACAGGTGTATCTAAGACCTCAATATTGTCGATAGCCACGCCCCAATATGAAGTTGAGTGTGACCATCGCAGAGCAATATGTACATTGTTGGCTGTTACGCCGAGGAAACTCACCGTATCACGGATGTAACTACCCGTGTTAGGTGTCACTGTGTCCACAACGGTGAAGACATCCCGGTAGCTGTTATAATAACCCACTTCAAGTACACACCTGCTAGACTCAAAACAATAGTCAAATGCCAACTGCAAATTTGTCAATGGCTCATTGAAGTATGGCATTGCGACCATCTCCATTTCACAGACCCCATGTTGACTGGGGTCGCCAGCCATCATCAACAGGGCATTATTTGTAACAGCGGACATATACTGATAACTGCTGACAATATGTGGCAAAGTGGTGGCGCTGGCATCTGATGTCTTAATTATCCAGCATGACGGCATACTACCGGCGGTTTCCCACTCTGTCGTGGCCTCCTCGTCGTCAAAGTCTTCAAAATAGGGCACCGGCCTTGCCGGACAGTCATGCACGGTGACAATAACTATTGCCGTGTCTGCGCCATAGGCGTTGCTGACAATATACATAACGGTGTCGATGCCACCCACCGTGTATACCAGTACAAGGCTGTCGGTAACATTCGTAAACGTGCTGTCCATAAGCGACGAATGCAAAGTATAGCTTATCCCGGTGCTAACACAGTTGTTGGATGTTACCTTGAAAATAGAAGTATCTCCGACAATAGATATCGGGCTCAAAGACGTGATGCTGGCCTGAGGCTGATAATCAACGCTGACACTTACATTGTCGATGCCCACTCCGCAGCTCCCATTGTCCACAAAAGCGATGTACACATTTTGTCCTGCGTATTCATCCATCGGAATATCAAAATTCTTATACCATGTGGTCAGAACTCCTCGAGAATCAAACAGCGTATCGTTGAAGCTTGCCCTACTCTGTACCCCAGTAGTTGACGCCACAACAAACAGTTGTGAAGAACCTGAGGCACCACGCATTCTTACATGCAGGTTAATGCCGTCGGTATTGGCAGGTATTGCTATTTTAGGGGTTATAAGCCATTCTTCATGTGTAGAACAGTATCCAATAGTTGACATCGTGCCATAATTTTCATCTAATTGCCACCACATACTTACATTCAAATTTGAAAAAGACCAGGTTCGCCAGCAACCCAACGTGTTGTCATTTTGGAATGGTTCATTGAACGGCAACCCAACAAAGGAACAATCGTGTACACGCACTACTGCATAAGCAGTATCTGCACCATAGGCATTTTCTACAATAAGCCTGAGAGTGTCCATACCACCAATATTGTATTGTAGTTGCACAGTGTCATTGGTCGTTGTGTATGTAGTGCCGGTTAGCGAAGAATACCATGTGTATGTCATCCCATTGCGGGTGCCCTCATCAAGAACAGCTACAGCATACAAGTCACCTGCATTGTCAGTGTAAATTTCACTTGCCACATTTATACGACCTATCACCGGTACTTTTGCCGACCGAATCTCAGTCCCGAGGATATATAGCCTACTAGTGCTAGCTGTTTGACCCTGTTTACAAAATGCTATTCGTATTGTCGATCCCGCAAATTGCGACAAATCCACACTACGTGTTTCATAGTTGGGCAATCTCGGGTGCTGGTCTGAATCTGAATATATATATATAAGATGGCGCGTTGTTATAATTCGAGTCTGTAGTTACCTGGACACTAAACATGTGGTTAAACGGACGACCATCTTGTGCAATTTTCCAGAACAACCGTACCTTTTCATTTGTATCAGCTGGAATATATATTGGTTTAGAGACTATCGCGCAAAACTGATACGAAGGTGCACTTATGCCATTGGAATCATTCCCATATTCCCAATTCCATGCCCAACTCGGCTTATACCAGCATTCAATACCATACTCAAAGTTCTTATTTTCCATCCAGGGCAGCACGGCCGCTGTACCACAATTGACCACGTAAACCTCAGCTGAGGCAGTATCAGCTCCGTAGGCATTGCTTACAACAAGTGTAATTCTGTCCAATCCCCCAATGGGGTACACAAGACGAAGTGTGTCATTCGCACTTTGCGGTGTATGTATCCATGTGGTGTCCAACAATGAAGAATGCCACATCCACATCGCCCCGTTAACAGCTCCCGTCTCCATCCTGCCGATGCATACGGAGGTATCTTCACCATAGATTTTTACAGGTGTTTCCAAAGCAATTACAGGGACCTGCTCTATCGACAACGTCAGGTTTCTGACATAGCACCGATTCCCTCCGGTGCCTATACGCACAAAGGCTATTTTTATACGCTGCCCGCGCCATGCTTCGAGGGGAACACGCACCGTCGTATAATCGCTATAGATTGAGTCGAGCGTCAGTATCGTGGTCCAGTCGTTTGAGTCCACCGTGCCGTCGGCAGCGCATGGTGCCAGACGTAGTTCCACAAGAGGTGCCACACTATCCAGCTCTATCGCCTTATACTCACATTGCAATGGCATCACACCATCTTCGTCAGGCATGTTGATTGTTGGCGATATAAGCCATTCGTTATATGTTCGCATAGTGGTCATCCCGCACATCATATCGGAGCCTGACCGTTTCCATTTTAGTGTATTGTTGGTTGCCTGAGAGACGTCCCAGCAAGCGGCAGCAGCGGCTCTACTGAAGTTGGCATCCCACGGCAGGTAAAACACCTCACCGCAGTCGGTAGTGAAACTGAAATCACGTTTCCTGTAGCTCATGTGGCCATTGTCGCACACACCCTGGACGCTCAATTCGTATGTTGTTACAGGGTTCATCGGCACCGCAACAATTAGGACGCTGTCTTCTTTCGGCCATATCGTGTCGACGCCCAATGCAGGTAGCATCACACGCTTATCCACTATGCCAGCCGTATCATGCAATATGATGCCTGCAGAGCCGGTGACATCGGCCGTTATCTGCGGATAAGGGCAATAGTTGCTGTCGGGTACGAACATATACCAGCGGCCATTTACAGGAAAAACGCTGTTGGTCAATGTGCAGTTGCCGTCGGCGGCATCAAATCGCTCAGCACTCTGGGTGGCAAAATTGATGAAAATAATATCGCGATTGGCGCCAATGGCGGCCACAACTCCGTTCTGCATGGTGCTCAACAAAGCCCCATAATCACTATTACCGTAAATAATACGCAATCCACCTGCCTCGAACAACTGCACCTGAAAGGACAGATATACACTATCGCCATTGCTGTTGTAGTCTTTCAACCGCGTTTCCACCACCAGCACGCGGCTACCGCTGTCGCCCAATAGCGCCATCCGCGTGTAGCAGGTGTTGTCAAAACGCCCCTGCGCACCGAAAGGCTCAATCTTTGGACCATTGTTATGTTGCGATCCAAGAGGCTGATTGTAACTGCCACTGGCGGTTATGCGAGTACTGCCAAGGCGTATGGTACCGTTAATATTGGTCGAGAACAGCGTATGCGTAGTCCCGCCCAAAGTGAAAGGAAAACCGATATCCGTCAGCGCACTGCGTCCTGTCGTCTTGTCACCACCGGCGATAATCGTCGAGTCGTGCCCGCTGATGTCATACCACAATGCGGCATCA